>Ga0180437_10002409_pt1 | contig 29914 bp, 24 predicted proteins | sample SS_ome_4_FD_132410 | JGI IMG/M metagenome (GOLD analysis project Ga0180437, IMG submission 132410) | Hypersaline lake sediment archaeal communities from the Salton Sea, California, USA - SS_3_D_1 metaG | ecosystem: Environmental > Aquatic > Non-marine Saline and Alkaline > Hypersaline >...
AAGTTCAATGTTTGTTTCAAAGTACTTAAAAAAGTTAATGATTCTTTTAAGCTCATCAACGTTGAACCTTGAACATAGAACCTTGAACACCGATTCACCATTTTTTTGATGGTGAATCGGGGGTGCCTAAACCTTACCCGGAGTTTGTTATTTCTTTTTCTTTTCCTCTTCCAACATTGAGCGATACATTTCCAGTAGTTTAATAAACTCGGCCCTATATCCATAACGATCATCTCCTATTGCATCCTTTGCCAGCTCCAACAGTTTGGCGAGAGACGATTTTCCCTTTAGCTCCGGGTTCTTTAACAACATACCAAACTGGGCCACAGCAGCAGAAAAACGGAAATTTTCAGAAGGTTTCTGATTGTTGTCTTTCTTTTCCCATACAGGATGAGAAATCTCCTTGCTTATCAGTATGTCTGGATCCTTGTAGCTCACTGTTACAATGGCGGTTTCACGATCCTCAGTTTCATTGTCGGGAGTGGGTTTCATCGGGATCATTTCATACAGGGACGTAATGCGCTGGCCTGCTCGCATCTCACCTGTTTCCCTGCTCTCATGGCTCCATTGGCCCACCTTGGGCGTCTGGCTGCTGTAACCGATCAATCGATAGGCCCTTACCTTATCTGGATTAAAGGTTACGCGGATTTTTACATCCCTCGCAATCGTAAATTGGCTGTCTTTGAGCCCATCGCCAAACACGATTTTTCCCATCAAACCGATATGCAACAAACGGTCGGAAGGATTCCATGGGCAGGCTGCCAGCTCGATGGTGATAGAAATAGGATGTTCACCGGTTGGTTGGGGATAATTATAGTGAAAATAGTTAATCATCTCTTCAATTTTCACTTCATCTACTTCAGGTAATTGCTTTCTCTTTATCGCTCGCCTCACCCTGGGATAGGAGAGAGTACCTATTTTGAGTGAAAAGGTGGAGATGGGTTTTTCCTGGGGATACTGGAAGGGTTTTCGATATAATTTTATATACTCATCCGTATCGACAACATCGATATTTCGCCTGCGAGTCATATAGGTATATGGAGAGGGAATTCCTACTCGGTTCGCACCTGCCGGGGGCACTGCCTCTAATGCTTTGTCTTCGGTGACTTCTTCCTTAATCTCCCTCTCTTTTACGTTTTCGTCAGTAAGATCAACCGGTTCATCGGGAACCTCAAAACTTTCATAGGCTTCTTCGACGTGTTGAGTGGTCTCGTCAACAGGCTTAGCAGGTCTCTCTGCTCTTAAGGAGGGAGGAGAAGCGGTGGTACTACTTACTTTCCGTGGAATGCGAGGGATGGGTTTAAGTGGGTTGAAACGCAGCATTGTCAGGACGTAAATCACTACAATATGGATAAAAATTGAAATCAGGAAAAACTTCAACAGCTTCCTTGGCTGTTTGACTCTCATTAAATCCCGGAAAATATACTTCATTGACATCCTTTTTTATATAAGAGCCCACAGAACACACAGAAAGACACAGAAGTTTTTTTTATCCGTGCTCATCCGTGTAAATCCGTGGCAAATTTATTCATTAGACGATTGCTTCTTAATTAGAAAGTAAAACGTACCCTTTTGTTTCATGTGGCCTGCCACCCATTCACTCTCTTTGCCGTGACCCGTAAAAAGATCCATTTTCCCGGGCGTGCGAATGGCACCGCCTGCATCCTGGTTTAAAACAAAACCGCTGTATCTTTTCCATTCTTCTAAATGGCCATTTTCATCAAATACCGGCAGTTCGGTTTCAATATAACAAAGTGCACCTCTGGGAAACAACCACCTGTCCGTTGCAATACTGCGATAAGGGGTAACCGGAACCCCAAGGAAACCAAGAGGACCTTCCGCCACTTCCCGGAAAAAAACATAAGAGGGATTAAAATTAAATATCTCTTCCATCTCTTCAGGATGGTTTTCCAGGTAATGCCTTATACTCTGCATGGAAACAGCCTCACGTGTCAGAATTCCTCTCTCTATGAGGAGTCGTCCAATGGCCCGGTAAGGGTGGCCGTTACTTTCTGCGTAATTCACATGTATCTTTTCACCATTATCCAATTGCACGATTCCCGAACCCTGAATCTGGAGAAAAAAGACATCAATGGGATTATCGATCCACACGATTTCCAGATCTTTCCCCGATAGTTTTTGGAAACCATCAATCTCTTCCCTGGAATAATAAGGCACAATATGCCTTTGCTCTGAAAGACGGCCCCGTAAAATCTTCGGAAGGCCTTTGTGTTTTTGATAAAAATGAAATTGGGATAAATCAATTCGAACCAGGTCCCCTGGTCTCTTGTAAAGGGGGTAAAAATAAGTCTCTGATCTTTTCAGGGAACCTTTTAATAAAGCCTCATAATAGCCAGTAAAAAGCACCTCCTTTGCCGATGTTTTATAAAAAATGAAGTTTTTCCTGACATATTGGAAAAAGGAATCGGTGAATCCATATTCCCATAGTCTATGCTTAAAATCCTCCAGGCTTTTTATCACCTGCAAAACCGTGAACCGGTGCGGTCCAAAAATCACTGGCGTTCGGGGGTCAGTTTCTCTTAAATAGGTTAGACTGAAATCAATGGCTTCAACCAGGGATTTAACATCCCGGGAATCGGTGAGTTCAGGAGGATTGACCAGGTACAAAGAGTTTTCAGGCGTCCATTCCACAGGTTTCTCTTTAAGTTGAAGCATTAGAAAAACAGTAAGGCATATCACCAGTAGGATGGCAATACCGATATAAATGTATTTTCTTTTAGGCATTTTTATTTTTAGCCACGGATAAACGCGGATAGACACGGATTTTTTTTAGTTTATTTATGATCTGCGCTTATCTGCTTTCATCTGCGGCTGCCTTTTATTATTTTTTCAATCTAAAATATTAGATGATTTTAGGGACAAAGTCAAATGGAAGATCAGGGGTAGGAGGTAAGAAAGTGCTTGACAATATTTTCTTATTTGTTTATTATATTGCCACTGGCTAGTACAAATGAACATAGATTCTAAATATAAAAATCCGTATAAATCCGCGTTTATCCGCGGCAAAAAAACAAGGAGGTTGTTATGTTACCCAATCCTGAACGACTCATTGAAAAATTAGAACTTAAGTTGCCGCTTATTGGTTTTTACGATGCACCGGAACCGGAAGCCTTTAAGCCGATAGTAGAACCGGAGCCTGAGAAACATATGTGCCTGTTTAAGTTTTATGAAAACTGGCTGGATGGTAAAACACTCCATTTAACCGAAACGAATTTCGGGTGCGGTGGGTGTGGATACTGGATATTCGGCAAAGAGAGCAGGGACCGGGAGAATTTTGTAAAATTCCTGGTGGAGGAAGAGGGATTAAAGGAGTCAAACGCATTGATGAACCTATGGCTGGACAATGAAAAACCTTTCAAACCGCAGCATCCCCATATTTTTGTTGGCCCCCTTCAGAAAGACAAGTTTGAATATCTTAAGAGTGTGACTTTTTTAGTGAATCCTGATCAGTTGAGTGTACTAATGATCGGTGCTCAGTATTCGTATGCGCCTGATGACCCATTACCGCCGGTGATAGCCTCTTTTGGTTCTGGCTGTATGCAGTTGCTGCCGTTATTTAAGGACCTGGAATATCCCCAGGCCATGATAGGTGCGACAGATATGGCCATGCGTCAGTATTTACCATCGGAGATATTGGCTTTTACAGTGACCCTTCCCTTGTACCACCAGCTTTGCTTATTGGATGAGCGCAGTTTTCTTTACAAGCCATTTTTGAAGAATTTAAAAAAAACGAGAGGAGAGAAGGGAATAGGCGCATAAGCACTTAATGATGCAATATCTTTAAAGAACTCCGGTCTTGTAGGGACCTAAGGGCACAATTTATCGCGTCTGGATTAATTACCATCGAATACAACAATTTGTATAAAATGGCGGTTTGTACATGAATTATTGTTGGTAATTATTGAAAAAACGTGGATATGTAGGAGGCATCGTAAGAGGTTCGGACGCGATGAATCGTGCACACGTGTCCCTACAAGAACATGTACAATAATACGTGCTATTTTTTTCATTTAAACCGGTAAAACCACATGGCTTTGCCGTTTTAACCAGGTTAAAATGGTAGTGTTGTATGTTTTTACTTGACTTGTAAAAAAAATAAAAAAATGATTAAAAGCTATTGACTTTAACTTTTTACCTTGCTATGATGGGTTTTTGAACCGTGAATGATGAAAAAACGAACATTTTAATTGTTGATGATGACAAAAATTTTATCATGGAAGCAAAGGAAATGCTACATGATTTAGGAGAACTCTATTTTGACGAAGGCTATTCAGAATCGGATTTTTATTCCTTATATAAACCAGGGAAATACAACGCCATCATCCTTGACCTTCGTCTTAAATCCGAGTATGAAGGGATGGAATTATTAGAATATGCCCTGAATGAAGACCCTTCTGCACCAATTATCGTCTTAACCGGATACGCATCCATTGAAACAGCCATAAAATCACTTAGACTTGGTGCAAAAGATTATTTAGAAAAGCAATACTTAAAAGAAAAGGATTTCAAAAAAGAATTTATAAAAAAAATAAACAGGATCATTATTGAAGATAAAGCCAGAAAAATAGCAGACCAAAAACTGGCAGATTCTGCAGCCAGGGAGCAAATAATCGGGGATGATATAAAAATAAAGCGAATTATAACCTTTGCGGATAAATTTGCCAAAGAAAAAGAATCCCCCATTCTTCTTGTCGGTGAAATGGGCACTGAAAAAGAACAGGTGGCAAGATATATCCATAGGAAAAGCAATGCAAAAGGAATGTTTGTTAAAAACATAATCGATCCGGGAGAAAAAGATACGGTTTATAAACTTTTCGGAGATGATAAATCTGCCGGATTAATAAAAGAAGCACAGGCCGGGGTACTGTATCTTGAAGATGTATTCCAATTGGATTTTGAGACACAGCAGTATCTTCTCGATTTTATTGACACTGGGATATTAAAAAAGAAAGATAAAAAACAGGGACAGGCTGTCAAAGTTCAAATCATTCTATCTACAAGTCAGTCGTCTGAACATTTGCTAAAGAACAAAAACATTCATTCCAATTTTTATTACAGGGTAAAAACACCGGAGATTCTTATTCCTCCTCTAAGGGAAAGAGGAGACGACATTATTATGCTTTCAAAATTCTATTTATCGGAATTAAAACATAAAGGAAAAACCACAGCCGATTCAGTTTCATCTGAAGTTCTTGATATGTTTAAAGCCTATCCCTGGCCGGGAAACCTTTTTGAATTACAACATATTATTGAATTGGCCGGGATGAATGCTGGATTGGATAATGATAAAGTGATAAAAACCGGACACCTGCCCATCGATCTTCAAAAAGGAACGATGGAATCGTCTGATTCTGCCCAGATTAACCTGGATAAAATCTTAGCTGAAACAACATTGAAGTATTTGAAAACCGCTCTCAAAAAATCCAGGGGTGCCAAAATCGAAGCATACAAATACCTGGGATACCAGCAAAGCCAAAGAGGTACATTAAACACCAGGTTAAAAAAGTTTTTTGAAACTTACCCTGATCTTGCAGGACGTTTCCCTGACATTTATAAATTATACATGGGAAATTAAGGAGAAGACCATATGGATGATAGACTGAATCTATTGATCGTCGATGATGATAAAGACCTGCTGCGGCAGCTTGAGTTTTTACTGGAAGATGATTTTGAAAAAGTTCTTACCGCTTCCTCAAAAGAAAAAGCCCTTGAACTGGCTTCGGATCATATTGATGTTTTCCTGGTGGACGTGAGGTTAAGTGAGTCAGATGACTCAGACACAGAAGGAGTGGAATTGGTAAAAGAAATCCGTAAAAAGAACAACTCTGCGGTTATCGTTATGATGAGTCGTTATAATCCGGAGAAATATGAAGTGCTTACAAAAAAAGAAGCAAAAGCAGATGGTTTCATTAGAAAACCGTTTACCATGGATGAGTTTATCGAACTGGTCTTAAGCATAAAAAAAGGGAAAAAATGCTGATACAACTTTTAGTTAACGGGTTAATTGCAGGTTCTGTTTATGCCCTGGTGGCTCTTGGATTTTCTCTAATATATCGTTCCACCAAAATATTTCACATCGCACATGCTTGTGTCTACACATCCGCTGCCTATTTTCTCTATTTATTCCATATTCAATTCCATGTGGGGCTGGTGGTTTCGATTGTTTTGAGTTTGATCTGTACAGGAATCCTGGGTATCTTGATGGAAATAACCGTCTATCATCCTCTCTTTAAGGAAGAGGCTTCTTCCAGCGTGATGTTGATTTCCTCTATCGGTATCATGACTATTGTGGTCAACACCATTGCCATGCTCTGGGGAAACGAAACTAAAATTATTGTATCGGGAATCAGTGAGGTGAAAAAATTCAATAACCCTTTTGCCGGTGCTGAATCACCTTTTCAAGAGATTATATTAACTGTTCCGCAATTATACCAGTTTGGCATTTCCATTTTGACAATCCTCCTGGTGCTGGTCGTTTTGAAATACTCGAAGTTTGGAAAGAAAGTAAATGCCATTTGCGATAATGATCGGTTGGTGGAGATTTTCGGGATATCTCTCACCCGGTATCGAATTATGATATTTTTTATCGGTTCGCTTATGGCTGGACTGGGAAGTGTGCTTTTTGCAGTAGATGTGGGTATGGACCCCTATGTGGGAATGCCGATACTTTTGATTGCAGCAGTGGCTGTTATTGTAGGTGGTGTGGGCTATTTTTTTGGAGCGGTGCTGGGCGGTTTCCTGATGGGATTTGCCAAAGCACTGGTGGTGTGGAAAATGTCGGCCAAATGGGAAAATATGATCGTTTTTATCCTGCTAATCCTATTCCTACTCCTTAGACCCGAAGGAATTTTGAGCCGGAAAAAGAGGAAGGCCTGAGCAATGAGTCAATTGTTATTAAATACAAAGAAAATATACAACTGGAAATATTCCTTGCTTTTTTTGCCGCTCCTGGTTACTTTCCTCTTCTATTTATTTACGTCACTATTTAGTGCCAGTGGTTTCGGTTCTATTAACTATCCCCTTCATATGCTGGTCATGATCAATATCTATATTATTTTGGGATTTTCCATCAACCTGGTGACCGGCTATACCGGGCTTTTATCATTGGGACACGGTGCCTTTTACGGTATTTCTGCATATATTATGGTCCTGGGCTTAATGGTTCTGAAAGTTCCCTTTTTTTTAGCATTGATCCTGGCAATTGTTTTTAATATGGCAATCAGTCTCCTGGTCAGCCTTCCCTCCATCCGGTTAAAGCACGACTATTTTATTCTCGCCGTTATTGCTTTCCAGATGGTTATATTTACAATACTCTACAATTGGACCTCTGTCACAAGGGGGCCTTATGGAATTCCCGGAATCCCAAGGCCTGACATTTTCGGGCTGTGGCATGTGGATGAAACCTGGGAATATGTTGTTTTATCATACATTCTCTTGATAATTGTTTTTGTCTATTTTGCAAAAGTTGATTCGTCCTCTTTCGGTCGTGTTATAAAAGGTATTCGTGATGACGAACTGGTGGTTTCTTCCATGGGACGGAATGTTAACCTGATGAAGGCATACGTCTTTGCTGTATCAGCAGGTATTGCAGCTTTTGCAGGAGCCCTATTCGCCACATCCGCTACCTACATCGATCCCACCTCATTTGGCCTGGATGAGAGTATCTTTATTATCATGATTATATTTATCGGCGGCAGCGGGAATTTAAAAGGTGTTTTCTGGGGCGCATTGTTCGTAGAATTATTGCCGGAAATTCTTCGCTTTTTACAAATGCCTGATGCAGTGGCTGCCAATTTACGCCAGATCATTTTCGGACTGATTATTATTATTTTGATGAGGTTTAAACCTACAGGCTTTGCCGGAGATTACGACTATGACTAAACAACACATATTGACAGTGAAGAAACTATCGAAGTCCTTTGGCAAAGCTAAAGTCCTGGACAATATTAAACTCTCCCTGGGTCTCGGCGATATCTATGCCATCATCGGACCCAATGGCGCCGGCAAAACCACACTGTTCAACCTGGTTACCGGCGTTATCGAGAAAGATCAGGGAATTGTTACCTATTTTAAAAACGTGAATGGTGGAGGGGTGAGGGGTAGAGTGGTGAGTGGTGGAGTGGTGAGGGGTAGAGGGGTGAGTGGTGGAGGGGTGAATGGTAGAGTGGTGAATGGTAGAGTGGTGAATGGTAGAGTGGTGAGTGGTAGAGTGGTGGAAAGGGTGGAAAAGGTTGATATTACTAATAAAAGGGCTTATGAGATAGCTCGGTTGGGAATAGGTAGGACGTTTCAGGGGAACCGGGTCTTTAGCAATATGACCGTAATGGAAAATGTAATGTTTGCAAGACAACTGGTTGAGATAGAAAATCCTGTATCCATTATAAAGTCTACCCATAAAAAGCTTTTAAACACATTTAAAAATAAATCCGGCCCATTAGCCGATGAAAAGGAGGTGAAAAACCTGGAAGATTTTTTAAGAAAAGAAGCCGAATACTGGCTCGATTTTGTCGGGTTAAAAGAGTTGGCTGATAACAAAGCCGAAGAGCTCTCTTACGGACAGCAAAAACTGCTTTCCATTGCCCGATTGCTCATGGCAGACAGTCGGCTGCTGCTTTTCGACGAGCCTACTGCCGGAGTGAACCCCAAATATTCATCTCGCATCGCAGAAATCTTTAAGAAAATCGTTGAACAAGGCGATAAAACAATACTTTTTATCGAACACGACATGAAGTTCATAAAAAAGCTGCACTGCAAATGCCTCTACCTCGAAGATGGGAAATGCCCCTGGCCTTTTTTTGAACTGGAAGTGATTATGAAAAACCCGGATATCCGCAGGAAATTTATGGGAATGTGAGGTGGTGAGTGGTGGAGGGGTGAGTGGTGAGTGGTAGAATGGTGAGTGGTAGAATGGTGAGTGGTGAGTGGTAGAGTGGTGAGGGGTAGGTGGTGAAAAATGCGTGATGAGAATAGGTATAAATTAGAGGATTTTGAGTTGTATAAGATTGCCAGGGAATTCAGGAAGAAGGTTTATCAGGTAATTAAGAGGCTGCCGGAAGAGGAAAAATTTGCTTTATCCCCTCAAATGAGAAGTGCAATCATTTCAGTAACGAATAATATAGCAGAAGGTCATGGGCGCTGGCATTTTCAAGAAAATATTCAATTTTGTAGGATTTCAAGGGGATCGGTTGAAGAGACTATCGATGATCTCAATATTTGCATCGATGAGAGATACTTTCCCGAAGAGGAATTGGAAGAACTAAAATTAGAAGGTTACAATGTCATCGAAAGAATTAACGGCTATATTTCATATTTAAAAAAACAAAAGGAGAAAAAACACCAATGACACAATCAAAGATTTACCCCTCTACCAATCACCAATCACCCCTCCACCACTCCACCACTCACCAATCACCCCTCACCCCTCACCCCTCTACCCCTCTCCCCTCACCCCTTCTCCAAACAGTTGCTCTCTATGCTGGCTACAAAAAAGCACGGAACGTCGTGAGGGACATCAACCTAACCGTTGAAAAAGGTGAATTCATCGGCTTATTTGGAACCAATGGGGCCGGAAAATCAACTATACTAAAGGCAATAATGGGACTCTTGTACCAACAGGAGGGAAAGATTCTATACTATCCTGGGGATAGCAGAGAGGCAATCGATATTATCAAACATCCTGCGGATAAGAGGAGTCTATTAGGCATCAAGTACCTGACCCAGGATGCCCGGATATTCCCAAATTATACGATAAAAGAGAACCTGCTCTTTGCTGTGGATTTTGACAAAACAAAGTACAGCGAAAAAATCCCCGGGATTATTGATCTGTTCGCCGATTTTGCAGAGAACTCCTTTTTAACCAAGAAGGGAGACGAATTGAGTGGTGGTGAGCGGGAAAAAACCGCTATTGCCATGGTGTTGATGACCAATCCACGGTTATTAATGTTGGATGAACCCTCTGCCGGGTTGTCGCCCAACCTGGTCAAGGGACTTCTTAAAGGGATTAGGCGTTACCAGAGGAGCCAGGGTAACGGTATGGGTGTTATTTTGATTGAGCAGCAAAAGCTCTTTGAAGCCAAAAACATTTGTGACACCATATATCTTTTGAAAAACGGCAGTATCATAGACCTGGAAGGAAACGAATCACAAGAAAAGTTGCAAGCCGAAGTGGTTACAGATGAGAAGTTGGAACAATTCATGTTGATTGAGGCATAGAAAGAGTCAGAACCAGGATTTGCAGGATTAAAGGATGACCAGGATGAAAAGAAGTTACAAATGACAAAACACAAATTACAAACAAATTACAAGCCCAAAATTACAAAACCAAAATGGTGCAGTTGTTTGAGAATTACCCAATTCTCCAATCACTGCATGGAGAATTCAAACAAAGCAATAAGGTCGTCCCAAATAGAATTAGAAAAAAATGGATAAGAATAGCCCAACCAAGCCGAACAATCTACCACTCACCACTCACCACTCTACCACTCACCCCTCTACCCCTCACCCCTCACCCCTCCACCCCTCTACCCCTCACCCCTCACCAACAACCTTCATCTCTGACAACCCCGAACTCAACGCCGCAATCACCCGCTACTTCAAATATGTCCACAATAAAAAAGTAGTCACCCATAACCTCTCCCCTCCTACCACTCACCCCTCACCACTCCACCACTCTACCATTCACCCCTCACCCCTCACCAATAACCCCTCACCCCTCACCAACTCTCTTGTAATCCACAACGAAGTCCTAATCGACCATGAACTTTGCGGCATCTATCCACTTTGGTTTTCCTGGGGAATCAGGAACAACAAGAAGGTATATTGTTTCACATTTGACAATTCGGATTTTAGCAATAACATTCTCAACTGGCAGGACTTTTTAAAGCTAGATGCACTTAACAATTTCCATTCAGCCATCGATTACAGAAAAGTTCCCTATTTTGAAGCAACTGTAGGTGTTCTACGTGGTATTTTGAAGCCCCACGGCGGGGATTCGCTATATGACTTAGCTTCAAAGCTCCACACCACATTTGTCAACCTTCCCCAAAAGGTAAAGAAAACAAAAATAACTCCAACAGCTTTGGGAAAAATAAAAACAGACTTTATCGACAAAGGTATCCAGGTGTTTTCTCAATTCCAACAAAAAGAAAAAAAATACCATCTATTCCTATCCTATCTTCCCGATTCCACTACTTTGTTTTCCTCGTTCTCAAAATTGGAAACATCCATAAGCCTACTTAAAGGGATAGAATTTAATATGGTTACTATACAAGGAAACTTATCAAAATTAGTCGAGGAGATCAAAACAGAGGTTATCTACGTTCACAACTTCTTTAAAAGCCTGGAACCACTATTGTACGGAGAGGGATCATGAGACTTCAGGGTCAACATTATTTGTGTGCCATCTTGAATTTTCTATTAATATCGCTTAAAATATCAGAGATGAAAGAAAGTTATAGCAAGAATTCAATTAGTAGAATAAAGGCTGCTTTTCATGCCGAGTTGACTCAAAGTGTACTGAAAATGGCACACATTTTTAGCATTTTTTTGGCAGAAGAATTGCTAACAATAAACCTGAGGCCTTTAAGGCTTTAAGGAGTTAAAAAAAATGAAGAAATGTAAAAAATTCAAATTTAAAGAAATTTATTAAGGAGAATTACCATGAAAAAAAGAAAAATAACATTGTTTATAACATTAATTATGTTCATTTCCTTAAGCGTCATTTTCATTTCCGGATGTGAGAAGGAAGAAAAAGTAGAAACAAAAGTCATAAAAATCGGGGCGATATTACCATTAACTGGTAATTTATCGTGGTTAGGGGAGCCTGAAAATTTCACTTTAAATTATTTCATTAAAAATAGAATGAAAAATCCTAATATTAATTTTGTTATCGAAGATAGTCGTGGTGAACCAAAAACTGGAGTTAATGCTGCTAACAAACTTATATCTGTAGATAAGGTCAATATTTTAATAACTTCAACAACTATTGTAAGTCGTTCAGTATCTCCTATTTCTGGATTACAAAAAATGCCAACTTTTGCTTTGTGTATGGACCCAACAATCACAGAAGAGTATGATAATGTATTTAGAGTTTTTGATAATGTTAGACAAGAATCTAACATATTAAATAATTACATAATAGAAAACAAAGATAAATTCAAAACAAAAAAAGTTGCCGCGATTTACACCAAAGTGCCTGAATTGGAAAAAGCAACCACAAATCTTATATTACCGAAACTTAAAGAAAATGGTTTTGAAATCGGACCAATTGAATCTTACACGTTTGCAACCAAGGATTTTGATAATATTTCAACAAAAATCCAAAGTTATTCGCCAGATATTATTGTCATTATGGGCTTTGGAAACACCTATCCCAATCTCATAAAAAGTCTTCATAATTATGAAATACTCAAAAAAGCCCAAATTTTTGGTGGACTGGGTTTTTTAGAAGTTCCACTCGATTTCTCGCGAGAATATCTGGAAGGTATAATTTTTGTTGTCCCAAAATTCGTTGTCTCTGATGGTGATGATATAAAGGATAAATTATTTACCGATAAATTTAAGGAAAAATTTAATAGAGAAGTAACTTTTGATGCTGGTTATATGTATGATACTTTAATATTAATTACCATGTTTGTAAATGATATGATGAAGGAAAATAAAGATATTAGCTTGATTAATTTAAAAGAATTTTATTCAAAAATCAAAAAATTTAATGGTTTTACAGGTCAAATAAAGTTATTGAAAAATGGTGACGCTGATGTTGAACTTGCTTTGGTTAAATATAAAGAAAATGAGATAGAAGTAATTGGTAAGTATTGAAATCGAAAAATAAATCATGATTTATTCAAAAAAGTATTTAAGAGCAGATGCGTTTCTACATGATTGCACCGATGAAACGATAAATGAGTGTGCACAGTTCATTAATTCAAACATAAAAATACAAAAGGCTAGCTTAAAAAAAGTAAAAATTATCGACTTAGGTATAGGAACTGGATTTGTTAGTCTAAAATTAGCCAAAAAACTTAGCCAGATATTCTCCCACTCAATAGAATGGTATGGAGTGGATATAGTAAAAGATTTAAGCTATCTTAAAGGAAAGTTAAAACAAGAGGGAGCCACTTTTTTCAAAAAAAATGGATGGGAGGTTTTTAAATTTCCTTTAAATAAAAAGCAGTATAATATGCTTACATTTTTTTTGAAAGAGAACTTTGATCTTGAACGTTCTGATATGGAAGAATTGAAACAAGAATTCAACATAGTTTATGCTCCATGGTTTTTTCATCATCTAATTGAGTGGAAGAAAGTTTTGACAAAAGTATATGAAATCTTAAAGGACGATGGCTATCTAATTATCCAATTTTCTGGTGGTATTTTCAAAGGTTATGATGGGGATATATCAAGTATCAACCATAAAAATAAAGCTGAAACACCGGTTAAATACTGGAAGGCATTCTGGGGAGAAATAATAAGTGCTATAAGATATAATTGGATAGAACAAACTGATATAAGTGCAAACAATTATAGCTTACTGTTTGAGCACCTTGAGGAATTTGGTCATCTATGGGAAAGAGTTAGTAAAGGCGGAGAAAAAAAAGTCATAGAATTTGACTTTGATGCACAGATACAAGACTATGAAAATCTTATTGATTCTCATCGCACATCTCCTTTAAGGGCTTTAAGATACCTATGTGGAACTAAAGAAGACTTCAAATTGTTTATAAACCGAGCAAAAGTTAATGCACGAGAGGTTTTAAAAGGAAATGGAGAAACGTTTACTGAAAAACGGTCCTGGAAAATCGAAATATTTAAAAAGAAGAAATATAAAGAATCAGATTGGGATTTTAAATTTTATAATATTCCATATGATGCCAGTCTTAAAGAAGTTCCAGGTAATTTAGATGAAAGAGAGAAAAAAAGAATAATACAAAATCATTCTTTACGTGCTATAAAAGATTTTAACCGACCGATACTTCTACCTGTCAGCGATATTTCAAGAAGTGAAATATTAAACGCAGTCTTAACCGCCAGATTTATAAATATTTTGTTTAGAGAAAACCTTATCCCCCAAAATGATCTCTTGTTTGGCGTCACAAATGTAAAATTAGACGGGAAATTTGCAATCAATTTTTTTGCCCACAAGGATAATCCTGAAATCTTCAAGGCTCTTTCTTTTATAGAATATTGGATTAACTACGAGCAAGAGAGTTTTTCAAAATATATTATTCAAAAAAAGGATAAAAATGATTTACATATAATTTTTAATGAAATTTATGAATCTGAACTAAAAAACCTGAAAAAACACGTAGTTTTGTATTATAATGACATTGGCGCTGAAAATTTCAAGACTTTAAATATAGATTATGAAACCCGGCTTAGGTTTAATAAAAATCGTTCGGATTTACTTCCTAAGAGTTATTATACTTTATTTGAAGAGTATAAGAATTATGACGAGCAGATTGATTATTACAGGAAATGGGAAACTATAATTCTAGAAAAAAAAGAAATAGAAAAAGAAGATGAGAAAACTCTTTTTAGAACATATCTGGTAAATTATGCAAATTTTTTACTCCAAAAATGCCATAAACTCCCTGTTATCTGGAATTATACTTCTAAAATTGTGTTGGCCTATGGGCTAGAAGACAAAAACTGTGATACGGAGTTAATAGGAACTGGCGCTTTTATGCTTGCAACTGAAAGGCCTCTCGCAGATATTTTACAGGATAATTTAAAAACAATATTAGATGTGTTCTATTCAAAAATGAGTATATGGAAATGGAAGGAAATCACCCAAATAGAAATGAGGAGGAAAGGAATCAGAGCAGCCGTTGCAGCAATAATGGCAAGAAATATGTCCCATAATATTGGAAGTCATGTTCTTAACAATCTTGCAGACCCTGACATTACTGATAGTTTTGTAAAGAGATTAATGGAACTAACAACAAAAAAAAATGACTACAGGAGTTGCGTAAGATTGAAGGATTTTCTATTCTCAAAATTCCAGGAGTACTTGCGAGAAAGGATGGACCTGGTAGCTGCCATTCCCACAAATGCTCCAATATGGTCTTTATCTCTAGAAGCGAAGAAAGACATTACAGATAGATTATCAGAAATTTTAGATTTCAGTGTAGATGCTTATAATATCCCTATATTAAGTAAAGTTGAGATTTCAGGTTTATTCCTACTATTTGACAATATAGTTCATTCCGAAGGAATAAAAGCGGAGAAGCTGCAATTTATTCCACGTTTTTATGAACACAATAAGAAGCCAAAGATCAAAGAAGACTTGAAAGCTTCAATTTATGGAGGCGTTTTAGGGACACAATGTTTTTATATCATTTTAGAAAATTTTATTAGGAATAGTGCAAAATTTGGTTCAAATGATGCACTGGGCAAAATAAAAACAAAAGAAAATCCTGAGAAATTAATAATATACATAGATTTCTATGAAAATTGGGATAATGATAAGAATTATCAAGAGGATTTCATTAAGGTTGAATTATATGATAACCTTGGCGGTTGGCCAAGTAAAAAGAAAACAAAAAAGGGAATCATAGAAGAAAAGATAGAGGATGTAATATCTCCCAAACTGGATACACTTGACCCAGAGGGTTCATTGATTGACGAGGAGGGTAAAATCAGGGAAGGCAACTGGGGATCAAAAGAGATGAGAATTGCAGCATCTTATATAAGAGGAATTCCAATTGAAGAAATAGAAACTCCCATATCTGGTGAGCCTGATATAATAAAAGCGTTTCCAGTAGAAGACCAATCCAGGGAAAATTTTAAAACATTGGGTGGTAAAGCTAGCCTGGGATACAGGTTTTTTTTGAAAAAACCGAAAAACATTTTGATTATTTCAAACAGAGAGGACATAAAAAATGTTTGCTCCCCTTATCAGGATTTCAAAGCCGATGGAATAGAAATTGTTTCCTACAATGAATTCGAAACAAAAATATCGAAATTCACCCATGAATTTTTCGTTTTAGATTTTAGGGATGACGAAGGAATGAAACTCTATGGTGGGAAAAATCTTCTATTTCCCATTAAAACACTGTTCATTTATGATGCTCACCATGAGGAGGACATAGAAAACAAATTGAAAAAATATTTTAGAAAAGAGGAGATAATCTCAAAGTTCATTATGACATTTGATGAAATCGATACCAATCAGTGTCTTGTTGAATTAGTGAACAAGTCAAATCTAGGTCAAAAAGAATCCGTTAAAAACTTATATATAAATTTAAGCAAAAAAGATAAATTCAAATTTAACATTTTGGTGAAGTGGAATGAAATTTTCGCAGTAGAAAATTTTAAAGTAAGTGTAAGTATCTATAGTACTGGCAGAAAAAAATGTCTCACCGAAGGAAAATACAATTTAAATTTATTACATCCCCCTATAAGCGACTTTTCGAATTCTGGAAAGGATTATAGAAATGAGATTAAAAATAGTAACTATTTAGGTTTTTTCAGTAATGGGATTCATAATATTTTTTTGTTCTTTAAAAATGCCTTTTCTGAACTGAATAAAAAAAATTTTGATGTAAAAAAGTTCGATTTAATAATGAAAGCCCTTGCAATGGCCAGCTATAATATCGTGATGATAGATGAGAGAATATTTAAATCCCATCAGCAACTTAAGTCCATTACTAAAGGAAAATTTAAAATCGGAAATTTCTGGTATATGCAAAATGTGGCATTCTATAACATGGAAAAGGACGAAAAGGGTGATATAGTTATTTCATATTATTTATTTGATTGGGAAGATCAATGGAATAACGATTCCCTTAAAAAAAAGGTGGATCCCATCTCCAAAAAAGCGAATGAGATAAAATTTGAAGAAATCTTACCTTCATGGTTTAAAGGAAATGTTCATTTCATGATCGTTCATATTGGAATAATAGATAAAATCGGTGGCAAAGAAAATTTTGAAGGATGGCTGAAAGAACTTCAGCCTGAATTTAGGCCATGGTTCCTTTTAATCGACTCTGGGAGAGGACATCCCGAAGGAACAAAAATACCAGGAAATACCAGATTTCAAGACTTTTCAAACCTGAGAAAATATATAATAGAAGAACCGGATAAATACATATTATCAAATGTAATTCTTAATGCAAGGGAGTAAAAGATGAATAATAGAATTCTTATTTTATATCTTCATCCGGATGCTTTTGATCCTGATTATGATGAAGGATTTAGTGAGGGAAAAATTAGAGTAATTTGCAATCAGAGTGAAAGATTAATTTATGAAAATGAATATTATGAATATTATATTTTCAGATTTGAGTATCAAAAAAACAATTTCGTTTTTGTCCTGACAAAAGAAAACGATCCAGATTCTTGCGAAAGGGGTGTTCCATGGTCCGAATTAAAAGAAATTTTAGAAAGATATATTCATGGTAAATACGTTATTTCAATTTTTATTCAACACAAAGGTCATAAAGAAGGACTAAAATTAGAAGAATTAGAATCAGAATTGCATGATTATAAAGAGCTAGGGTTAAGCACAGGTTCGTTTTATTCCAAAATCAAGGTTTTAATAGAAAAATTCGGAGAAAAAGATTTTGAGTCATGCCAGAAGATAATGGATGATTTTTTTGTTAAAAATAAAGAATTATCAAGTATCGAGTTTAGAAAAATTCCTCCTCGTATTACGCAAAAGGCTCAAGAAAATGTAATCCGAAAATCCAAAGACAAAAAAAATGGAATTTCCGAAATCATAGAAAGCGATGAATTGAATGACATATTAAAAGAATTAAAATACTGTAAACATGAACTCACACTCGTGATGTCACCGGCAAAGAGATATTTAATTAAACATTTAAATTCGGGTAAATGTTTTTTGTTGATAAAACAAAAGGAAAAAAAGGAAAATACCGAAGCGTTAAAAAAAATCGTTGTTAATTTTAAAGGAAAACGATTATATATGGTTATTCATGGAATTTCAGCAGATATAGATTTTGATGCTGTAAAGCAGTCTGTAAAAAATTTTCCTGGTATAAACTTGAACTATTGCGATTACAGCCGAAGTGGGTATCCCCATATTAAAATTCCTTATAATAAAATAATCAATGGGATAGAAGTTTCTGAAAACTATGAGAAACTTAAAAAAGCCATTAAGCAAAGCTATCAGGTTGATCAGATGGTTAAGGCAATAAATATAGCTATTTACCTTTTCTATCCCTTAAGTATCGACCTCAGAGGATTAGAAGATGTTACTGATGAGATGAAAAAAGAATATTTTAATGATATTCTAATTTCCATAAAAAATAGATATGAAGATCATTTAACATATTTTAGACAAAAATTGGTGAATTTAAGATATTTTGTTAGCGGAACTATAGAAGAAAGTACGATAGACGTTCTCGATCCCAATATTGAAATATTTAAAGACTCCAATTTAAAATCGCTTCCAGCGAATAATATTAATAAACAAAAAGCAGAAGAACTTTCAGGATCGAGTGATGAGAAGTCTCCAATAATAGGTTTCATGAGACTCCTCGATGAAGCATTAGAAAAAGTAAAAAAAGAAGAAAAGATTGAAATAATTAGAAAAGCCATTAATTTTTTTAAAGAGCAAAACTGGAAAATATTGGATCACGAAATCAACAATTATCATGATTGGTTCTCTCTATTAGTTTATGCACTAAATAATATAAAAAAGGAGATAATCAATGGGAAACATTGAAAAATTTAACATTTCTTACAAGAACTTTTTTGGTAAAATCAATTCTCTTCATAAAATTATAGTTGGAGGAGCTCATTTATATGATATAAAAGAAAAAAAGCGAATACATCAATATTTTCATGTAAAAGAAGAATTGAAAGAAGATAATTTTTTCAGTTGTTTAAATAAAGCATTTTTTGAGATAAAAGATAGAGCAAAATTTTTCGAAATCATAAATTTAAGAAGTCAAAAGAGGAAACCATTATTATGGATAAGGACTACACTAAATAACATTTTTATGGAACTAAAGGATCTCGAAGTCGATCAAGTTCTAATCCCTGAAAATCTGTTTTTAACAAACGATGACTTTGTAAAAAATGTAATTCTAAAAAATAAATCCATGAAAAATAACCTTATAAAGAGGTGGCACGAAACTTCTAACACAGACGAATGGAAAAGTTTTTATTCCTATTTATGTTTTAAACTTATTAAAATTCTCGGAAGTGATATTTCAGAGAATTATAAACCTCAATTCGACATTTTTGTAATGATTAATTCAATTATGTTTTATAACTGGAAATGCCTTTATTTTTTCCCAACCGATCCTCCAGGAGGTTTTTTTGTTTTCTTTAAAGATAGATTAAATCAGGAGGAGATCGAATCCTATTATAAAAGAGCTCAAAGAATTACAGATGAACTTTCAGTATGCTAATAAAAAGAAATTTTTTACTACTATCAATTCTGTTAATAACTCAATTTTTACCTTACCACTCATTACAATCATTTGATACGCCGAAGATTTTAGGTGCGATTCAGGTTTTGTATGATTATAATTTTTACAGTAATGAAAGTTCGTTCGGTTCATACCGGACCGCAATCGGATTAGATGGAAAAATCATAAAATGGGCAGGATATCGTTTTTCAATTCAATTGAATCCAGAGTCATACAAATTAGAAGGCTTTGATATCTATGGGCGATTTTTAACTCCAATTGGAGAGATCAGAGTCGGTCAATTTAAAGTCCCTTTTTCTATGGAGAGGTTAATCCCTTTTTGTAAGAGAGATTTTGTGGAAAATTCTATCACAACAGGGCTTGTGAATGGAAGAGACATTGGAATCGGAATCTATGGGGATAAAACATGGATTGAATATAATGTGGGGATATTCAACGGCCAAGGGATGAATAAAAAAGATTTAAATAAAAAGAAAGATATTGTATGTAGAGTCGCTTTTAAAAAGGCTTTTGGAGAACATATATCTCTTTTATTTGGCGGGGCTTTTTATTCGGGTAAAAGTGGTGAAGATCAAAATCTTATGAAAAGAAATTTATTTAATCTTCAATTTAAGGGAAGATTGAATCGTTTCACTTTTAGTTCTGAATACGTAAAATTTGACGATTCAAACAATTCAGGTAATGCTATTTATTCAACACTTGGCTATCATTTCTTTTTGCAGAAATACAAAATAGAACCTTTGGTTAGGTACGAGTTTTATGGGCCAGATAATCCATTGTCTGATGATGTGATAAATAAAATAACCTTAGGTACCAATTTTTATTTAAAAGGTTACAATCTCAGATTCCAGATCAATATTTCAAGGTATATAATGGAAAACCAGAAAAATTACACAAAACTATTCATTCTATCCCAATTCGTATTCTAATGAATCTGACAAATATTTTATCTAAAGATATTGATATCGCTGAGGCTCTAAGACGATATTTAATATTTGTTTTAGGCGTAGAAGAGGTAGAGATTTGTTTGCTGAATGATCCTTATGGGCATAAGGAGAGAGTTCAGAAGGCGGAGAAGAGTGATTTTTTGGTTATAGATGGCATTGTGGATGAGAAACCGATGGGTTTCCAGTTTGCTAAAGAGATGGAGAAGAGGGTGCTTTTGTTGTTTTATACCGGGGAGATTGATATTGAGGGTGAGGGACCGTTCTGGTTAGTGCTACCCTTTGCGCTGGATAGACTGGGAGATAAGATCAAGGAGTTGATGGAACAGCCTGCTCCTGATGTAGAGGAGTATAAGAAGCTGGAAATGCGCTTCCCTGAATTGAGAGAGAGGAAGAAGCATCATGGATAGGTGAGTAGTTGAGTGGTAGAGTGGTGAGTGGTAGAATGGTGAGTGGGAGGGGTAGTGATTGGTGATTGGTAGAGTTGTGAGGGTTATTGGTTATTGGTGATTGGTAGAGTGGTGATTGGTTAGTGGTGAGGGGTTGGCTTTTTAATTTCTTTTAAAATCTTTTTATACTTGATAAAAAGATTGGAGTTTGTTAAATTATATATTTTAGGAACTATGTATGAAAAGGTGATTAAATGACAGAAAAAACCGGGAGACTTAAATTTATTGAGTTTTATAGGAAGGATGAGGATTCAGAAATCAGCGAGTTGGCAGCTTCTATTGATCGTTATTTAAAATATGTACTCCGTTTGGGGAAAATAACAATCCATCAAAATACACCGACAAAAATTCTTTTTGTTGAGATTGATGATAGTTGGGACTCAGATGGTTTTTACTTAAAAATTGTAGCTAAAAAAAATGGCAAATATAAATTTGGCGATATATTGGGAGTCTTATTCTTTACATTAGAAGATTTTCCAAGAGGTGACGAGCCAACCTCAAAGTTAAATCAATCCAGGATGTTGAGGGATTTTTTTGAAAATAGTTTCAATACTATCACTGCAAATTATAAGGATATTCTTAATAAACTTTATGCGCTTATCCAAAGAATATTAAAAACCCTTGAGATTGAACGGCAGGTTGATAAAAAACAGAGAGTAATAGAATTTAAAAATGTACTCCAGAATATTGAAACCTTAAAAGAATTAATTGAAGGCCTTGATACATTGGAGAATTGCTATCCTTATGGTGGGATTCACACCAAAACTGGTCATGATTATTTTCGAGAATTTATTGAAGCCATAAAAAATAAAGATATAAAAGAAATTGAAAAATCTAGCAAAGAAATAAAAATGAGGGGAGATAATTATGATTTAGCATCTATTGTTGCGAGTAACCCATTTCAATATGAACCTTTAAAGATACTCATTATTGATGATAATTATAAAAATGTTGTGACAGATTTTTCAGAAGTCAAAAATTATTTTCCGGTGAATACAAAAATCTACATAACATATAATAGGGAATGGGGAAAAATTAAGGATGAAAAATCGCCATTTTGGGAAAGCATGTACAAGAAAGGGGCGAATCTTAGAATAAAAGAGCTTGCAAGCATTGACCCCGAAAAGACATACCTCGAATCTGACTTTCTGGAAGAGCCATTATTTTCCGAGAACGATTTTACCTTTGATTTTATAATTGTCGATCTTTTGTTGGGAGATTATAACGAAGGTAACAAGATTATTAACAACCTTGAAAAGTTTAGATTTAAATTTAATAGATTATACCCGGAGCAGAGGACCCATTTTGATATTATCACCTTATCGCTTAGTGAAGAAGTCCATGACATTAGTAGAGCACTTAATGAAGGAAGCCTCCATCTCGTGCCCAAGAAGCGGATATATATGCTGCCTGCCGTTATCGCCCAGTTGGAAAAGAGTAGACAGGTTATAAAAAAGAGGGAAATGTTTATGTCAATTAAAAAATCGCACAATTTCGAAAAGTTGTACAGGCTCCCGGAAATTGTGAAAAGAAGATTACAAAATGAGGCTTTCTTAGACTTACCCGCTTTATCAGATATACAAATTAATGAAGCAGACTCAGAGAAAAGTAAGGAAATTCTCAATAACCTGGAAATATTCATGAAAGTTCCGGCTGAGGACTGGATAAAAGAAATGCCTAAAGCCGATATCCACTGTCATTTTGGTGGTAGTATGAGAGGAGATTTAGCATTCTTTCTTTCTTTGAATATGTTAACCGAACCATATGAGTACAAAGTAGAAACACTGACAGGGGCAATAAGGGAGTATATTGACTTTATGAGGCTTATATTAAACCAGAAATTCTCATTGATCAAAGACTTGTTTAAAAGATTTAGGATTATATTAAAAGTTATATTAGAATTTGGCCTTGATAAATTTGACTCTGACCTTAATAGATTTGGATTTGAACTTGCTAAATTTAATTCTATTACTATAAAGTTGCAGTATAGAATCATCAACTTTCTTAATGAAGAAATAGAAAAAACAGGAGATAAGGAAACAGAGAATAGAATAAAAGAAATAAGGGATAAAATAACCGATGATAGAGAATGGATTTTTAGATTATTAAGACAGGCTAAAGGATTTTTTAACAATTCAGAATTAAAGAAAAAAGATTTTGATAGCATAGTTGTAGAAAAGGTGTTTTTTAAAATCTTAAAACACATCAATAAGAAAGAAAACTTAAACATTCATTCTTTTCAAACGGTAAATATTTTTAATGTGCTAATCGGGATACTCGAAGGAAGAGCCACAGCAGATATTGATGAATTTTGGGAAAAAATTGAGAATATTAGCAATATTGAATGGAAAACGGAAAAGGAAGTAGAAGTAAGAGATAAAAATCCGATAAAGAAGATTATTGTGGATATAGGTCTGGACAAATTTGAAACCATTAAAAAGGAGAACCGTAAACTATTACAGACACTAAAAAGCTTTCAAGAAAAAAAAGAACAAACCAAAGGGAACCATAATATCCTTGATCATTTTATTTCCGCTAAAAAAAGGCAAACAAGGTCTTTGGGCGAGTACCTCGGCGGAAGTGAATTTACCGGGGCAGAGCAGCTAAAGAAAAAGGAGAATATTATTGCTGCTCTGTACGATGTTATCAAAAAAAATGTTAACGACAATGTCCGATTGTTGGAACTAAAATTTTCTCCTGATGGCTATATGAATGATAACCTGACACTGCAAGAGGCAGTACAGACAGCACTATTAGGAACCGATCTTATTACCCTCCACTTTTACAAACAGGGGAAATTCATCCGTGTTAATTATCTCTTAACAGTAAAACGACATAAAACTCCGAAAGAAGCCGCCCTGGAAATATCAGCAACAATTGTTAACCGCGAACGGGAAAAGTTTTACAAGGAGATTAAACCGAAAATCAAGAAAGAAAACGTTGAGATTGTAAAATATGATTGGAAGCCCTCTAAAGTGGTAGGTGTTGACCTGGCCGGCCTGGAGAAGGGGAATCCGGCACGAAATTTTGTCAATGATTTCTACCCCCTTTTTAAAACCAGTTCCTTTATAAGTATACATGCTGGTGAAGAGGATACGGCCCAGAGTATCTGGGAGGCAGTCTATTTGTTACATGCCAACCGCATCGGCCACGGGTTAACATTAAGAGAGAACCCTGAACTAAAGGAATTGTTTAAGAATCTGCAAATCTGTATCGAGATGAATCCCATCAGCAATACACTTACCAATCCTGGTATATATGATGAATATCCTTTTTATGATTTTGTCCTGGAAGGATTAAAAGTGACTGTAAATACCGATAATCCCGCAGTGTCAGATAGTACACTAAGTGAAGAGTTTGTAAAGGCCGCTGAATTATTCCAGAACCACAGGGAAAATACTGAAAGATGCTGGATGTCAAAATGGGAAATCCTAAGGATATTGAAGAATGCTTTTAGCAGCAGTTTCATGGACAGAGAAGAGAAAAGGCAGTTTATGCGTGCCGTTGAAGAAGAAATCTACCAGAAAATAATCGAAGAATATGGGATATAAAAACGGGAGTTTTAATTGTCGCAGATCATTGATATTACAGTGTATAAAGTTAACGCTGCAGTGATTAAAGATGGTATTGCAGAGGATAAAGTTGGTATTACAGCACATCAAGATGGTATTTTAGTGCCTAAACTTAATATTGTAGTGATTAAAGATGGTGCTGCAGAATAGAAAGTTGGCATTGCAGCGCTTAAACTTGATGCTGCAGCGGGTAAAGATGGCGACGCAGCAGGTAAAGTTAATATTGCAGCAGAAAAAAATGGCATTGTAAAGTGTAAAGATTACGCTGCAGCACATAAAGATGGAGTTGCGGGGAGTACTTTCCAGGAGAAAGCTAGTGGAACAAGCATGCAAGTTCTCCACAATCTTCGAGATGATTACCCTTTTCTTTTCAGCTTTAGAAATGGTATAATAATCTTTGAAAAACCTGGTGCCCTGGTGCCTTTGTGATTAATAAAAGGAGGAAACAGTGACTTTTTCACTTAACTTTAAACAAAAACTGAAACAAAATAAACCTCTGATCGGAACCGTACAGGCTCTGCCCTCCCCGGAAGTGACTGAGATGTTGGCTTCTGCGGGCTTTGATTGGCTCTGGTTGGATATGGAACATTCGGCTATTGATGTCCCCTGTATGCAGCATATGCTACAAGCGGCAAATGGGATCTGCCCCTGTATTGTACGCCCCCCCTCCCATGACGAGGTCTGGATTAAAAAGATCCTGGATGCGGGTGCGGACGGTATTATTGTTCCCCTGGTAAACTCTGCAGACGAGGCGGAACGGATCATTCGTATGAGTAAATACCCTCCCGATGGCTGCCGCAGCGTTGGCCTGGCACGAGCCCACGGCTACGGTATGAAATTCCAGGATTATATAGAAGAAGCCAACAAAAAGATTACCATAATCATGCAAATTGAACATATCAAAGGGGTCAAAAACATCGATGCGATTGTAAAAGTACCGGGGGTGGATGCTGTTATTATCGGTCCATACGACCTCTCCGGCAGTATGGGAAAAATTGGGCAGGTGAATGACCCGCAGGTGCAGCAGCAAATCGATACGGCCCGAAAGGCTGCTCTTGATGCGGGTCTGGCTGTGGGAATATTTACTACCAAAGCAGAGGAGGTGAAATCCCTTTCAGACAAAGGATACACTCTGATTGCTGTGGGAATAGATACCATGATTTTTGGACAAGCACTTAACGAGCTTTTAAGGCTTAGGTAGGGACACGCGTGCACGATTTATCGCGTCCGAATCAATTTCTCCCGCATACAACTAATTTGGATAAAATGGTATATACATAAATTATTTTGGCAACTATTGAAAACATGCGGATTTTCTGGAGGCATTGTAAGAGGTTCGGACGCGATAAATCGCGTCCCTACAAGAACATGTACAATCATAAGGTACTTATTTGTTACCTCTTATTTCTTCTCGAGCTCTTTTAACTTTTCTACGGCATTTTGATTTCTGGGGTTCAATTCCAGGGATTTTTTATAGTTTTTAATGGCAAGCTGTTTATTTCCTTTTATCATATAGGCTTCGGCCAGACTGTCATAGGCATTAGAGGCTTTGGGAAAATTTTCCACATTTAATTTAAAAATTTCAATGGCTTCGTCGATTTTCTTGCTGCCCAGCAGATGGTAGCCAAGGGTATTTAATTCCCGTTCCTGGAAATCATAAATGCTGGAGCGCGTGGTCTTCAACTGACGGTACTGCTTGAGGGCGGCTGCAATATCTTCCTGGGTAATGGTCTTAAGAAGAGTTTCACCTATGGATTTTTTAGGGAATTCATAGGGAAGCCCATAGAGAATATTGGCGATCGCCTGACTCATTTCATTTAATTTGGTTCGACTGGTATTATTTAATAAAACGATTAAATGCTTATCGTCAACCAGGCGAACAATGGTGGTATGAAACCCATTAATACCGCCATTATGCCTGATAATTGTTTTACTTTGGTCTCCAAAAGAGTGTTGACGTATCCCCCATCCATAGGCATAATTCCTGAGATGGGGTGTAAACATTATTTTTTTATTTTTCGGGGAAAGGAGCCGATCAGTATATAAAGCCTGATCCCATAAATAGAGATCTTCCACAGTGGAGTAGAGGGCACCGGCGGAATAGGGTATAGACATATCCAGGTAGGGCGCGTTTACATAGCCGTCCATTGTTTTCTCATACCCTGCAGCCCGCTTCTTTAAAATAACGGAATGATGATCATACCCGCTATTTTTCATATTCAGGGGGTCCCATATTTTCCCCTTCAATACCTCTTCATAACTTTGGCCGGTTATTTTCTCGATAACGGCTCCCAACAGGATATAACCGGGATTACTATAGCTAAACTGTGAACCGGGGGTGAATTCCAGGTCACCACTGCAAAACTTCTTGATAAATTCATCAACAGGATAAGGGTCCCGACTCACATCCTGGTCAAAATTGGGAAGGTTTGTACAATCAGGAATACCAGAGGTATGGGTCAATAAATGATGAATGGTCACCTGCTCACCACTATCTTTGCGATAATCGGGCAGGTATTGGGATAATTTATCCTCGAGTTTTAACTTCCCCTCCTCCCTCAACTGCATAATCAACATGGCGGTAAATTGTTTGGTAATGGACCCCACCCGGAACTTGGTATCCGGTTTATTGGGAATCTCCCACTCCATGTTGGCAAAACCGAATCCTTTTTTGTAAATCACTTTTCCCTTTTCGGCCACCAGTACAGAGCCGTTAAATTGCCTATATTCGTGATACGTTTTCATCAATTGATCGATTTTAGCTGCTTTGTCCTGTGCCAACACCTGGTTTTGAACCATTGACAAACAAAACACCGTTAGAATCAATACGATGACTATCCTTAGTGAATGATTAAAATATTTCGTCATTTTCATCTCCTCTAAAAAAGGAGCCCACAGAACACACAGAAAGACACAGAATTATTTTTTTATCTACGATCGTTTGTGTAAAACCGGGGCCAACTTTTTTATTTTTTCTCATTTTATTAATTATTATATTTTAAATATGATATACGTATTTAAACGGTACTTCGTTTATCTTAGTGTTAATCGTTTTACCAATGCACGTTAGTTGCGTGTGTGCGTTTGTACGTGTGTGCATATGTTTGTGCTGCTAAATTCTTTTCTGTGTCTTCTGTGTGTTCGTTACTACGTGGGCTCTTAGTTTATTTTTTTTTCAAAGATAGCATATGTTTTGGAGAGTTTGGCACCACCCATCATTTCCACCAGGCGAATGGTCTTCACATTGTCCTCCAGTATCCATCCCACATCGGAATATTGAAGCCCGACCTTCTGGCAGTAGGCCTTCTGTTTCCAGATCATCACACCATCCAATCCGAGGCGCTGGAATTTTTTCTTAACTCCCAGGTACCCGAGACGAAATCCCTTAATGCGACTTTTTGTTAAAAACATCTTTATCACTCGCAGCAATTCACACCTGTGGCAGAAAGAGAGAGGTCTTAATTTTTCAAACAAATTGGGAACACCTCCCAGAAATGCTGCTGGTTCTCCTTTGACATATAAAAACTGGAAAAGGCCTTTGTCCATGACGTACATCATATCATTGATAATGGCATTAAACTCTTCCTCAGTAAAGGGAATAAAACCGAAATTTTCATCCCACGCGTTATTGTATATCTCAAACATCTCACGTTTCCGTTCCTTAAACGACCGTTGACTCCAGGTCTCGATGGTAATATCATAACGCTCAATCACTTTTTGTGCCACTCGTTTGAGTTTTTCCTCCATGGGATTCATCACAGGTATTTCAAAGGAGAGGACCCGCTTAATGGGTTTAAATCCGACCTCATGAAGCAGCGTCTCGTAATATTTTTTGTTATAGTTATAATAGATGACCGGACGGGAATCAAAGCCTTTGATCATCAGCCCTGGGGTGGCTTCGTTCACGGGCATGTTCTGAGGTCCCCGAATGGTATCCATCTCCATGGATTTCAACCACTCCTGTGCAGCATTCAATAAAGCATGAACAACATCGGTATCATTAATGGTTTCAAAGTGACCGAAAAACCCGATTTTATCTTTCCAGTGCTTGTTATGATTATGGTTGACAAAGGCATTGCATCGGCCGACAATTTCATTTTCTCTAAAAGCTAAGAAAAACTTCATGTCCGCATGTTTAAAAAAGAGATTCCGGTGTTCAAAAAAGCCCCGAACCCCTAACAACTTGAAACCCAGGTATTCATAATCCAATAAAGGAATATATTGAGTGTCATCCCTGTAGTGTTTCCAGTGAAAACCCACAAATTTTTTCAACAGTTTCTTATCTTGCCTGGATTGATTGGAAAATGCGACAATTTTGACCCCATTGCCGATAACGTTATTGGAATTTTCTTTTCCAGCCTGCAATGGATTCCTCCGTTTCCACCATTCCATCTATTTATTTGTTCACCTGGAAGGTGGTATCACCTTTCTCGAAGAAGTTGATGATCTGGTTGATGGCTGCGATGCCTGCGTTAATATTGGCTTCAGCGGTTTGAGCACCCATTTTTTTTGCGGTAAAGAAGCAGCGGATATCGTATTTTTCTTTGAGTTCGTCTTTGCATTTGGGTGCAACGTCTGCGGCGTATAGGAAATCTTCTCTTTCCTTGAACATTTTCAATAAGGAAGGTTCATCCACCACATCTTCCCTGGCCGTGTTGATAAGGGCTGCCCCTTTTTTCATTTTGGACATCAAGTTGTAATTAACCAGGCCGACGGTTTCTTTCATTTTGGGGAGGTGAATGGAGACATAATCGCAGGTTTCATATAATTTTTCAGCGGAATCGACCGGATGTACGCCGTCAGCTTCCATCTTTTCGCTGCTTACATAGGGATCATAGGCATAGACTTCCATACCAAATCCCTTTGCAATCGTTTTTACCATCACACCCACATTGCCGTAAGCTTGAAGCCCCAGTTTCTTTCCTTTTAGTTCGGTACCGGATTGGCCGGTATATGCCTTTCGTGCCAGGTTCAGCATCAGGCCGAAGAGTAATTCTGCCACTGCATTGGAATTCTGGCCTGGTGTATTTATCACAACAACGCCGTGATCTGTGGCCGCTTTTAAATCCACGTTATCATAACCGGCACCGGCCCTTACCACTATCTTTAAATTCTTAGCAGCATCGAGTACTTCCGGCGTTACCTCATCGCTTCTAATGATTAGGGCGTCCACTTCGGCCACTGCTTTTACCAAATCCTGGGGATCCGTATAAGATTCCAATAGGATTAACTCATAACCGGCTTTCTTTGATATCTGGGAAATACGTTCTACCGCTTTTTTGGCAAACGGCTTAAATGTGGCAACTAAAACTTTTTTCGTCATATGTCACCTCTTTCTTGATAAAATAAAAGGCTTAAGAATATCATAACTGATTTTAATTCATAATATGACTGTTGTCAAATAAAAAAAGGTTCTTAGTCAGAATGTATGGGTACAATGCATCCGGGGCTTCCGCATAAGCCTCCCCGCCTTTACCAAAATGTGCGCTCACATTTTGGAGCGTCTCCGCCCATTCCCGATATTGGCGGAT
>Ga0180437_10002414_pt1 | contig 29864 bp, 23 predicted proteins | sample SS_ome_4_FD_132410 | JGI IMG/M metagenome (GOLD analysis project Ga0180437, IMG submission 132410) | Hypersaline lake sediment archaeal communities from the Salton Sea, California, USA - SS_3_D_1 metaG | ecosystem: Environmental > Aquatic > Non-marine Saline and Alkaline > Hypersaline >...
GGCAGAGAAACCCGAAATAGATATGGTCGTCATCGAACAGGATTTTAAGCTCGGTCTTAAAACGACCCGTATCTCCTTCGGCCGGAAGCTGTTGAAGGAAGGTGTTGGCTTCCGGCGCTTTCTCCCATATGGTTTCGTTTAAAAGGCCATCAATGTTAATGGGTTTTTCTATCTTGATGGTGAGGCCCTCTTTTATCCTATCCTGGCTGAACACTGCCAGGCACAACAGAACACACAACAGAGGAATACCTGTTATTTTTAACGTACGAGACTTTTGCAACTAACTCCCCAAATTAAGTTTACGCAATAAACATGCCAACTAAGCATATTCGATAATCACAGGTATCTCGTTCATTCCAAGACAATTACAGGATATTGGAAACATTGACCGCAATTAAATAATCCAAATAATTGGATTCTAATTCAATATTTTGCATTTTTCTCAAATTTTTCATATAACCTCTCACCAACCTGGCATAATTCCCCCTCTACTTTCTCTAAAAGCTAAAACTTCTAGAATCTATAAACTATCTCTGATATTCCTACAATCTATATATTCTTACTTCCATATTAAATTTAAGCCGCATAGTGTCAGCCAGAAGAAATAAACTGGTGAAAAGGCGTTTCGATGAGATTTGCCCAGCCGATTTTTAGAAATTAAAAATATTTTATAAACGAAAAAGGGGATCTTGTCCGTATTATTATTATAAACTCTGCGGTCTTGATTTGTCGTGCTCATTGCATTTAAATATAGAGGGGTAAACAAATGAAAAAAGGGTTTTTTATTATAGGTATTTTGTTGTCGATTTTATTTCTCTCCGGGCAAGAAATTCAAGAACAAGCAGCGGCTATCAATATTGAAGTTCCAGTTCGGGTTTTTAAAGGAAATAAATTCATAGAGAACCTTACCCTTAATGATTTCGAAGTTTTCGAGGACGGGAAGGTTCAAAAAATCGAAGCCGTCTATTTGATTCAGGAACGGCAGGTAAAAAGAAAAGAGAGCGAAAAACCTTTTTTTCCCGAATCAGAGAAAAGAAACTTCGTCCTGATTTTCGAGATGATGAGATATTCCAAGAATGTTGGAGATGGTGTGGATTATTTTGTCAAGAATGTCATAATGCCGGGCGATAGTCTGATCCTTATCACACCCATGGAAAGATACAACTTCGATACAGGATTCCCCTCGGATATTCCGAGGGAAAAAATCAGTGATGGGCTGAGGACCAGGATCAGAACGGATATTTTTAAGGGCAACAGCGAATACCGAAGCCTGACAAAGGAACTCCAGGAGATAAGGAATATGGAAGTCGATCCGGAATTACAGGATTCGATAGAGTTTTCTTATGCCGAAGTATTGGAGAAGCTGAGGACGCTCAGTTGTCTAAAAGAGGACAGGCTCATTGAATTCGCTGAAAACCTGAAAAAAACAGAAGGTCAGAAACACGTCCTCTTGTTTTTCCAGAGGAGGCTCATACCAACTTGGGGGCGATTCACTTCAGGTCATCTTTTAGACCATAATCCGTCATACACACACCGAATATTTGATTTTTATACACCCCGCGATTTGTTTGAAATGGACAAAGTAAAAGGGAAGTTCGCAGATTCGTCGATTTCCCTGCACTTTATATACGTGACTGAGAGTCCGAGAGACTCCTCGGATTGGATGGAATTCAATCCGGCAGCAGAAGGGAAAGAAAAGGTCGATTGGCAGGATGGGACAATGGATTTTTTCGATGCCTTCAAAGAGATTGCAGAGGCCACAGGAGGTATCACCGAAAGCTCGGCGAATGTCAATTCTTCTTTGAAGAAAGCTGCACAAGCTTCGGAAAATTACTATCTGTTGTATTATACCCCAAAGGATTATGTGGCAGATGGGAAATTTAGGAAAATAGAAGTAAAAGTGAAGGGAAAAAAATATAGAGTGATACACCGGTCAGGATATATTGTGGATTAATGGAAATTTGTGGTCACTAATCGGCCATAAGGGGAATCTAGATAATACAGGTCAGAGGATGAGCATGCAGTCGCCATAGCTGTAAAACCGGTATTTCTGGTGAACGGCTTCCCGGTAGGCTTTGAGGATAAAATCCCTTCCGGCAAAAGCGGAGACCAGCATCAACAGGGTGGACTTGGGCAGATGAAAATTCGTCAAAAGCCTGTCTATGGCCTGGAATGCATAGCCGGGGTAGATAAATAGATCTGTCGAAAATCGGCCTGCGTTCACGCGGCCGTCCTCATAGGCGCTTTCCAGGGCCCTTACTGAAGTGGTGCCCACGGCTGTGACGGGATGTTTTTCCTTCAACCCATCGGTGATTGACTGAGCGGCTTCTTCAGAAATTTCGTAAGTTTCTGCGAGCATCGGATGATCTTCCACGCGTTCGGCCCGGACGGGCTGGAAAGTGGCCAATCCCACATCGAGCGAAAGTTCACAGGTCCTCACTCCCTTCTCCTTCAGTTTATCGAGCAGTTCCTGCGTGAAGTGGAGGCCGGCCGTGGGCGCAGCGATGGAGCCCTCTTTTTGCGCGAAAACGGTCTGGTACCGTTCCAGATCTTCTGAACGGTATGCGCGATCTTCTTTTTTGCGCCTGATATAAGGGGGCAGGGGAGCGTATCCGGCTTTTCCTAGCAAAGAAAGGACGTTATCTTCTCGGAATTGAATAATCCTTTTGCCTTGTTTCCCGAGTTCGACGACCTGTCCGGCAGCATCCGGGGAGAAGGCGATTCGGTCTCCCATTCTCACATGCCTGGCCGGCCGGCACAATACCTCCCAGGTGTTTTTCCCTATTTCCTTCAGAAAAAGGAATTCGACGGTCCTGCCGTCTGCCTTTTTGCCCCAGATCTTTGCCGGGATGACCCGGGATGTGTTCAAAACCAGGATATCGCCCTTTTGGCAGTACTCGGGAAGATCGGCAAAACGGGCGTGCCGGATGTCACCGGTCCGGCGGTCGCAGACCATCATCCGTGATCGGTCCCTTCGGGGAAGGGGGACTTGGGCGATGAGTTCCTCAGGAAGGTCGTAATCGAAATCGGAAACCAGCATGCCCTATTTTTTAAAGAGTTTCCCCTGAGCAGGGGGATGATGAGCGAGCCCAAGATGCTTGTAAGCCTTATCCGTCACGCGGCGGCCGCGGGTCGTTCTCTCCAGAAATCCTATCCTCATGAGGAACGGCTCGTAGATGGATTCGATCGTGTCCTTCTCTTCATCGATAGCAGCAGCGATGGTGTTGATTCCGACCGGCCCGCCGCCGAAGTTTTCGATGATCATCATCAGGATCTTGCGGTCCACATCGTCCAGCCCCAGGGAATCCACCTCCATCATGTCCAGGGCCTTGGTGGCCTCCTTTGTGGTGATCTTGCCGTCGGCAATGACATCGGCATAGTCCCGTGTCCGCCGGAGCAGCCGGTTGGCCACGCGCGGCGTGCCCCGCGCCCGGCCAGCGATGTGCTCGGCCCCCTTGTCATCGATCGCCACCTTGAGGATGGAGGCCGACCGTTTGATGATCTTTTTCAAATCTTTCGGGTCGTAATAATCCAGCCGGTGGATGATGCCGAACCGCCCTCTCAATGGGGCCGTGATGCGGCCGGCCCGGGTCGTGGCCCCGATCAGCGTGAATTTTTTGAGCTGGAGCTTGTGGCTTCTGGCACTAGGCCCCTGCCCGATGACGATATCCAGGCGGAAATCTTCCATGGCCGAATACAGGATCTCTTCCACAGCCGGGTGCAGGCGGTGGATCTCGTCGATGAAAAGGATCTCTTTGTGCTGCATGTTGGAAAGGATGGCCGAGAGGTCCCCGGTCCTTTCGATCACCGGGCCGGATGTGGGTTTGATCCCCACGCCCAGCTCTTTGGCCATCAGGAAAGCGAGGCTGGTCTTCCCGAGGCCGGGAGGGCCGTACAGAAGCACGTGGTCCAGGTGCTCGTCCCGCTTGCGCGCCGCCTCGATAAAGATTTTGAGGTTGGTTTTGATGGTGTCCTGTCCGACGAACTCGGCAAAATTTCTGGGGCGGAGGCTGTCCTCGAACTCCAGGTCCTCTTTTGTCCGGACCGGGCTCAAAACATCGGTCATCGTGTTGTCCTCGATTCTATAGTCTTGCCAGTTTTTTCAGGCTCTCGCGCAAGAGTTTATCAAAACCCGCGTCAGTAGAAAAGGCTTGAAGACTCTCATCCACGATTTTTTCCACTTCTCTCCGCTTGAACCCGAGATTCGTCAGGGCCGATATCAGGTCTTCCTTTTCTCTGGAACTCCGGGTTTCCAAAACTTTTTCTTTGAGATCCAGTTTTTCCTGGAGCTCCAGGGCGATCCGCATGGCGGTTTTTTTCCCGATTCCCGGGATCAGGGAAAGGCGTGCCACATCGCTCCGCCGGATGGCATCCTCGAGGTCGGAGGATTCGATCCCGGAAAGGATATTCAGGGCGATCTTCGGCCCTATCCCCGAAATGTTGATCAGTTTCAAAAAAAGATTCTTTTCCTTTTCCGTGTAAAAGCCGAAAAGCGCGAGGGAGCTTTCCGTGACGTGGGTATAGATGTGGAGTTCCGCCAAGTCGTCGACATCCCCCAGTTTCAGGTAGGTCGAAAGGGGTATGGAAGCCCGATATCCGACCCCTCCGATGTCGAGGATCACCTGGGACGTGGTTTTTTGGATCAGGATTCCTTTGAGATATGCGATCATGACTTTGACCTTTTTCCTTCGCTTGCATCGACCTGCTGCTGGAACATGCGGGTGTTCAGATGGCAGAATGCGGCGGCCAGGGCATCGGCAGCATCCGTTCCCATTTCCTTTTCCTTCATGTCGAGGAGGGTTTTTATCATGGTTTTGACCTGGGCTTTATCGGCCCGGCCGTAGCCTGTGACGGCTTTCTTTATTTCCAGAGCCGAGTATTCGAACAGGGGACAGTTTTGGGAGGCCACCGCAACGAGGACAGCCCCTCTGACCTGGCCCAAGGTGATGGCGGTTTTGACGTTTTGGGCGTAAAAGGGATCCTCGATGGCCACCTCATCCGGCTCGTGCGCGCGGATGATCTCTTCCAGGCGGTTTCTGATCGTGTTGATCTTATGGAGAAAGGGAAGCTGGCGGGAGGGTTTGATGGCTCCGTATTCCAGGACGGAATAGCTGTCGTTCGAAAATTCGATGATGCCGAACCCCGTGGACTGAACGCTGGGGTCGATGCCAAGAACCCTCATGAAATTCAGTTCGAATATTTGGCGATTTCCTCTTCGTCGATGTCGAAATTGGCCCATACGTTTTGGACATCGTCGTGGTCTTCCAGCTCTTCCATCAAGCGGAGGAGCTGCTGGGCCTGCTTGCCTTCAAGCTTGACGTAATTCTGGGGGATCTGCCCCAGGTTGGAGGCAGCGATTTCGATTTTGTTGTTTTCCAAAGCCTCGACGACGTCTTCGTAACTATCCGGGGGCGTGAAGATCTCGTAATTGCTGCCGTCCTCTCTCAAGTCTTCGGCTCCCGCTTCCAGGATGATGTTGAGAAGGTCATCTTCGGATGCCATGGATTTTTCCACGACCAGATATCCTTTGCGCTTGAACATCCAGGCTACACACCCCGATTCGCCGATATTCCCGCCGTTTTTGCTGAAAATATGCCGCAGTTCAGAGACGGTTCTGTTGCGGTTATCTGTAAGAATTTCCAACAAAATAGCCACGCCGCCCGGTCCATAGCCTTCGTAGGTGATCTCATCGTAAGACACGCCTTCCAATTCGCCCGTTCCCTTCTGGATGGCCCGTTTGATGTTATCGGCAGGCATGTTGACGCCCTTTGCGTCGGAAATGGCCTTGCGCAGCCTGGGGTTGGCATCCGGATCGCCGCCTCCCGTTTTGGCTGCCACAGAGAGCTCACGGATGATCTTTGTGAAGATTTTCCCCCTCTTGGCATCCACAGCGGCTTTTTTGTGTTTTATTGAAGCCCATTTTGAATGCCCTGACATGTTTCGCTCCTTGTTTCTCGACTCAAATGGATTCTATCACAAACACACATAGAATTAAAGCGCTCCCTCATGAACAATATTGACAAATACTATAGTAAAAGTAAGAATAGAATAGTATGACTTGCTCCCGTTAAGCATAATGTTTTGAGCAGAAGGCGGAAAGGAATGAGTGAAAAAATAGAAAAAGAGAAGTTTTTTGAAAGATGTTGACATAGTATAGGGGGGTATGCTATACTAAGTTCAGTAGGAGACAGAAGGATGAAAATAAGGAAAAAAACAAAAAAAGGAGTTGAATGATATGTGGGGAAATCATTGGATGTTCGGAGGATTTATGTGGGTGTTTTGGATCGGAGTGCTTGTGGCACTGATCTTTTTTGTCAAGTGGCTGGTTCAACAAAAACCCGGCGGCCAAAAACATGAGGAAGATGCTCTTGAGGTGTTGAAAAAAAGATATGCCAAAGGGGAGATCGATAGAGAAGAATTCGAGCAGAAAAAGAAAGATTTACTGTCATGAGACCGGCTAGGAGGGATTCATGAAACTATTAAAGGCCTATATAAGAACTTTTTTAGCTGATAGTGTTATCGATGCCCTGAAAAAATTGAACGCACCTAGGCTTACCGCTATCGATGTGAAAGCGTTGGGCGATGAAGTCGATCCTGACGATTTGAGAATCTCTTCTGAATTGGGCTCGTCCTATACAACGATGGTGAAGATTGAGCTGATATGTACGGATGATTGTGTAGAGAGAGTGAAAGAAACTCTATTGAAGCATGCTAAAACGGGACATAAAGGAGATGGGCTGATCGCAATTTCACCTGTGGAAGAGGCTATAAGTATAAGAACAGGGAAGAACGAAGTGGTGCCATTAAAAGATTGATCAGGGTGTCTGCTGTATGGGGCTGAATTTTTTTATATTTGGCAATTTTTGTGATCGATGATCGGAGAGCAAGAGATGGAAGAAGCCATTATTAAAAAAAGGAAATTTAAGATTGAAAGGATATGTGAAAAAGAGAGTATCCATTCAATCGACAGCTATCTTAAAAAGAAGGAAGGTATCATCTTTGTCGAACTTGATAGCCGGAAGAAGATCTTGAGATTGACTTACGACCTTAGAAAAACCAAATTCGAGATGATTGAAAAAAATCTGGATAAGCTAGGGCTCGTTCTGTCGCGGGGACTGATCGAAAGGTTTAAACGGGGTCTTGTCAAATTTACAGAACAGAACGAGCTCGATCATTTGAATGCTCCTGTATCATCGTGTTGCGACGATCCCAAATCGAACGGCCAGGATTGTAACAGCTGCATGTCTCGTTAAATTTATTTGTCTGGAAGATAACCACACAGAGGGAGAAATATTCTGCTGCCTTGAGTTTGTATTAAATACAGAAAAAATGCTCTAACTAAAGACGAAGTTGGAAACCTGCGCCCCAACCATAATCGGAGTGCCAGTTGCCCACGAGGGAAATGTATTTGGATAGGATGTAGGAGACTCCGATGAGACCTTCCCAGTGATCGTGCGTGTCGTATTGGACTTCTCCGATGAGCATGATCCGTGGAGTCAGCTCTAAGTGTTTTCCGAAATTGAATCGAACACCGAGGTCGGAATCTATCCAAATGCGTGATTCAATATTGAGAGGCAGCAGATACCGGAAGCCCAGAATCCCGCGGGGGGGTCTAAGGTCATATTGCAATCCCTCCAGATCGGCCCCTGCGAAAACGGTGAAAAAGCGGTTGAAATAGCGGCTCCATGTGAGGATTATTTCCCATTCGATTCGGTTCGTGCGTTGCCAGCCAGCCTCCCAGTTTAGAGAGAAGATGTTGCGCGTGTTGAAAGCGACTATCGAACCCAGGCTCATGTTGCTCAATATTGTGGGCTGGCCCCATGCGTACCAATCGTCCGTAAATAGCTCGGAGCGCAAACCCGTGAGGTTTGCAGGAAGCGTGAAATCCTCATAGTGAACGACCCGGGCCATCCCGCTTTTCATATGGTAAAGGAGATGGCAATGAAAAAACCAATCGCCGATCTCATTCGCCAGAAATTCGATCACGGTCGTGGACATAGGCGCGACATTCACCGTGTGCTTGAGCGGCGAGTAATCCCCGTGTCTGTTGATAACGCGGAAGAAGTGGCCGTGCAGGTGCATCGGGTGATGCATCATGGTGCGGTTGATCATGATAAAGCGCACAACCTCGTTCTGATGAATGCGGATATAGTCGCTTTCCGATAGCGGCTTATTGTTCAGAAACCACACATAACGTTCCATATCTCCGTCCAATGTCAGACGGAACGTCCGCACCGGTTTATCAGGGGAAAAGACGGTGGATTCCAAAGCGCGGAGCTTATCATAAGGAGGCCATGGCCTTTCAGGGTCCATGCCGTCAATGGCCAGATTTTCCGATGAAGAGACATCAGCCGCCAGCAAGCCAAATCTTTCGCCATACCTTTTCCCGTCCCTCACACTCTCAAAAGGTTCGTCTCTATCTTGTCGCTCGCTCATTCTCTCCATTTTGCCGCCTGCATCCATGTCGGGCATTGTCTCCATTTGGTCCATTTTCATGTCCGGCATACCCATTGAATCCATAGCAGCCATGCCCATCATTCCCGGCCGATCGAATTTTCCGGCCTCCACCGCGCTATCGGGCATGCCCATAGTACCTGCAGGAGTCAGGGCAAAGACTTGTTTAAGATTAAGGTCGCCCATCGTGTGATAGAGATTCGGTTTTGGCACATCAGGGGCAGGGTGGCGCGTGCCCTTTCCTATCCAGATGGAAGCATAAGCTGAACCGTCATGAGCTGTGGCCCTGAATTCATAAGCACCTGTTTCGGGAATTTCGATAAGCACATCGTAAGTTTCGGCTACGCCGATAAGACATCGTTTCATTTCCACAGGTTCCACATCTTGCCCGTCTGCCGAGATGATGGTCATCGGTCCACCGCTGAACTCAAGGTGGAAGAAAGTGGTGGAAGACCCGTCGATAATACGCAGCCTCACTGTTTCTCCCGGGTGAGCCTCGAGAGTGGATTCAGGACTGCCGTTAGCGAGGAAACGGTCGTAGGCCACATCGGCAATGTCCATGGCCGGCATACGCTGGAGTTCCCGTTTGAAGTAGTCGCCCAGTTTGCCGATCCGGGCGGCCCCGAAAATGCTCTGACTGCTCCCCTTCTGAAGCGCATACCATTCGCTGCCTCTGCGCAGAGTGCGTATGACGCTGTGGGGGTTCTCATCAGTCCAATCTGAAAGGACGACGGCATGATCGCGGTCCGTCTGCAGGCGCTTTTGGAGCGGTTCAATAACAATGGCGCCGTAAACCCCGCTCTGTTCCTGCATATTTGAATGGGAATGATACCAGTATGTTCCGCTCTGCCGGATGGGAAACTGGTAGGTGAAGGTCTCACCAGGCTTGATAGGGGGGAAACTCACATAGGGTACGCCATCCATGCCCGGAGGCACCAAGACTCCGTGCCAGTGAATGGATGTTGAGACATTCATCCTGTTCCGTACCAGAATGCGGGCCATATCCCCCTCTACGAAGCGGAGAACCGGTCCGGGAATACTGCCGTTGATGGTCATGCCTTCCGAGCGTTTGCCTGTAACGTTAACCGTTTCATGGGCGATAGCGAGCTCGTATTCCACAACGGCGGCATAGTTTAGACCTTTCAGGATGAAAAAAATACTGACTAAAAAAACAAAAAAGGTTTTTTTGGGAGGCATTGATCCGTACTCCTATTATACAGATTTTATCCTCAGTTAGACAAATTTTCGGCCTATTGTTTCTTTGCCTCCCAGAAAGCGGCTTTTCCTGTACTTGTCATGTCGACAAAGCACAGCATTCACATTGACTTAAATTGAATGATTTTTTGGACCTGGAATTTTGTGCTGTATCGGGAGACTAAATCCAGCTTAATAGGACAAAAAGCGATATTTTTTTCTCGAGGCGCCGGTCAGGCAGAAGGTTTCGCCATTCAGCTGCAGATGTAATCTGGCACAGATTTGGCGGTCATGGATATAAATCCTGATTTTGTAAGGCAGTGAAGATGTTTTTTTATCCTTAAAATTAAATTTTAGAAAGGCGCTTGACATACTCTAGGGGGGTATGCTATCATAACACGAGAAGAATAAGAATTCAATTCAGAATTTAGAGGAGAATTGCATGAGTGATCAGATGACAACCCACGAAGAAGAGCTTGTGCGGCTCAGAAGAATAGAAGGACAGATCCGCGGAGTTCAGAAGATGATCCAGGAAAAAAGGTATTGTATCGATATCCTCACCCAGCTTTCTTCTATCGTCGGGGCGATCAAAGGAGTGGAGGAGAACATCCTGGAGAGACACCTTCAAGGCTGTGTCCAGCATTCCTTCAATAAAGGAAGCGAGAGCGACCGTGCCAAAAAGGTGGATGAGGTCGTCGAGGTGCTTAGGAAATTCAGAAAATATTGAGAGGGATTATCATGAGTTATTATTTCAATAAGAAAGTGAAGGGAACCTTTGAAGAGGTTGAGGACAGGATTAGGATCGCCCTGAAGGAAGAGGGATTCGGTGTCCTGACAGAAATCGATGTCAAGGAAACGCTCAGGAAAAAGCTGGATGTCGATTTCAGGAAATATAAAATATTGGGAGCCTGCAATCCCCCTTATGCTTACAAGGCGCTTCTGGCTGAAGACAAGATCGGGACCATGCTTCCCTGTAACGTTATCGTCCAGGAAACAGAGGCCGGCGATATGGAGGTGGCCGCGATTGACCCGATCGCGTCGATGCAGGCCATCCAGAATGAGGCCCTTGGACCCGTCGCTCATGAAGTCCAGATGAAGCTGAAAAAGGTGATCGACAGCTTATAAAAAACGAATGCTTGAGGGAGGAGAACAAAAATGGCTGTAGACCCTGTGTGCGGGATGGAAGTGAAGGAAGATGAAGCCGCAGCGACATCTGTCTATAAAGGGAAGACCTATTATTTTTGTGCCCCCGGCTGCAAAAAGAAGTTCGATGAACATCCGGAAGCTTATTTGAAAGCCCCAGAGCCTTCGGAAGAGGAAAAGAAGGAAACGGTGCATGCTGGAGAGGCTCCGGATCGATCGGCAGGAAAAGGTACAGAAACGGCAAAAGACAGGATCGACCTTCCGGTTGTGGGGATGAGCTGTGCCAGCTGCGCTTCCACCATCCAGAGGGGTTTGGGAGGCTTGGCAGGCGTGGAAAAAGCGTCGGTCAATTTTGCCAATTCGAAGGCGACCGTTTTTTACGAGCCGAAGCTCGTCAAACCCGAAGATCTTATCCGGTCCATCCGTCAAAGCGGGTACGATGTCGGGACAGCATCCATCGCAATTCCTGTGCAAGGCATGGAGTGCGCGTCTTGTGTCCAGAGTGTGGAAAAAGCTCTCCTCGGGACAAGAGGAGTGACCAAGGCAGCGGCCAACCTGGCTACCGAAAAGGTCCGCGTGGAATACATCCCGTCTGAGATAAACATAAGAGAAATAAAAAAGGTCATCGAAGGAGCAGGTTACAAAGTTCTCGAGATTCCGCATGACGAGGAGATGCGGGATGTCGAGAGGATTGTCCGGGAAAAAGAATACAAAGCGCTGAAGAGAAAATTTTTTATCGGTCTGATCCTCGCCCTGACCATATTTTTAGGAAGCTCCACCCATTGGCTTCCCTTTATCCCCGGCATTTTGAGCAATTTTTATGTTCTCTGGGCCCTTGCCACACCGGTCCAGTTCTGGATTGGACGGCAGTTTTATAAAGGGGCATGGGGGGCCTTCAAACACAGGAATGCCGATATGAACACCTTGATCGCCGTCGGGACGTCTGCCGCCTATTTCTACAGCGTGGCCGCCACTGTTTTCCCGTCCTTTTTCGCCAGCGCAGGCGTCGAGCCTAAGGTTTATTTCGACACCTCTGCCGTCATCATCGTCTTGATTCTGTTCGGGCGGCTATTAGAAGCAAAGGCTAAGGGACAGACCTCGGAAGCGATTCGAAAACTGGTAGGACTCCAGCCGAAAACAGCCCGTGTGATCAGAGAGGGCGGAGAGTTGGATATCCCGGTGGAAGAGGTCGTCGTCGGTGATCTGGTGGTCGTCAGGCCCGGCGAAAAGATCCCTGTCGACGGCATGGTCAAGGAGGGGAAATCCTCTGTAGACGAATCTATGATCACCGGGGAAAGCATCCCGGCCCGGAAAAAATCTGGAGATGAGGTGATCGGTGCCACCATCAATAAAACGGGAAGCTTCAGGTTCGAAGCCACCAAGGTGGGCAAAGACACCGCCCTGGCCCAGATCATCAAACTGGTGCAGGACGCCCAGGGATCGAAAGCCCCTATACAGCGCCTGGCCGATATCATCGCCGGCTATTTCGTCCCCATCGTGATATCCATTGCTCTTGTTTCCTTTGTGGTCTGGTTCAATTTCGGGCCTCAGCCGGCTTTGACCTTTGCCCTGCTCAACTTCGTGGCGGTGATGATCATTGCCTGCCCCTGTGCCCTCGGTCTGGCCACCCCCACCGCCGTGATGGTCGGAACCGGGAAGGGAGCCGAATACGGTATTTTGATCAAAGGGGGAGAAAGTCTGGAAATCGCCCATAAAATCGATACCATCGTGTTCGACAAGACCGGAACCTTGACCAAGGGAGAACCGGAAGTGACGGATATCCTGCCCCTGGGATCCCTCTCCGCGGATGCCATCCTCAGATTTGCTGGAAGCGCGGAAAAGGCTTCCGAGCACCCGCTGGGAGAGGCCATCCTGAAAAAGGCCGAAGAGAGAAAAATCGATCTGATCGATCCTGTCGATTTCAATGCCGTGGAGGGACATGGAATAGAAGCCCATGTGGAGGGGCGTAGCATTCTTTTGGGAAACAAAAGGCTGATGGGGGACCGGGGTGTTGAAGTCGGAGATATGGAAGATAAGGCTGTTCGGCTAGCTACAGAAGGAAAAACCCCTATTTATATCGCTGTCGACGGAAAGCTGTCGGGCTTGGTTGCTGTGGCAGATACCCTGAAGGAAAATTCTCCACAGGCTGTGCAGAAGCTGAAGAATTTGGGATTGCAGGTTATCATGCTGACCGGAGACAACAAAAAGACAGCGGCAGCCATTGCCGAAAAGGCAGGAATCGAGAGGGTCATCTCGGAGGTCTTGCCCGAAGATAAGGTCCTTGAGATCAAAAGGCTGCAGTCGGGTGGAAAAAAAGTGGCCATGGTCGGCGATGGGATCAACGATGCCCCGGCGCTAGCGCAGGCGGACATCGGGATTGCCATCGGGTCCGGAACCGATGTCGCAGTCGAAGCGTCCGATATCACGCTTATCAGAGACGATCTGGATGGAGTCGTCTCGGCCATCGATCTCAGCAAAAAGACCATCAAAACCATCAAACAAAACTTGTTCTGGGCATTCTTCTATAACACCGCGGGGATACCCGTTGCCGCCGGCATCCTATATCCCTTTTTTGGCATCCTGCTCAACCCGATGTTGGCCTCCGCTGCTATGGCCTTCAGTTCGGTTTCCGTGGTATCCAATTCCCTCAGGTTGAGACGGATTAAATTGGGTGGACGGGAGGAGAGATAACGATGGAGAAATTGTTCGTGACCCTGGGAGGTTTGATTCTGATTTTCCTGGTGAACTGGTATTTTTTGTTTTCGAAGGGGAAGATAAAACGGGCAGCGATGGGAAACAATCAGGTTCAAGAGATCACAGTCAAAGTAAAAGGGGGTTATGACCCGGATGTGATCGTCGTAAAGAAAGGAATCCCGGTGCGCCTGAATTTTTACCGGGACGAGACGGCCGACTGCTCGGAGATCATTGTCTTCGAAGAATGGGATATCCGGAAGCCGCTCCCTGCGTTCAAAACGACTCCCGTAGAGTTTACGCCGCAAAAAGAGGGGGAGTATGCGTTCGGCTGTGCAATGGGCATGCTAAAGGGCAAGTTAATCGTGAGCTAAAAATTTTTACATAAATAATTGATAATTATTATCGATTCTATAAGCTATATGTGAGATTCGAAATCGTGATGAAACATCAAAAAATACGAAATACTATCGATATATTTTCAAAGGAAGGATAACATGCGCAAGATTCTTTTTTCTTTGGCGTTCGTTTTTTTATTTTGGAATGGGGTTTATGCTGATAATCATCAGGAGCCGCAAGAGGCAAAGAGCCTTTCCGATCTCGTTCAAGAGGCATTGAGTAGCAATCCCGGATTGGAGGCTGCAATGCAGAGAGTTCTGTCCGCAGAAAGGATGATTCCTCAAGCCGGTTCCTTACCGGATCCGAGGATAACCTTCGGTTTGATGAACCTCCCGGTAAACAGCTTTGCCTTCAACCAGGAGCCCATGACAAGCAAACAGATCTCGATCATGCAGATGTTTCCCTTTCCTGGAAAATTGTCCTTGGGCACGGAGATGGCAGAGTATGAAGCGGATGCAGTCAGATATCAACAAGAAGAAGTCCGCAACCAGATCGTTCTGATGGTCAAGACGTCCTATTACGACCTTTATGCTGTTGACCGGGCTTTGGAGACCGTTCAAAAAAACAAAGACCTGATGGGGCAGCTGGTGCAGATTGTTGAAATCAAATACGCAACAGGATCGGGATTGCAGCAGGATGTGCTCCGCGCCCAGGTCGAGCTGTCCAAGCTCGAGGACGACATGATCATGTGGCAGCAGAAGCGGCTCGCGATCGTTGCGAAGTTGAATGCCATTTTGAATAGACCTGCAGGAACTCCTATCGGCACGACTTCGTCTGAATTGGGTTTGCCCGAGAATGAGGATCTAGGTTTTTCCCCTCAGGACATCGAGAACCAGAGGCCTCTTGTCCTGGCGTGGAAAGAGAAGCTCGGAAAATCCAATACGGCGATCGAGCTCGCCCGGAAGGACGCTTGGCCTGGTTTTGCCGTGGGAATGGGTTACAGCCAGAGGGATGACCTGAAAAACGGCGCCAAAATGCATGACTTTTTATCGATTTCCGTAACCCTGGATATCCCGCTCTTCTACGGTCGTAAACAGGGCGAGAAGATCGCCGAGAAGACGTTGGATTTCGAGGCGGCCCAAGCAGATTACAGGAATGTGCTGAATGGAGTTCTGGCTGAGACCGAAAGCCAGAAAGCGGAGGTGGAGAGGAATCGCAAGAGGGTCGAGCTTTACCAAGGAGGGATCCTTCTGCAGGCAGAGCAGTCGCTTGAATCGGCTCAAGCTGGATACCAGGTAGGAAAAGTGGATTTTTTAAATGTGGTGGATAACTGGATCAGGCTTCAAACCTATGAGCTACAGTGTCATTTTGCCCTGTCCGGTTACCACAAAGCGCTGGCCGGTTATGATTTCGCCGTCGGCAAAAGCGTCCTGAGGACGAAAGAACCACAGGATTGAAAAGGAGCATCAAATGAAAGCAAAAGGCATTCTTATTCTCATTCTAGGGATCTTGATCGGGGGAGGGGCGACCTATTTTGTGTTGCCAAAAGCCCAGAAAACTCAAGGTCCTATTCAGGCAGAAGAACAACAGCTTTACTCCTGCGGGATGCATCCGGAAGTTATTTCCGAAGAACCGGGAAACTGCCCCATATGCGGGATGAAGCTCACGCCCATCAAAGGCTCTGCGCAGGATAAGGCAGAAACTCAAACAGGTGAACCGGGAAAAGACCGCAAGGTCCTTTACTGGCGTGCTCCCATGGACCCGACGGAAATATATGATAAACCCGGAAAATCCAAAATGGGAATGGACTTGATGCCGGTCTATGAGGGCGAAGAAGCCGGTGGAGCAGGCAGCATAACGATCGACGGGGCCTTGCAGCAGAATATGAACCTGAGGACAGCTAACGTGGAGCGCCGGGATATCTCCCGAGTGATCCGGGCCTACGGGAAAGTCACGTATGCCGAAGATAAAGAATTCGTTGTCACTACGAAAATAAGCGGTTGGATCGAGAAGCTGTATGTCAACACCACAGGCCAAAAAGTCCGAAAAGGTCAGCCGCTTATGGAGATTTATTCGCCAGAATTGGTTTCTACCCAGGAGGAGTATCTGCTCGCTTTAAAGAACTATGAAAAATTGTCTTCCAGTCCTTACGAAAGTCTCCGAAGGAACGCAGCAAAAATGATCACCCTGGCGCGGGACCGTCTGGAATACTGGGATATATCCCAAACGGAGATCGATAAAATCGAAAAAAACGGAAAAACCAACCGGACAATTCTTCTGAAATCTCAGATAACAGGTATAGTCACGCATAAAGCTGTAGTGGAAGGCGACAGAATCGGCCCTGGCATGGTTCTTTTACATGTTGCGGATCTGGATAAAATCTGGGTAGAGGCCTCGGTTTATGAATCGGAACTCCCTTTGGTTGCGGTGGGACAGAAGGCTGAGCTGGAACTCGACCATGTTATAGGGAAAAAGATGGAGGGAAAAGTCGAGTTTATCTATCCTTATCTCGACCAAAATTCGCGGGCAAACAATGTCAGATTCGTATTTGATAACTCAAATCTCCTTCTGAAGCCCGACATGTACGCAACCGTCGGAATTTACAGCCATGTTGCCAGCGATACACTGGCTATTCCCTCGGAAGCGATCATCCATTCCGGAAAGCGAAAGATCGTTTTCGTCACAGAAGGAAATGGGAAGTTCGAACCCCGGGAGATAAAAGTCGGGGCAGAATCCGAAGACGGTTACGTCCAGGTCATCTCCGGTTTATTCGACCGTGAGGCGGTCGTTGTTTCGGGGCAATTTTTACTGGATTCGGAAAGCAGGACCAGGGAAGCTATCGCCAAAATGCGGGCAGCCCAATCAAAAAGAGTCCAGGAGGCCTCGGAAGGGAGACAGACAGGAACTGTCGAGTCTGCCGAGCACACGCATGAGGCCCAAGAAGGAGTAACGCAGGAGATGGATGTCGACAGGCTGTACGCCTGTCCCATGCATCCAGAGTTCATCACTTCCGATCCGGAAGCCGAGTGTCCGGAATGCGGCATGAATGTCGTTCCGGCAAAAGAATTGGGGGACAAAATCGATCTGGGAAAAGCCGTGTTTTACACCTGTCCTATGCATCCCGAGTTTTTGACCACCGATGAGGATGGGCGCTGCCCGGAATGTGGCATGAAGCTGGAAAAGGTAAAAAAGGAATAATCTCTTGAAAGAACAAAGGAACGGAATGAATCATGTTAGAAAAAATTATCGAATGGTCTGTCAATAATCGGTTCTTGGTAACGATCGGCATCTTTGCCGTAATCCTGGCTGGATTCGTGTCGATCCAGACGACTCCTGTAGATGCCATACCTGATTTGAGCGATGTTCAGGTCATCATTCTCTCCGATTATCCGGGCCAGGGGCCGAATGTCGTAGAAGACCAAGTCACGTATCCCTTGACGACAGCGATGCTGGCTGTCCCTTATGCCACGGTTGTTAGGGGGTATTCCTTTTTCGGGTTTTCGCTCGTCTACATCCTTTTCGAGGACGGGACCGACCTTTACTGGGCGCGCAGCCGCGTGCTCGAGTACCTGAATTTTGCTGCCGGCCGGCTTCCTCAGGGCGTAACCCCCCAGCTCGGCCCCGATGCCACGGGCGTGGGTTGGGTTTATGAGTATGTTCTCGATGGCGGCGACCAGTACGACCTCCAACAGTTGAGGTCGATCCAGGATTGGTATTTGCGGTATGAGCTGGCCAGCGTTCCTGGAGTCAGTGAAGTGGCCAGTATCGGCGGTTTTGTCAAGCAGTATCAGGTCGAGGTCGACCCTCTAAAACTGCAGGCCTATAAAATTCCCATTCAAAAAGTGAGGAATGCCGTCAAACGCAGCAACAACGATGTGGGCGGCCGGCTGATCGAGATGGGCGAGACGGAGTTCATGGTCAGAGGTCTGGGGTATATCAGAAATCTCGAAGATTTGAAAAAAGTCCCCGTCGGGATGGGCCCGAATAATTCCCCCATTTTGCTTAAGGACATTGCCGAGGTCCATATCGGCCCGGAACTACGGCGCGGCATCGCTGAGTGGAATGGAGAAGGCGAAACGGTTGGGGGAATCATCGTTATCCGCTACGGAGAGAATGCGCTCAAGGTCATTGAGGGGGTGAAGGCCAAGCTCGATGAATTGAAAAAAGGCCTCCCTGAGGGGGTATCGGTGAAAACGGCCTATGATCGGTCCTCATTGATCAAGCGTGCCATTGCAACCCTGAAGGAGAAATTGTTGGAAGAGACTATCGTGGTCGCCCTCGTCATAATCATTTTCCTCCTCCATTTGCCCAGTTCCTTCGTAGCCATATTCACACTGCCATTGGCTGTTTTGCTTTCTTTCACCATCATGAGGGCTCAAGGATTGAATGCCAATATTATGTCGCTGGGAGGGATTGCCATTGCCATTGGCGTTATGGTGGATGCCGTTGTCGTCATGATCGAGAATGTCCACAAGCATCTGGAACGGGAAGGTGCAAAAAAAGGCAAAGAGCGGTGGGCCCTTATCATAAAAGCTTCAAAGGAAGTGGGCCCGGCCCTCTTTTACTCCTTGCTCATCATCACCCTTTCGTTCATCCCCGTTTTCACGCTCCAGCAGCAGGAAGGCCGGCTTTTTAAACCCCTGGCATTTACGAAGACTTATGCCATGGCTGCATCTGCTTTTCTGGCCATCACGGTCGTTCCTGTCCTGATGGGGTATTTTATCCGGGGCAAGATTAGACCGGAAAACAAACACCCTCTCAGCCGAATTCTGATTCGGGCCTACAGACCTGTTATACAATTCGTGCTCAAGCATCGTGTGGCGACAATCCTTGTGGCTGTCCTGATCGTGCTTGTCACCTTTTTCCCGTTTTCCCGTTTGGGATCGGAATTTATGCCCCCGCTGAACGAGGGGGATCTCCTTTATATGCCGACAACTCTGCCAGGAATATCCGTTACGAAAGCCAAAGAGCTTCTTCAGCAAACGGATAAAATCATAGCCACTTTTCCGGAAGTTGACTCTGTGTTCGGGAAAATAGGGAGGGCGGAAACGGCCACGGACCCTGCCCCTTTAACGATGATTGAAACCACCATCATGCTTAAAGATAAAAAGGAGTGGCGGCCTGGGATGACGATTGAAAAACTGACCGAAGAACTGGACAATGCCGTTCAATTTCCCGGACTGACAAACGCATGGACCATGCCGATAAAAACACGGATCGATATGCTGAGCACTGGCATTAAAACGCCGGTTGGAATCAAGCTGATGGGACCGGACCTGCAGGTTCTCAGCGATCTGGGAGAGCGGATAGAGGCCATTATTCGTCAGGTCCCGGGAACGGGAAGTGTGATTTCGGAAAGGGTAACCGGAGGGAATTATATAGATTTTGTCATCGACAGAGAAGCCGCTGCCCGGTACGGTTTGACTGTGGGCGATGTTCAAGATGTCATCATGTCCGCTGTCGGCGGAATGAACGTCACGACTACAGTCGAGGGACTTGAGCGGTATCCTGTGAATGTGCGGTACAGCAGGGAATTGCGGGATAATGTGCCGGCTCTAAAACGCGTCCTTGTGCCAACCCCGAGTGGGGCTGAAATCCCTTTGGGCCAGCTGGCAGATTTTGAGATCAAGAAAGGGCCTGCGGCCATAAAGAGCGAAAACGCCAGGAGGACGGCGTGGCTGTATGTGGACCTGCGGGATATCGATGTCGGTTCTTATGTTAAAGCGGCAAAAAGGGTGGTCGATACCACTGTCGAGTTTCCGCCCGGTTACAGTATCGTCTGGAGCGGGCAGTACGAGTACATGCTGCGAGCACAGGAAAGGCTACGCCTGGTCGTTCCCATAACGCTGCTCATTATTTTCCTGTTACTCTATTTCAATTTTAAAAACGTAACAGAAAGCCTGATCATCATGCTGTCCCTGCCTTTCGCTTTGGTCGGAGGGATCTGGCTGATGTGGCTCAGTGGCTATAACATGAGCGTTGCCGTCGGGGTTGGATTCATAGCTCTAGCAGGGGTAGCGGCGGAGACGGGAGTCGTGATGCTTCTTTATATCGATAATGCCTACAAAGACCGCCTTATCCGTGGAAGAATGAAATCAATCAGCGATCTCCATGAGGCAATCGTTCACGGGGCTGTTGAGCGTGTTCGGCCAAAACTCATGACGGTCACAACGACCATCATGGGTTTGCTGCCCATTATGTGGGGGCACGGTACGGGATCACAGGTGATGAAACGGATTGCGGCACCGATGGTTGGAGGCTTGATCACTTCGACGATCTTGACTCTTATCGTCATTCCGGCAATCTATTATTTATGGCGAGGTCGCGGTCTGGATAAAGCTGCTGTCGAGAACGCAAGGAGCACGGCTGAAGAACAAAGTTGATATTTTCAATTTTATTTTGACTGAGAGTGGCCGCTGTGCTATAAATGGTGAAAATTGAAAGAGTGTAAAGCCAGCTCGAAGAATTCAGTCCATTCATCGGCATTTTTTCCCCCGGATACGTCCTGATATGAAAGAGGCATCTCTTATACTGGAAGATGGCACAGAATATCGCAGCATCTCTTTCGGAGCGGAGGAATCCGTTTCGGGGGAAGTCGTTTTCAACACCGGGATGGTCGGGTATTATGAATCCCTGACCGATCCCAGCTACTCGGGCCAGATCCTCGTTCTCACCTATCCTTTGATCGGGAACTACGGCGTGCCGCAGGACGCTCATGCCGACGGCCTGTCCCAATTTTTCGAATCGGACCGGATCCACGCCACGGCCCTTGTCGTTGCCGATTATTCCTATGCCCACAACCATTGGAATGCGGCGCAGAGCCTATCCGATTGGCTTCAGGAGCAGAAGATCCCCGCACTCCACCGGATCGACACCCGGTCCCTGACGAAACGGCTGAGAGAGAAGGGCACGATGCTGGGCAAGATCGTCTTCGGTGACGATCCGGAATTCTACGATCCCAACAGAGAGAATCTGGTCGAAAAGGTCACGATAAAAGACCCTATCATCTATAACGCGAAGGGAAAACAGACGATCGTTCTCGTCGACTGCGGGGTCAAGACCAACATCCTCCGTTCTCTTATCGCAAGGGACTGCCGCGTGCTGCGTGTTCCCTGCGACTATGATTTTTTGGATCAGGACTTCCAGGGTGTCGTGATCTCGAACGGACCGGGAGACCCGAAAATGTGCCCGGACACCATCGCCCTGATCCGGAGGTGTTACGAAAAGGCGATCCCCACATTCGGCATCTGCCTCGGGAATCAGCTGATGGCTCTGGCTGCAGGGGCGGACACGTATAAGCTCAAGTACGGCCACCGAAGCCAGAACCAGCCCTGCCTGCAGGTCGGGACAAAGCGGTGTTTCATCACGTCCCAGAATCACGGATACGCCGTGGATACCAAGTCTTTGCCCCAGGATTGGGAGCCCTGGTTCACCAACGTGAATGACGACACCAACGAGGGGATCAGGCACAAACACCTTCCGTTCATGTCCGTCCAGTTCCATCCCGAGCACTGCCCGGGGCCTGTGGACACGGAATTTCTCTTCGACCGGTTTCTGGAGTTGACCCGCAAATGAAAAAAGTCGTCCTATTGGGAAGCGGTGCCCTCAAGATCGGGCAGGCCGGTGAGTTCGACTATTCGGGGAGCCAGGCGATAAAGGCGCTCAAAGAAGAAGGGATAAGCGTCATCCTGATCAATCCCAACATTGCCACCATCCAAACCTCGGAGGCCTTGGCCGATAAGATTTACTTTCTTCCCGTAACACCCTATTTTGTGGAAAAGGTCATAGCCAAAGAAAAACCCTTCGGGATCCTTCTGGGCTTCGGAGGACAGACCGCGCTGAATTGTGGGGTGGCATTGCACGAAAAGGGCGTGTTTGCAAAATATGGGGTGGATGTCTTGGGAACGTCGATCCAGGCTATCATGGACAGCGAGGACCGGGAAAAATTTGTCCAGAAGCTGACGGAGATCGGCCTGAAGGTACCACGGAGTATTGCCGTTACGTCAGTCCAGGAGGCCGTCGCTGCTGCGGAAAAGATCGGATATCCGGTCATGGCCCGCGTGGCCTATGCCCTGGGTGGATTGGGCTCGGGCATATCGTTCGACAAGGAGACACTTACGGAGACGGCGAAAAAGGCTTTCGCCTTCATCGACCAGATATTGATCGAAGAATACCTGGAGGGCTGGAAAGAAGTGGAATACGAGGTGGTGCGGGACAAGTACGACAACTGCATCACAGTCTGCAACATGGAGAATTTCGATCCCATGGGCATCCATACCGGAGAGAGCATTGTTGTCGCGCCTTCCCAGACTCTCTCCAACAAGGAGTACCACAAGCTCCGGGATATTTCCATACGGGTCATCAGGCATCTGGGGATCGTGGGGGAGTGCAACATCCAGTTCGCAGCGGACAGATACAGCGATGATTACCGGATCATCGAGGTCAATCCCCGGCTGTCGAGGTCCAGTGCTCTGGCCTCGAAAGCCACGGGATATCCGCTGGCATTCATCGCAGCCAAGCTGGCGCTGGGGTATTCTCTGACCGACCTGCCCAATTCCATCACGAAACGGACCATGGCCTGTTTCGAACCCGCTCTTGATTATGTGGTCGTGAAAATTCCCCGGTGGGACCTGACCAAGTTCAAAAGAGCGAGCAAAAAGATCGGAAGCGAGATGAAAAGCGTGGGGGAGGTCATGGCCATCGGCCGGAGGTTCGAAGAAGCCCTGCAAAAGGCGATCCGGATGCTGCAAGTGGGGATGTACGGAGTTGTCTGTAACGATATCTCCTTCGATGACTTGGCACATGAGCTCAAAAGCCCGACGGATCGAAGACTTTTTGCCATCGCCGAAGCGATGCGGCGTTTAACGATCGATGAGATACATGCGTTGACCGATATCGACCGCTGGTTTCTTTACAAGATCAAGAACATCGTGGACCTGGAAACGGAGATCCGGGAGCACGATTTCCCGAGCCTTTCCAAGGATCTATTAGCCAGGGCCAAGCAACTGGGATTTTCGGACAAGCAGATCGCGCTTTTGTTCGGCAAAGAGGAACCGGATGTCCGGGGTTTGCGGACCAAGCACGGGATCCGGCCTGTCATCAAACAGATAGATACCCTGGCTGCGGAATACCCCGCACAGACCAATTATCTTTATCTGACCTATAACGGGACCGAAGACGATGTGGATTTTTCGGACGCGAACAAGGTGGTCGTGCTGGGTTCCGGGTCTTACCGGATCGGCTCGTCGGTGGAGTTCGACTGGTGCTGCGTGAATGCGGTCCTCACGCTCAGGGATCTGGGTTATAAAACCATCATGATCAATTATAACCCTGAGACCGTCAGCACGGACTATGACATCTGCGACAAGTTGTATTTCGATGAGTTGAGTTTCGAAACGGTGGCAGACATCTACGAATTGGAAAAGCCGGAGGGACTTATCATTTCTATGGGGGGACAGATCCCCAATAACCTCGCCCTGAAATGCCATCAATACGGATTGACCATCCTCGGAACGTCCCCTCGGAGTATCGACGGGGCGGAAAACAGGCATAAGTTCTCCGCGCTGTTGGATGATCTGGGGATCGACCAGCCGGAATGGAAAGAGCTGACCGATGTCGAGGGCGCAAAATCATTCGCCAACAGCGTGGGCTATCCCGTGCTCGTGAGGCCCAGCTATGTTCTCAGCGGAGCGGCCATGTCCGTGGCGCTGAATGATGGGGAGCTGGACAGGTACTTGGAGGTGGCCTCTCGGGTCAGCCCGGAATTTCCCGTGGTCATCAGCAAGTTTATCGAAAACGCCAAAGAGATCGAGATCGATGCCGTGGCCAAGGGGGGAGAATTGTACGTCTATGCCATTTGCGAACATGTGGAAAATGCCGGCGTGCACTCCGGGGATGCCACCATGGTCCTGCCTCCGCAGAGAACGTATCTCGAGACGACGCGAAGGATGAAGAAGATCGCCAGGCAGATCGCCAGTTCCCTCCAGATCAACGGGCCGTTCAACATCCAGTTCATGGCTAAGGATAACGATGTCAAGGTGATCGAATGCAATTTGAGGGCTTCCCGGTCTTTTCCCTTTGTGTCGAAGATTTTCAAACTGAATTTCATCGATCTGGCCACAAAGGTCATCATGGGAATCGACGTGCCCCAGATAGACAAGTCCTGTTTCGAGCTGGACTATGTGGGGGTGAAAGCTCCTCAGTTTTCCTTCACACGCATCAAAGGAGCGGACCCGATATTGAGTGTGGAGATGGCGTCTACGGGAGAAGTGGCGTGCATCGGAGACAGTTTTGAAGAAGCTTTTTTGAAAGCCCTTCTCTCCGTAGGGTTTCGATTCCCCAATAAAAGCGTCATGTTGTCCACCGGTCCCTTCGAGAGCAAATCCAAATTCCTGCCACAAGCAAAAAGGCTCGTCGATATGGGGTTCCAGCTCTATGCTACGCGGGGGACGGCCGACTTTATTAAGTATCATGGCATTCCTTCCCAGGTTCTTTCCTGGCCGCTCGAAAAAAAGGAGCCCAACGCGCTCACCTATATCCAGGAGCTGAAACTGGACCTGATCATCAATATTCCCAAAAGTTTCGAGGAAGAGGAACTCACAAACGATTATATTTTGAGAAGGAAGGCTGTGGATTTCAACATCCCGCTGATCACGAACCTGCAGTTTGCCGAACGGTTCATCGATGCCCTGGCGAGAATCACGCAAGAGGAGTTGATCATCAAGTCCTGGGACGAATACTAGGTCCCGAAGGGAATTCCCGGAGAACGACGATACGCACAGGGTTTTCTTGTGAATATTGACAAAATATATAGAATATGTAAAAATAGTAAGAAATACATCGGTAATATGGAGGTAACAATGATTCGATTTGCGAAAATTATATTATTGCTTTCTGTCCTCGCATTTGTGTTCTCTTTAGCTTCTTATGCGCAGCAACCCGCAGATGAGATGGTGAAATGTGCCGTGAGCGGAGAGACGATCAAAAAGTCAGAAGCGAAAGGCACATATGAATACAAAGGAGAAACCTATTATTTCTGCTGTGAGAACTGTATCGAATCCTTCAAGGAAAATCCGGAGAAATACACCGCCAGAGACGGTCAAGAAGGCCAGGCGCACATGCATCAACATGACACAGACCAGATGCATGCCCACGACGAAGAAGGTGTCGTCGACCCCGTTTGCGGGATGAAAATCAGCAAATCAGACGCCGAAGCCACGTATGACTATAACGGAAAAACCTATTATTTCTGTATGGAAGGGTGCAAGGATAAATTCGTCGCGAATCCGGAAAAATACATCGCAAAAGACGAGGAAAAAGTGACCTGTCCTGTGATGGGACATGAGATCGAAAAATCCAAGGCTGCCGGGTCAACGGAATACGACGGAAAGACCTACTATTTCTGTTGCGCGGGGTGCAAGGAAAAATTCGAAGCAGACCCTGAAAAATACACCAAAAAGTAAAAGCGCCAGCTTTTACAAAGAATTCAGAATCCTGGATTTTTTACCGCCCAAGATTGTTTTTTATGCTCTCCAGATATAAATGTCGGCATCGGCATTTTTTATAAATAATTCAGGATAGGAAGCCTTTTTCCTTGAGCCAATCATCGTTATAGATCGAGCTCAAATACCGGGTCCCCGAGTCTGCGAATACGGTGGCGATCCGGGCCGGCCTGTCGATCTTTTTTGCCAGTTCGATGGTTGCCCACAGGGCCGCTCCGCTGGACCCTCCTGCGAGAATGGCTTCTTTGTCCGCCAATTCTCTGACCATCCGGAAGGCCGTCCTGTCCGATACCTTGCAGATGTCATCGATCAGGGCAAAGTCCACGCACCCGATCAAGAATTCATCGCCAAGACCTTCCAGCAAATAAGGAGAAGGGCGAATGAGCGTTTTTGTGTGAAAATAATCGTAAAATATCGAACCGACCGGGTCCACACCGATCACCTGGATACTCGGATCTTTCTCCTTCAGAAATTTGGCCACCCCGCAGATCGTGCCCCCTGTTCCGATACCGGCCACAAAATAGTCGATTTTCCCTTCCATCTGCTGCCATATCTCCGGGCCTGTCGAGAGATAGTGCGTTTCATTGTTCTCTCTGTTATTGTGCTGGTCGAAATAATACCCGCCCGGGGTCCGGCGCACGATGCGGGGTGTGATTTTGTTATAGCTGTCGGGCGAGTCCGGGGGAATCCTGTGGTCGACCATTACGAGTTCCACATTCATGGCCTTGAGAAATTTGATTTTTTCCATGCTGAGACTGTCTCTCACGACCATTTTCACCTTGTACCCTTTCACCGAACAGACCATGGCCAATCCCAAGGCCGTATTTCCGGAGGAATTGTCCACGATCGTATCGCCGGGTTTTATCCTGCCTTCTCGTTCGGCTTTTTCGATCATGTGTTTGGCGATCCGGTCCTTGATGCTTCCCATCGGGTTGAAGTATTCGAGCTTGGCAAAAATGTCCGCTTTCACGTTCTTGGCGATCTTTCTGAGCCGAATGAGAGGGGTATGGCCGATCCCGTCGAGGATATTGTTATAGATAGGTTTTGATGGTTTCGAATTTGCGTTTCTCATGCTCGGTTTATGGCACTCCTGTGTGGAAGGATAAGATTCAAGGTTATAACACTGCCGGTAAGATCTGTCAATTTCTCCCTGATCGCGTACGCTTTTCTTGTCTGGCGGGTTATGAATCTGCTATCCTGAAATGGACAATATGAAAAAGAAAAAAGTCATGGTGGCTATGAGCGGGGGGGTGGATTCTGCTGTTGCTGCGGCTCTGATCAAGGAACAGGGTTTCGAGGTGGAAGGAGTTACGATGGATATTTTTTCCCTCCAGAAGCAGGATTGTGACAACAACCGGTCCTGTTGCGGCCGGGGAGCGATCGCTGATGCCAATCGGGTTGCAGCCCAGCTCGGAATCCCTCATTATGTCGTGAACCTGAGAAAACCCTTTCAAGATCGGGTCGTCGAAAATTTTTGTGCCGAGTACGCAAGTGGAAAAACGCCGAATCCCTGTATCCGCTGTAATCAATATATAAAGTTCGATGTTCTATGGAAATGGGCCGAAAAGACCGGGGCAGATTATCTTGCGACAGGACACCATGCCCGGGTTAAACACGACGAAAGTACGGGAAAGTTTCAGTTGAGAAAAGGCAAGGATTCCCGTAAGGATCAATCCTACTTTTTGTATACGATGACTCAGGAACAGCTTTCCCGAACCTTGATGCCCATCGGCCATTTCAAGAAAAAAGAGATTCGCGACAAAGCTGAAAGAATCGGACTGGCCGTGCACAAAAGGCCGGAGAGCCAAGAGATCTGTTTTGTTCCCGATGATGATTACTCCCGCTTCCTCCGCGAAAAGATGCCCGAAGCGTTCAAACCCGGCTCTATCGTCGACGGAAACGGCCGTATCCTGGGCCAGCACAAGGGGATCCTTCATTTCACGATCGGCCAGCGCAGGGGTATGCGCATCGCTGCCTCCCATCCCCTGTATGTTTGCGAGATCCACCCGGCAAGCCGCACGATCGTCGTGGGGAGCGATGAGTATCTTTATAAAAAAAAAGTGTTCCTTTCTCATTTGAACCTTATTTCCGGGGTGGATATCAGTATCCCCACAACTGTAATGGCAAAAATCAGGTATAAGCACAGAGAAGCGAGAGCGCGGCTTCTTTCTTTGGGCGGAAACAAAGCCCAATTGGATTTCGCCACTCCACAACGGGCGGTTACACCCGGACAGTCCGCGGTGTTTTATAACGAAGATGTGGTTTTGGGAGGAGGAATCATAGAAAAAGCGGATGCTTAGTCGGCATCTTCTTTTTCGGTTTTGTCGAAAATGATCTTGAAGGTGGCGCCCGGCTTTCTTTTAATTTCGATCACGCCGTTCAGCTGATTCACTAGAGTCGTTACCAACTGAAGCCCGAAAGAATGAGCCGTTTCAATATCCAAATCCTCTGGCAGACCGACTCCGTTATCCTTGACCAGCAGCGAGACTTTTCCGTTTTCTGCGGCAAGCTGGATGTCGATCTCGCCTTGTTTACTCTTTTTTTTGTCTGCCTTTTTCACTTGCGGAAATGCGTATTTGAGAGAGTTGGAGATCAGCTCGTTGATTATCAGTCCACAGGGAATAGCTTTATTGATATCCAGGGAAACGTCTCGCACATCGGTTTGTAAAATCACGACCTCCGGGTCGATTCTATAAGATTGAAAAAGATGCTTGGCCAGGTTTTTGATGTAGTGGGAAAAATCGATCCTGGCCAGATCTTCAGATTGATAAAGCCTTTCATGGATCAATGACATGGAACGGATACGGTCTTGGCTTTCCTTGAACATTTCGAGGATATCCTGGTTATTAATGCGTCCGGATTGGAGATGGAGCAAGGATGAGATCACCTGCATGTTATTTTTGACTCTATGATGGATTTCCTTGAGCAGCACTTCCTTTTCTTTCAATGATGCGTTGAGCTGCTCTTCTACGCGCTTGCGTTCCAGGGCATTGGCGAGGATGTCTCCGACCATTCTCAGGAGAACGATGATATCGACCGACCAGGTTTTGTTCGTCAACTGAGATTCCAGCCCCACAAATCCGAATGCTTTTCCTCCATAGGCGATAGGGACATGGATTAGCGAGGTGCTGCCCCGGGTGTCCAGGGATTCCAAGAAAGGCCCAGCATTGGCAGGCATTTCGGATTTATCCGTGATATATATGGTTTCGCGATTTTCAATTTGGGTTGTGTGCCACTTGTGGTCTTTAACCGGTAAATCCTGGTTTGTTCGGATGAACGAAGAGGCCATATTGCTGCACCATTCGTGTGTCATGCTCATTTGTTTTTTGTCCGGGCTGTACAGGATGACATAACTATGGTCTACTGCTGCAAATTCTCCGACGGATTGAAGGGCTTTGTTTATCTCATTGTCGATTTTTTTCGGCGGGAGATTGATGAAATTCGTCGATATTGCGGTTACCAGCTTTTCGAATTCCGATCGCACCTCCAATTTTTTTGCGACTTCCTTGCGTTCGGTTATATCTATAAAAGACAAAATCGTGCTCAAAGGTTTGCCGACGTCATCCGGGACCATGCTGGCTGAGATCTGGACATCGAACTCTGATTCGTCTTGTCGCTTAGCCCTCGCCTCACCGATGAATTTTCCCTTTTCTCTAATGTCATCCATAATGTTCAGGGCTTTGTGTTCGTCATGCCAGAATTCGAGAAAATGTCTGCCTACGGCATCATTTTCCTGATATCCCCACATTTTCAAAAAAGCCGGATTCACATATGTCAGCTTCCCCTTCGGCTCGGCAAGCGCTATGGCGTTGATCGTGGAATCCACGGCCAAATCTTTGATCATGAGCTCTTTTTCTGCGATTTTTCGCTCTGATATATCCCGGATTATGCCGAGAGCATTCCATTTATTTCGAATCTTTACAGAGGAAAAGGAAATCTCTATCGGAATTTCATCCCCCCCTTTTCTTATGCCCGAGAGCTCGATCGTCTTACCGATTATCGGGGCATAACCCGTGGATCGAAATCGACTGAAGCCCGCATCGAGCAATTCATAATATTTTTCCGGAACGAGAAATTTGAGGTCCCGGCCGATCACATCCTTTCTCCGGTACCGGAAGATTATTTCTGCGGAATCGTTCCAGTAGGAGATATCCCCTTCGTTGTCCACCATGATGATGGCATCTTTTGCCGATGCGGCGAGTCCACGGAATTTTTCTTCGCTCTCGCGCAATTCTTCGGCTGTTTTTTTGGATTTTGCGAGGATATTAGCCATGATCACGCCGAATATGATAAAAAATCCGAGGACCGTCAATCGGAGGTAAACGGCGGATTGAGGGATATTTGTGATCAACAACTCGAAGAAGTTCCCCCTGTACATGGCAGTGGAATAGGCGATGAAAGAATCGATTACCCAGAAGAGCAAACCGAAAGCCAGCGATACGGCAATGACCTTTTGTTTGGTGTGCATGATGTTCTTTAATTAAGTCGGTAATATAACTCTTTTCATCTCCTCATTCAACTTTCCTGAATTATTCATAAAAA
>Ga0180437_10002415_pt1 | contig 29861 bp, 31 predicted proteins | sample SS_ome_4_FD_132410 | JGI IMG/M metagenome (GOLD analysis project Ga0180437, IMG submission 132410) | Hypersaline lake sediment archaeal communities from the Salton Sea, California, USA - SS_3_D_1 metaG | ecosystem: Environmental > Aquatic > Non-marine Saline and Alkaline > Hypersaline >...
GCTGTGTCGGACGAGGTGGTTGGGGTTTACAATTACAAGCCTTATGCGGGGCTGTCTGGGCTGAATGGGTTTATCAATCCTAGCGCCACGGACAAATTCGAGGTGCTATACCAGGGCACGCCGCTGTTTAATTCGTATGGCTCCGGGTCTGACGATCAGGGTGATACTTGGTTGGCCGGGATAATGGATCGAGTTCCACGGGCAACACTGGATACTTTTGATTTCAAGGGCCGTACCTTCCTGGCACCGCCGTTTGATGACCAGGATAATAGGCTAACACCGGCTGTGGTGGATAGCTGCTTAAAGCCCCTAATTACCGGTGATCCATTCAAGCCAGGTGCCGAATTTAGGATGGCGGCGGCAGTCAGCACTAAAGAACAGGGGATCGATGACTTTGACATCATCTCCTATCCGTCCCTTGAGGATTTCCTTGTTTCCCGGTCCAGGGCGGCATTTTCTGATCTGTCTGCGACCGGTGCGATGTCTTTGCTCATCTCCTACCTCATCCGCGACGGGGAGACCGGGGAGCTATTTATTCTCCTGGTAATGGTAGAGATCCAGGACCCAACGACGGGACAAGATTTCCTGCTCGAAACCGCGACGGCTTTCGTAGCTTATGACTTATTCTGGACGAAAGATCGCTGGTTGTTGCCGATCACCAAATAGAGGTAGGACGTGGCACAGAATCTAGCCAAGACCACATTCAATCGGAACAACCCATACGTGCGTTTGCTGTATTCGCAGTTACGCCCGTTAATGGATGCCGAGTTAGACGAGCAGCAACTCATTATCCAGATGCTGCGCGAGTATTTGGCTTCGGCGACGGTCGGTAGTGGACCACTTGGGGATTCGTTCCAGATTGTTCCAACAGGCGTAGCCAATACCCTTGATGTTCTACCCGGATTTGGGTACGACCGTGGTGTTTTTGTCCGCAAGCTGGACAGAGTTAACATTACGGGGTTAACCACCCCAATCGGCAATCGCACCGACTATGTCTACATGGAATGGTGGTACGAAGAGGTGGACGCAATTGCGGACCCGAACATTATCGTACCACCGCTGGCTATTGAGACCGCCACTAGGCAGGCGCTACGGGTTGAATTTCATGTTTCCGAAGGTGTGCCGATTGCGGTATCGCCTCTTGGTCACAATAGAGTCCGCATTGGCTCCTTAAATCGCCTTGCGGGTAATTCAATGATTACGGCGGGGATGATCGTTGACGAGCGCACCAACTGGCGCGACACTTATGTGTCCGAGGGCGGGTTGGTTGAGGAGTCTACTCCAACTACTGTCGATGTTGGCGCGGGTCGAGCAACAGTAGGTGGAACGGTTGTCACCTGGATTGACACCAACCTTGCGGTCCCGGCAGTTGATGGTCTCTATTACGTCTTCGTTGATAACACTGGCACACTTACCGTAGATGGATCGCTTCCAGTAGATGAATGGGACCTTCCTTTTGCAGTGGTGTCTGTTTCCGGTTCTGTTATCGACGTTATCACCGATATTCGCCTGCAGGACCCGATCCTAACCAGTATTCGCACTGAGGTTGAAGATGCCAGGGGCACACAGCCAAGCCTTGATACCCGGATAAGCCTGGAGCACAACCCGGACGGCTCTCACAACGTCTCTATTGCCTTCCCGGACTCCATTGACCGGGACAATTGGATTTCGCTACGTCCACACGAGAGGACCATCCCTCAGGACGAAATCGAGATCAACGCTGGCCGCTACACAGTTCCGTCCGGTTTGAGCACCTTTGATTATCCTGGCGGGTTCTCCCCCTCCTTTAATCCGGGGCATCCCACCCTAGATCGTATTGATTTCGTAGGCATTGATGAATTTGGAGTGGTCGCGATCATCGAGGGAGCGCCAGCAGCATTGCCGCTCTCCCCGCCTTATCCGGATACGCTAATCCCCATAGCTGAGGTGACAATTGCGGCGGACCCGCTGGCCAACCCACCCGTGATCACGGATTCTGAGATTAGGGACGTTAGGCCCTTCCTAAATCTCGGGCATACTTCGTCTGGCGGTGGACCCTCCCTTTACGAATTAATCGTCCTCCCCAGCCCCAAGTATGTTGGCAACATCTTCACCCTGGACGGAAGCTTTACTCCGGGCAATAACAGCCTGATGGTTTTCCGTAATGGAAAGTTGCTGGAATCTGGGATTGATTACGTAGAGATCGGGACTAATCAAGTCCAGATTATAGGCGTGGTTCCCGTAGCCACCGATGAATTTCTTTTCCTTGTTCCCCTACCCGACATCGGCACGGGATCCCCTCCTCGTTTGTATGAGAGGCAATACGGCTCTGACAGCGTACCGTCACCTCCAGGGTCATCATTGTTTACTCTTCTCAACGGATATTACTCTCCTAATTTAAATAACCCGTCACTGATGGTGTTCCGCAATGGGAAGCTGCTGAACAACACCGAATTCTTACAGACTTCGCCTGCTCAGGTTACCCTCAATGGGTTCCTAGCTGATCCAAACGACATTTTCCTGTTTATCGCTTACGTCGCAAGTTCTACCATAGCGGACTGTAGCGCCACCTGTGACGCAGGAACTTTTATCGGTACTGGTAATCCAAATGGGAATATAACTGGTCAATTCGCGCAGGAATACTTCGATCAGACAACGTCTACTTTCTATAAGTGCATTTCTTACCCGTCTGGTACCAGCTGGCTTGCCATCTAGGATAGCATCGGATGACGTTTCTTGAAGAACTTGGCCGTAATGCATTTATAGGCAGGCGGGAAAATGCGGCGGCAGCTACGCAATGGGTTCTTGATAATGAATTAGAGGTAGATGGTAAGCCCCAAGAGGGAATGTGGTACTTTGATACCACAGAACATTTCCCCAAATGGTGGGATGGGGATAAAGAAGCGTGGGTTCGACCTGAAGGGACTTTAACTGTATTAGAAGAGGGCGATACCCCAATAGGGGATATCCGAAAGCTTCGTTTCATCGCCGGTTCCAATGTCGGTATTATAATAACCGATGAAGGAGATGGCGAGGCATCTATTCTAATTTCGTCCACAGGTGGAGGCGGAGGTGGCGGAGGTATTCAATCGGGGTACGCTTCTCTGGGAGCAGGGATAGGTGAAATTGAGATTATTCTTCCAGCTAGTTATACCGATACCAATTACGCTGTGGCTCCTCAAATCATAAATGAAGTGGATGCAAATCCCCCAATCATCATGCTAATCGTTGTTGATCGTCAGTTGGATCGTTTTAGAGTACGTTTTTCGGCCAATACTCCGTCAGTTAATTACGTGATCACGTGGATTACGAACGGGGTGCTTGCTTAATGGATTGGGAGACACAGTAAATATGGGTACTGAACTTTTAGCAGTTGGTGTTGTTGGTGAATCCGGTACCACCATGGCGATTAAGGCCGGTGGCGCTTCTGACGATATTGAGTTTCAGAATTCATCTGGGACCAAGATCGCAGCCATCGACGTTTCGGCGAGTGCGCTGGTTGCGGACCTTTTAAACGAGGCAACCACTGACGCTGGGGTCACCATCGAAGGCATCCTTATGAAGGATGACATCGTTGCCGCAAACACAATCAACGAGAAGACTGCTGATACCGGTGTAACCATCGAAGGCATCCTTTTAAAGGACGATATAATTGCCGTTGACATCATCAACGAGGCAACCGCTGATACTGGTGTCACAATTGATGGCGTCCTTATGAAGGATGACGAGATTAATGTTGATACCATCAATCAGAAGACCGCCGATACCGGTGTAACCATCGAAGGCGTCCTTTTGAAGGGTGACGCCGTCTACGTGGATAACATCGCCGAAGACACCGCTGATGCCGGTGTTACGATTGAAGGCATCCTTTTAAAGGATAGCATCGTCGCTGCCGATACCATCAATGAGAAGACTGCTGATGCCGGTGTTACGATTGAAGGCATCCTTTTAAAGGATAGCATTGTTGCCGCAGATACCATCAATGAGAAAACCGCTGATGCCGGTGTTACGATTGAGGGCAACCTTTTAAAGGATAACCAATTCAAGCCCGGAACCAGTGGTATCGATGCTGATGGCCGTAACATCTCCAACCTCAACAACCTTGGCGCCAAAACTTCTACGAATATCATCGTGACGCTTGGGGATTCCGCAGGTTCTACTGGTATTCAGTTCTACGACGCTGATTCCAATGAGGTATTTTCGGTCAACAGCGATGGTGATGTCACTTCCAAGATCCCTGGTGGGGCCACTGTTTGGTCTTTGGTTCCTGATGCTGGGATTACTTGCTCGATTGACCTCACCTTATCTGGCGGTGCAACGATCAAGGGCGTGCCAGCACCATCTGAAGACGGTGACGTTGCCTCCAAGTCGTATGTTGATGGTGTTGCAGCCGGTTTGGACCCGAAAGAGTCCTGCTTGGCGGCTACCACGGAAGCACTTTCAACGTTTGTTGCCGCTGGTTCGGGTGTTGGCAAGACCCTAGAAGCACCCACGACAGCTTCTTCCTTCAACACCATCGACGATATAACTTTGGCCGTTGACGACCGCGTCCTTGTGAAGGATGGTGGCCCCAACGGTACTCCTAACATCGATAATGGTATCTACACCGTTACGGTTCTCGGTAATGACTCCGATACCAAGTTCAAACTGACCCGCGCAACGGACTTTGATGGCTCCCCCGCTGGCGAAGTCAGTGGCGGTAACTTCACTTTCATCGAGCAGGGTACCGCTGCCGCTGGCAAGGGCTATGTTGTTGTTTTTGATGGCAACATTACCGTTGACACTGACGCCATAGCTTGGACGCAGTTCTCCCAAGCCGCTGCCTATACCGCTGGCGATGGTATCTCCATCAAGAGCGGGGAAATTGCCGTTGAACTGGGCAGTACCAATCCCGGCCTCGAATTCGTTGCTGGCGAGCTTGCGGTGTTGCCCGATCCAGACGGTCCGGTAACTCTCGGTGCGGCCGGTGTCAATATCGCCCTTGGCGAGAGTTTGGGACTAAACGACGATGACGAAATAAACTTTGTCCCCAAGGACGGGGCTGGTATACAGTCAACAGACGAAGGAGCGTATTTACTTTGGGGTGATGCGGCTGGTCAGAATCAGCAGAAGGCGGACACTGAAACAGTAACAGACGCGAGCAGTGGAAATGTTACTTTCACATCGCCCTTCGGGAACTCGGTAACCCCCATTATCATCGCCATCCCGCGCTTTACCAGTGCCCCCGGTACGATCCCAGCCATTTGTGTCCACTCTGTGGACGCTACTGGTTTCACTTGGAAGTCTACTGGTAATTTCACGGGGTATGTTGATTGGGTCGCGATCAACAATACGGCCGACCTTTCCGACTTCGTTGTTCCGTAGGGATAATGAAGTCACTAGATGAGAACAGAAGGGGGGAGTGGATGTCCACTCCCCCCTTGTTTATACGTTATAATATTGGGGCTTTTTTAAACCTCATCTTTTTCTTCTACTGGAGATAACCACCACATGAGCCGGAATAAGAACAAAGGCCGCAAACCCAGAGGCAAAGGAACACCAGATAAATTCCTTAAGGAACGCACCAAGGAAGCGGCTGAGAAGAATCATCCCCCCGAGTTGGTATCCCTTCCCGAGAAAAAGCTAGATAAATTAGACAGCTTGCTTGAGAAGCTTAAAGAGGCCAGGACCGAGCACTCTGTGATGAGGGAGAGGCAATTTAGGGAAGAATCGCAGGCCATCTCCAAGGTTATGACCTATGAGGCAGCGATAAAAGATTTCGGGAAAGCCGTTGTAGTAGAATTGGTTGGTCACGAAGCTTTCCAAACTTGGAACTGGAACCTAGATACCGATACCGGTGTGGTTAAACGGGGAAAAGCTAAATCTATTGAAAAGAAAAAATCCGAGGACCTTCCGGAGGAGGAGCCCAAGCCAGAAGAAACCGAAGAGGCCGACCCAATCCCCAGGATTGCACCCGTTGAGGCATCGAAGGACGGAGAACCGGAGGAATCGCCTGAGGAGGACGAGGCCGACGATGGGGAATCCGAAGACCCCGGTCAATACGAGGACCTTTCGGATAGGGAACTCTTAGACGTTGCCGAAAATTGCGGGATAAGCGTATTTGGTAAGACCAAGGAAGAACTTATCCAGGCTATTATTGATCACGATAAAGATGAGTAAAATTGCCTTGGTGTAGGTCAGGGTACATGGCGGAGGTGGGCGAAAGCTTCCCTCCGCCATACCGTTTCTAGATATCCGAAATATGAACTAGACTAACCAAGTCTCAACCCATTACGGGGAATTTTAAAAGATGGCTGAAAAGCGGCTCAACAAAGACCAGATCCCAGTTCTCAACCTAACGGACCTTGAAGCTGGAAGCCCTGGCACGCCCATCAATCAGGCCGGAAGCGATGCTTTTTTGGGGGCGCAAAATGCTATTACCACCCCTGGGGACAGGTTCGCTCTTCAGAGCGAACTACCACTGACTCAGGAACGCAGGGTTGGTCTCTTTTCCAACAATGGTTTTGCGTGTGGGCTTGATTGCTGGGAGAACGAGTCCCCGTATCCACTCGCTACCTACCCTCTTACTGAGACCGAGCGTGTTCGTGTTATCCACTCCTTAGGGGGACCAGTTGGTGATACGTTTACTAGCTGCGGTTGTCCGGGGATGGAGATACAGGTCCTTGAGGGATTCCAGGGTTGCAGTTTCGAAGTGGTGGCCCAACGCCGCGATTTCAAATGCTGTGATTTCCTGGTATGCGGCACGGAGATGACCCTGGAGTTCATTGCATACTTCTGGGGTTCCAATGCTGATACACAGGTCAAGCCTGTGGTTAGGCTCCAATACTTCAACGAGGGTTACTACATCGGCGAGGAAACCAAGGATATCCACGTCAGCTTGATTGGCCCGGGGGTGGATGGGGCAGTAAACAAGCTGGACGCTTCGGTTTCCATCGCTATCCCGTGTTGCGCGGACGAAGTTCGGGCCATCCTTGGCTTTGAAGCGCCCTCCGGAAACGAGGAAGCTTCCACCTTTACGGCTGATCTCAATATTTTCGTCCAAAGTTTCCAGCTTATCGGGACCACGGCAGCCGAACCGGGCCACAACTGCAACGAGCGGTACGATGGCCCAATCATTGAATCTATGTCCGCTGAAGGTGATGTCACCTATTCGATGGCTTCCTGCCAGGAAGTTTTGGTCATCGAGCGGTCCGAGTCGGCATACGGCAACTTCTACGACTACACCACCAACGTTACCGCTAGTTGGACCCCCGAGTCCATCTTCGATAATCAGGAATTGAGCCATGCTTCTCAGCGGGTGGGATGGCCTTACAGTAGAGAAAACCGAACGGTACGATCCAGGTTGGTCTAACGTTGGTATCGAGTTTGCCCAGATCACCAGCCCCGAGCAGGGGGCGGTCTTCGCTGGGACGGATTCGATGGACGTTTCCTTCCAATATGCGGTCGATCCCAAACTTTCGAACTCTTATACCCAGGCTGAACTCTATCTAATTGCGGGTTCGCCGACAGTTTCCCAGCCTTTTGTCTGGGGTGCCCCGGTTCAGACCGTCGCGCTAACTGGCCCGGGTGAATACACTTTCCCCACGGTAAGCTGGGTTGGTCTTGATGATGAATTTGTCATCATGGTCAAGATCGGGGGTGGCGGTGCGCCTTACTTCATTTGGTCCGGGGTAACGGGTTGTGTGAGGGATGGTACCGCTGTTCCTACTCCTACCGACTTTGGCGAGCGTCCGATCCGGTTTGTTAATTCGCAACCCATTGAAGCTTGCCAAGGTTCTTATGGACTTCATATCTCTCGCAACACCAGCTACCAGGGAGACCGTACTGCTCGTCCTTATCCAAGATACCTTAACTTGGAGGACAAGATTCCGGGCACACTGACCCAACCGACTCACATGCGGGTGACAATGGAGTTAGCGGTATCTGCTCAGATGCCTGGCAACGGGAATATTGACGATCAGTACAAGAAATACGACAAGAATGGCCCGCCTTACGTGCCAGTTGCGAACAATCCGTTAGCCTCCATGGTTGATGCCAGTGGAAATCTTCGCATCCTTGGGGAGATTAGGGCAGCCGCTGGCGGCAATACAGTCACGACCGAAAATTCGGCTCTGGCTTCCCATATTATCCGTCAGGACCCAACCAAAACTTTGATCCCGATTGCTTGGCTCACCGCCCAGCCAATTGCGGATACAAACACCAACGCCCTGGTTCCGTTCGATACGACCAGAATCGCTGGATTGGACTTCTTCTTCCAGTGCTCGCAAGTTCTGGTCCGGTCGCTGCAGATTGAACTCGGCGTTGATGACGGAACCGGCAACGCATTCCTCGGGACAACCAACACGATCCAGCTAGACATCGACACTGACGATTACACGCTGGAAGACATCAATCGCAGGTGGGCTCAGCGGGGACCGGGCGTCATGCTTCGCCCGTTCAACGATACCCGCCACTGGTGCTTCGATCCTGAAACCTGGAGTAAGGACTTTGCCAATCTCCTGGATGAGGGAGATGTTCACCAGCCGATGGTGCTCTTCAGCCGCGAGGTGGTGGACCGGATGCAAACGGTTATTCCACCTTGTCTCACGGATGAAGAAGAATACGACGTCAATTATATTGCCCTGAGCCGAACTCAAGCGGTAGCGCCGGGTGTTTTTGATGCTCGAAACGTCTTTTATTCCGTAATCCGTCGCACCTTTGATGAGGAGGGGTATCTCGACATCTCCGAGGTGTGCAAGGTATATGATGGGATAAAGCGAAGGTTCGTCTTCCCGGATATCCAGTTCACGGCGGCTTGCCCGAACAACCATCACTATCAGTTCCAGGCTACGCTGGTTGATGACCGGGGTAACAAAATGGTCGGTGCGTGGTCACCGGTCTTGTCTCCCAAGAATGAGTCGATCACCTGTCGTACCGAACGTTGGGCCGACACCGCGACGTTCCAGCATTTGAATGGCGTCTTCTCTCTCGATGGTGATCCCCTCTACGCGGCTCAGTTGGAAGACTTCAACTTCCACCGGGTAAGCGAGCTAATCGTCCGCGTTACGGGTCCGCGCCCGCAGACCATCTCTACCGAGACTCTGTGGGAGCAATACACCGACACGCCCCCGCCAGCGTCCAATGTTCTGTCCTGGGCAACTACTGAGTTCGAGATCCAGTTGGTACCGGTTGGTTGGCATGAAGGTCAACTAATCGTGAACCTTCAGGTATACACCTATGATGAGCCCGGGGCAACCCCGCCACCAGCTTCGGTGATGACTCAGATCATCCTGGATCTGAATTTGTTCCACGGGTACGTCTCAGACCGGTTGCTGTTCTCGCCATTCGATACGGTTAATAGTGAATCTGGTTTCGAGGCCAAGAGCTTCCAGGGTGATTATTCCTGCTCAGTAGGCAGCTACAACGACCCGGATACGACGGTTGCTTCTTTCCTAGTCGGGGGCCTTCCGGCTGATATCCGCGAGGGTGTGGCCCCTCTCCGCATCACGGCAACGGTGACAGCAAAGAACGGTGCCATCAACCTGATAGACTCGCCGACCGGAACCAAGGTCTTTGATCTTAAGCTAGATACGGACCAGATAATCCCCAACATCGACGATTTCCCGACCGACAGCCCGTGCATCGCGCTAAGCAACTTCTCGGTCCAGGGTCCCGGTGGGGCGAAGGTTCTCGATGATTTGACCGAGTATAAGTTGGCGGAAGATCCCGCAGGGGCAACCAAGCTGTTTTACAGCCGCTGGTCCTCTCTGGATGAGCGCCAATATCAGGTACCGATTCCGGTTTATCCGGCCCTTTATCCGGAAACTTCGCCCAGCGTTGATAGAGTCTGGAGACAGAACATCCTAGACGGTGGCGCTCTCACCTTTTATGGGTATGAGACTGGTGCGCCAACTCCGAGGTTATACAGCGATTTCGATATCCTCCAGATCAAATTCGATGGTCACCCCAGGTTCCCATTCGACGTCTCATCCAATCAGATGCCGAACAATGCCATCCACATGTCGGGTGGCAACGATTTCGGATGGTCTGCAGCTTATAAGCTTACTCCGGTCATTGAGTTCATCTGGACTTCGGTAGATGATGATGGTCTTCCGGTCATTTTATCGTCCACGGTGGCCCTTGATCTCGATTGGGGTTTGCTTGCTGGTAGATTCCGTTATTTCCCGAGTGGGGTTGCGGAGACTATTTGGATTTCCAAGCGAGAATTAGAGGACCTGGGCGTCTTCGCCATCGATGAACATTTCGAGGAAGTAGCGGAAACCTCCGAGATAACCTTCCGGATGGCCGGATATTTCATGGAGGCCCCCACCAATCAGCCGTTCGCGGTTGACTTCAGCGTCTTTGCAGTCAGTATGCTCTATGATTGCACTACCGCAGGCTTCACCACGATTGGCGATGAATACCTGGCCGATATCGGCAAAGAGGGCGGAGATGCCACCTTGGTCTTCACCAACACTGAGGCGGTTGACTACAACGCAATCCTCGCTACGGTAGCCCCCGATCCAATAGCCATGTCCTTCGGCGTGCCGGTGGCCAACCGATTGATGGCCAGCAACGTCAACGGCGCGGGGATGAGGATAAACCCGGTCAGCACTACTCTAGACCCGGTCGCCTATGTTAATCTGGCACCGCCAGCGTTGACGATTGGGGGACTTGACGGCGTCATGGGTGTTGGGTTCATGACTCCACAGGGCACGGATCTCATCGGCCCAGCCGGGCTTGCCACCATCGACATTAGCACTGCCCTTTGGACTCTTGGTGGCCAGGCAGAAGCTTTTGTTGTAGTTAGGACAAACTTCGACCGCCAATTTGTCTCGGAATTTGTGGATGTCTCCGCAGGTCCAGGGTTAGTTAGCTTCGGTGGCTGGTCTGAGAATTTCACTTCTAAATACATGTACGAGCCAAGCAACTTTGGTTTTGGACGTGTTTTACTAGAAGAAGATTCTCCAGCCTTTTATGCAAGCAATAGATTTGAGGCCACCTTCCCTATCACTGGGGGTGAGCGGGTTGTGGCTGTTGAATTTTATGTAGTGGCGCTAGACGCCGATGGTCCGATCAGTGTGGACATCATTGCGGCGGTTATCAATGACGCTTCTCCCGCTACCGTCCTTTTATTCGACGCAGCCGCATTCACACCCACCTATTACGATCCCGAGGGCCATGCCCGAGTCGTCCACCTTCCGTTGGGCAGTGATGAAAACGACTGCGAGGTGCACAAGGCGGCGGCTGGTCTAAGGTCAGACAAGTCAATGGCGATGCTCCATCTTCGCCGAGACACTTTTGGGACGATCTTCTCTGACCGCCTGTCCTCTCCCGATTCCTTTACCCTGGAGGATATAAAGAAAGTCATCTCCGATATTCGGGTCTTCAACTCCTGCTATATGGTCTTGTTCCTCAGGATCGCGGGTGTCGGATACAGTGTTGAAATCGACGGTGGCGGCAATTGGATCGTAATTGATAAATCTCCAGAGGTTACCGGTTACTCCCGGTACCAAGTGGACGGTGAATGGGATACAGACGACGACAATCCCCTCACCTTCTACAAATGGACCAGTGCTGACCTTGCGGTTCTGCCAGCGGGCAACGTGGACGACATGATCTTGATGATCATACCAGCCACGGCAATCAATGCGACTAGTATTGACTTTGACGACCTGCATATGACTGACGTCGCGGACGCTCTCCTCTATGGTGAAACCTTCGACTATCGGTCCCAGGTCGATATCCTTCGCAATTGGGATGTGTTGCACACGCCCGGGTTCAATAAATTGGACCAGGACGCCACTTTGGTCACTCACCCACATCTTTGGTTCGACGCTTTTGAATTAAACGCCGAGATCGACCGGCGAGCCTTCAACCAGGATGTGGTTGGCTCGATGGACCCCCAGAACACAATCGCCCTCGGGGATTCTGTCAACCAATGCAAGCTGCCGATTATCTTCTCGCAGGAACCCGACCACGTCAAATATTATCAGGATGATCATTATGACGAGGGTGGACGTGGTGCGGTTTTGGTACCTAATGATGACGTTAATGCGTCAGTAGATGAGACCCGGGCGAAGTTTGAGGAAGCTTATTTCTGGGGCTCCCATGGTCGTGGCCCCAACAAGCGTCTCCTGGGCCTCGTCTACTGGAAGATAATCGACTGTCTTGGGGTTCCACTAGCATTCCGTACGGTTGATTTCACCGCGCCAGAGTGCAATTGCGGTGGTGGCCCCTCTGGGTTGCTTTCCATATCCGAGATGATCACGCATCCTAAGTTGGTGCAAATCTTCACGGATGATACCTTTAAGGCTGACCACGGGCCCACCCTGGTCTACCCAGACTTCGCATCTGGGGCTGTTGGTTCTGGCTTGGGTCGTCCCAACTACGATGATTACCCGGCTATCTGGTTCAAGTATCTGGATCAATTTGGGGCATGGCAGTCGTTTGATTCCACCAACCAGCCGGGCAATCCGGGACCGAATGGCGAAATCTGCTATTATGGTGGTGGTGGCCGCGTTGATCCCTATAACGTTTTGGTGCCCCCTGCAGGGCGTTACATCACTGTCTGGTTGGGCCCTAACTTCACGGGTTCTACCGTAAACTCGAACAAGATGGATCGCCTGCAGGAAGATGCTATTATAAATGACGAGATTGAGTGGACTTTCGTCGCGACTAACGACGCAGACGACAAGTTCGCAATTGGGGAACTCGTCTGGATTCGTAATGCCTGTGCCCCCGATGATGGGTGCCGCTACAACCTTTGTGACATTCGTAGTTCGGAAGATCCGGACATTGCGGGAGTCTATGGTGAGGTTACTGCGGTCGATACCAACGGCAATGTTACGATTCGCTTCGACGCGCCGGTTACGGCCAAGTTCTTGGAGGACCAGCACGCGGAAATCGTGATTTCTCCTCCGGGTGCTATGGGCTTCTACTGGGAAGTTTCCGCTGACCTTATTACCGAGATCGAGGCCGGGAATCCCGATCCCAACCTCGCTACGATAATCTGGGGATTCAAGCATTGGGATGCTTCCGAGCCTCTGGGAAGCTGCGGCTGTGGTGATGGTGGCGGCTACCTTTGTGACGATGATGGAGAAACCGAGGTATTCGAGGAATTGATCGGAGATGACACCAAGCAAATCATCGACCCCAGGGTCTTCATTGGCCTGTTCAACGCTCCGATGACCACGAAGATTCTCCTTTCTGATATGAACGTCGGAGATGACTTCGTTCACGTCTGCAACCCAGAAGCTTTCGAGGATGGGGCTCCGGTCGCCATCCTCGACGAGGATTACACCAACGGTTTCGTTGCCACTGTCGTGGGGCGCGACGTAATCCGGGGTTATCTCTACCTGGATCGCCCACTACCTTCTGCTCTTTGCGGTTGGCCTGACTTTGTCCCGGGCACCCCGGGAACCCCGGGCTTCACCACCGCAAAATACGCGGTTATCTACCGTTTACCAGACTTCCTGCCCTTTAACGTCCTGACCGCGTCTACCTTCCTCCGCCAGGAGGGATGGCCAGAATTTGGTCAGGTATTCGTCGATTTCAATACGGGGCAAATAACTTTCCATCCGAACCAATCGGAGGTTTGGTGGGTTCGGTATTATGATTCCAACGAGACCATTCCGATGCCTAAGAAGGCTGGTCTTTATCGCCTAGTCGGTGTGGATGCCTGCGGCAAGCGGACCCAGCCCAGCGAGAACCTGACTATCGTCGGCACCAACCGTCTGGTCCGGTTCTTCGCTGAACGTGGCTATGAGGTCCACGATGGCTTGATTGCCCCGTTCCAGGGTGCACTCCCTGAGCCTAGCCCAGAATACCTGCCGCCTGCTGACGGGTTCATTGGGTAGTGGAACGATACGCTAGTCTACCAAAACGACGAATTTTGGCGGTAGGTCTACCTGGTGTTGACCGCCCCAGTGACGTTGATGCCATAACTGCGCGGTGGGCTAGGGAACTAGACAACATCCTCAGCATTGATCTGCGTCAGAGAGAAAGCCATTGGTATACCCTCCAACATCCCAGTACAGAGGCCCCCTATCCCATTAGATACGCTGGGGTAAAATCGGAGTGGGAAAAGGATGTTTCTCGTGCGGTGGGTCTTCCAGTTTTTCCTGACAGCCGGGAAAAGTTCCAGATAGCACCATTCGATTCTCAGCCCTTTCACAGCATGGCCGAAAACTACGGCTACGAGGATGACCAGTACGTGCGCATTAACGTGCATGTACATTTCATGGCTGACCATCTATATCCCGGAACCGGTTCCACTATAGGAGAGGAACTTTTTAAGGATGCCAATCGGGTAGGCAGGGCATACAGAATAAGAAGCCAAGGTTCCGAAGATATACGTGAAGCTTTGGTCGAAAGGGAAGAAGTTCCTTGGGGATACTCTGAGCAACTAGCCCGGTCCACTTGGCAGAGGCTTTTTGATAAGTTTGCTAGGGATTGGCGAATGCTGGAAATTACCGACGATGTTAGGGTAGCCTATATTACAAGAGATCCCAGCAGCAGCGATCAAGACCCTAGGAACATTTTTGAAACGCCTAGGAATGGCTCATATTATCCCTTCCCCGTTTACGTTGGCCTTGCTTGCTTCCAGGTCATAATTGGGCAAATGGAAGAATAATGGAACGCTACGCGGGACAACCCAGGATAAAAATCTCCGCAGCTGTTTTAGACCTTCACGGGTTGTGTTTGTCCCGGATTGGTGATGGTTTTTTTCTATTATACAAACCAAATCCGTTATCTAAATTTCGTAGACAATTAAAAGGTTACAACCCTGATGTTGAGGCAATTGATGAGCATTTTTTGGGGGCATTAGATTTACGTTGGAATGACAAGCATAAGGCAATGGAAGCCGATTCAATCCTAACCAAAAAGGGCTATGGACCGCTGATGTTCTTGATTGGTATGCAAGTTGCCGGGGATGACGGTCTTATTCCCATACAAACAAACCAGATTACACCTGCGGCAGAGTCGGTATACAAAGAATTTTATGAGGGTAAAGGCAGGGACCTAATCGAAACGACGCAACTTGAGGGTGGTCGCCATACAGACAGGCCGCATCTAAATCAACGGATGCGAATAAAGAAGCCGCTGGATTTGGCTTCAGCCGAGCGCAGGAACAAAGAAGCAATCGGCCCCGACCCTTACGGCCAAAAAGAAACGCTATTACAGGAAGAGGGTGATGTATGGCTACGAAGGGCTATGCATGAAATCTACGATTAGTTGATTACTGATCCGAAGAATCGTGAAAGGAAGTTTGCCCACGAGGATAGGTAATGGAAAAGTATTCTGGCGAGTCAATATTACATATAGTGCTAGCCACCATGAAGCTAGCAAGCCAGCCGCCTGGATTTAAAATACTTCATCACGATAACAGGCAGATACTGGCTAGTTTTGATTCTGGCGAGCGTACGTATTTACTTAGCCTCAATCGTTTCCCCGCTTCGGCCTATGGGTCGGATGTTCCGAGTGAGACGGTTAAGGATGTGTGGGCCGTTGGTTTCACAGACAAGGAAGAGGCTGAATCCGGTAAGGACCCACAAGAGTTGACTGGTCTTGCGGGTCACGGCTCCCTCCGCGTATTCAATCATTTCATTCAGGGCCTTCTTTACCTCGTTGACAGATTTGATCTCCAAGGCTTTGTCTTTGGCGGCGATGAGGAGAGAATGCGCTTGTATAATAGGCTCTTGGAACGCACCAAAGAGCGCAATCCTGAACTAGCAGAAAAATGGAAATTGGATTGGCACGGCAAGACCGATCACCCTATCCAGGCGGGAAAGAAATCCGGCTTCTGGGTGATTAACCGTGTTAACAACAAAAAGGACCAGGAGAAAGAGTAATGGCAGAATCCTTTGAGGGGATGAGCCCCAGCCAGATCCGCACCAAATTTGCGGCGACCGGCAAAACCGGACAGGTTCTGCCGCCCCAAAATTTCGATGAGGGAATCTATATTGCCGCGCTACGTGACGATAAGCGTAGTGTAGCCATGAAAATTTGGCACCTCGCCAGCAGGTTCCTGATGCACAAACTCAACATGCCGCCCGAGCGGGTACGTGAGTTTCTTCAAGGTCCAGGCGGGGAGCAGCTTTATTCCCGCATTGAGTCTTTGAATGACTCTGAACTAAGGAACCTTATCGAAGGAGAGGGTGTCCCAGAAGAGGACGTGGACGACTACACCGAAGAGGTGGAGGAAGAGGGCGAGTTCGAAGAGAAATAACCCCATCAAGAAACAGGGAATTTTCATTATGGAACGCTTTGCTGGATACGAGCCCTCGGCGCTCATTAAATCTCTCAAGGACCTACCTAGCAAGGTGGCGTCTGAAGGGTCTTCCTATCCATCTCCTGTCGAATTGGAGCGTTATGGCGGGGTGCCCCTGCGTGTAATCATCGCCGCTTCAAAGGAGATGGCTGATAGACGCCGGGAAGAACTTGTCAAGATCCTGCAGAAGGGTCCGAATAAGTTTTCCGACGATGAATTAGCTATGTTCTTTGCCTTCTTAGAAGAACTCCCTAAGCGCGTGGCAGATGATCGCACACCGTGGCGGAAGTACGACAGGTGGATCGCGAAGCAATTTCAGCTTGGTGCCCAACAGGGCGGGATAGACAAGCCACGAATCTCCCCAGCCGAAGCCAAGAATTGGGCACGTAAAAGGGCCGATAACCAAAACCTAGCCCTGCCCCGTCCTTGGGATGAGTTGGTGACGGACGTTCAGTCACCGGTTTCGAAATATTATGAGGCTGTGCTGACCAAGAAGGCCAAGGATATCCCGGAGGATCTGGTTCCCTCTGGTAAGAATCCTGCCGACTTGAACAGCTGGACGTTCAAAGCCTTGAAACCCGCCATGATGAACCTTTTCAGCGTCAAGGATACGGGTGCGGACATGGTCAAGAAGTGGGTCGAGGAAGGGCACCGTGGAAACGCGGAGATATTTGATGAAGACAATAACTTCCTGGTAGTCAAGATTCCGAAGGGACACAACGACGAATCAGTTAAGGCCATGTCCTCTATGGGCGAGGGTACGGGGTGGTGTACTGCCACCGACCCTAAATATCAGAAGGATTACATCGAGCAAGGCCCGCTCTACATCTATTATGACAAGTCAATTGACCCCGACTCCGACAAGGACCCACGAGTTGCCCAGGCCCATTTCCAAACTGGACAGATAATGGACCAGGCGAACGATTACCTGTGGGAAAAGGACAAAGCCCTGTACGAGAGGATGCGACCAAGCTTTGACCGCGCAGCTGAAGATTCTGTAGCCAAAGAGTTGATGGCGGAAAATGACCCCTCCGAATTTGGTGCTTTGGTCAAAGATGTGGTCACTTCCCTACAGGGAAGGCTTGAGGACAAGTACGAGAAGAAGGTACTTAAGATGGGTCCGGAGGCTGTTTACGAATACGTTTCCGCAGTGAAGAACGCCACTTCCTAAGAGGAGGTGGTCCGGTGATTAACCCGCAACGAGCATTCACAGATGGCTGGCCAGAGGGCGAAAAAGTCCTTACGGATAATCCCTTTCGGGAGTTCTCCGATCAGGGTGTTTTTACGCTCTTTACTTTTTACAAAGCAACGGGCATGAAGGGTCGCTGGCCGGAATTGGAAAGGCGGCTTGTAAAAACTAATATCCTTGGTCTTATAGTCTGGTATACGCACGCGATTGGGGAAAGGCTACCAGAACTGGAAAATAGGTTGCTTGAGGCTCTGCGCGAAGCAATATCTTCCTATTCCCTTACCCATGATTTGCGTGGGCTTAGCGATATAGCCAAATATGTTGAGAATTTTATGGGGGGCGAGTGGCCGGAAGTTGATGAGATCATTCTTAATGAATCCACGTGGAAAGACATTTTAAATTGGAAGCAGTGGACCAGAGGCAGCCGTCCCTGGCCAGAGTTGGAGAAGAGGCTGCTTAAGGACCCTTTTCCAGGGGGTCGCGGCTACTACACGGATCAAGCGGGCCAAATTTTATATTACGCACATGCCTATCGTGACCCAAACAGAGATCCTTGGGTAGAGGGGGAGAATTGGTTAAGGAAAAACGCCCCAGATACCTATAGGGGGTACCTTAGTCTGAAACAGGGGAAAGGGTCAGCTAAGGAGGGTGGGGCGTGATAAACCCTCAACGAAAATTTCCGGGCGGATCTTGGCCAGAGGGCGATGGGGCCATGCTCAAGGCTGGGCCAGAGGATATTGTCAAGGTGTCTCAGTACATCACCAACCATTATTGGGACCGCAAGCACACACATGAGTATCAGGCGTTAGTTGATCATTGTAAAGAACTTGCCTTAGAATCGCGCAGGCCCCTCGCAATCCATCTTGCCCTAAGAGACTTCGAAGTTGGGGATGATTGGATTGATAAGGCTGGGGAAGTTCTGTTGGAGGGACCACCAGACAAAGACGCCATCGATATTGATGATGACTGGCTTTTCTTCGTGGCTATGTTCGCAAAGAATGAAAAGGGCGGTGTATGGGATGAGGGCGCGGACGTAATCTGGGAATGGGCCAGTGAAGAGATGGCCGAACACTATCTCTACCTGGGCGACTTCTTCAAGGCAGATGAGTATCACAAGAGGCGGGACTTAGAAAGGATGAAAGAAGAGGCTGATTCAGGCCAGCCCGCAAGGGGGAGCTTTCGATGATTAACCAGCAACGGAAATTTGAGGGCGGTTGGCCGGAAGGAGAAAAGGTTATCCTCGACGGCGGGGACCTGTCCTATGCTGTTGAGTATGCAAGGGCTACCAGGAGGGGTCCGTGGCCAGCGTTAGAGAGGGCACTGCTTCTTGAGCCTTACGAGTTCGATTATAACGTATATGAAGACCCAATTCTCGTTTACTTACGGGACGTGTATGGCCTGTTCAAAGAACACCCAAAAGAATTGGCGGAGAAGGCCAAAAAGAATGCCCTAGATTCCAAATATCCAGCAGACATTTGGGGTGTTATTTCAGATATTTACAGATTCAAGCCTTGGCCCGAGGGCGAGAAGGCCCTGCTTGAAGGACCCGAGGATATATCTGAATGGCCTCAAAGTAAAATTAATGACTGGTGGCTAAAATACATCCATGACTATGCAGCCCAGGTATTATACCACCATTGGCCAGAAGGTTGGGAAGTAATTAAAAAGTACGGGGGAGACAATATAAAAATACTGTATGCTGATGAATTTCGTCTCCCGTCCGAGGAATGGCCCTGGTCTGGGGGAGGGCGATGATTAACAAACAACGCGGGTTTCCCGGTGGTATTTGGCCAGAAGCCAATAAGGCCATGCTCAAGGCTGGACCAAAGGATGTTGGTAAATTAATTATATATACCAGACATGTTAGACAGACCATACCAGCGTTGGTTCTGGCGTTATCACCCGATTACCGGGCATTAGTTGATAAATGCAAACAGCTCGCCTTGGAATCGCGCAAACCCGTAGCGATATATAATGTCTTTATAGATTTTGTAAAATTTGAAGATACTGATTGGTTAGATAAGGCTGGAAAAGTTTTATTAGAGGGGCCGCGACAGAAATATGGGGTTATTGGGCAAGATTTAGATGATGACTGGCTCTTTTTTGTAGCCATGTTCGCCAAACTAGCCAAGAATGGCGTGTGGGACGAGGGCGCAGACGTCATCTGGAGGTGGGCAAGTCCGGAGATGGTTGAATCTTATCTTGGGGGAGATTTCTTCGAGGAGGACGAATACAGGAAGAGGGTGGAGAAGGCACAGGAAATGGCACAGGAAATGGCAATCGAAGAGGCCGAGAGGTTGAAAAACAAAGATGATAGGTTCCAAACGAGAATTTCCTAATGGGCGGTGGCCAGAGGGCGAGCAGGTAATCCTGGAGGCGGAGAATCCCTATTGGATGTCTCATTATACAGATGCTATAGGAGGACGCTGGCCAGAGGCCGAGGAATTCTTAATTGACTCTGGCAGTGCTAAAGACATAATCTCCTACCTTAACCGAATCAGGGGACATGGCAAGCGTTGGCCAGAGGGAGAACAGATTTCACTAGAAAGGGCCTTCACTGAACTGGACGACGGGGCCATAAGTAGCTTGGCAACTGCCGCCAGATACATTCGCAACGGCGAGCGGTGGCCCGAGCTAGAAGACAAACTAATTAATTTGGGTAACCCTATTCATCTTGAAAGCTACTGGGTTAATCTTAGAATGGGAGATAGGGGTCTCTTTTTTGAGGACCGTGGCGAAGAAATTAAGGCGGTCATTCTAAAAGGCCTGGAAGGCTTTAGGTGGGGACGGTATGGCTTTTATGAAGACGACAGGTATTTGTGGTTTGTAACCAACCTTGCTAGTTTATCTGGTAAGCCATGGCCGGAAGGAGAAAAATTCTTCAGTAGATCGCCGAATAGTGTGGCCAGGTCCGAATATATAAGGCGTTGGCCGGGACGCAAGGAATTCCTCAAATGATTAACCAGCAACGGAAATTTGAAGGCGGCTGGCCAGAAGCTGAAAAGGCCTTAGAGGAGTTTCATCGCGAGAACCCTGATTGGCATCCTACCAGAAAGATCATTAGCCACCGCAATATCAATTCTTTTCCCAGTCTGCTCATGGATTTCATGGCCCTGGTGAATAAAAAGGGCCGTTGGCCGCTCTTTGAAGAGGTTACCAATTACGGCGTAGACATGGACACCTATGGTCGCAAGGCGGTTGATTATGCCACGGGCTACGCCAAGGAAAGGGTACCCGAGCTAGAGGAGCAACTATTAAAGCGCTTAAAGGGTGTGGTAGCTCTCCCCCCACCAATCACTACAGCACTAAATTTTGTCTGGAACGTTGGGCAATACGCAAAGTGGATGATGCCAGAACGTCGCTGGCCGGAAGCAGAAAAAATCATCTTATCCGCTGAAGATTTCGAGTTGCCTTTTGAGTATGCTTCGCATCTCCCTTTTCGGGTTGACCGTTGGCCTGAGTTTGAGGAATACCTGCTTAAGAGGGGCAATGTTTCCGAAATAGTCAAGTATATCCAAAGGATGAATTCTCCACAGAATCCATGGAGGGAGGGGATTAATTACGTCCTTGAGCATGGGGATGGTATAGACAAGTATCGAGTTGAAGGGTATATTAAGGGCAATCAGTCGTGATTAACCAGCAGCGCAAATTTCCCGGAGATGCCTGGCCCGAGGGGGAGAAGCTTCTGCTTATACCCCACCGTACTAAACAATTTAAGCACCATCCCGCTGTTGGGTATGCTGAGAAAGTAATTGAGGGTCGCTGGCCAGAGCTAGAAAAAGCACTTTTAGAACAAAAAGATGCTGTAGATCTGGGCACTTATGTAGATAGGGTGGTCTTAAACGAACCAGGCGGTGAGCGGTGGCCCGAGGTAGAGCCTTTTCTTATTGAATATTCCCCATTAGATAATTTCATTTTTAGAGTAGCTGTAAGTTACGCCATTAATGTAATGGGGGAGAGGTGGCCAGAATTAGAGCAGGTGTTTTTCGAGACGCTTAAATTGAAGCTGCCAGCAGCTGGCAAGCTGCTGTATTTTATAGGAAAATACCGACAAAAGTTCTTCTCCCACGATGAACCCTGGGAAGAGATGGATAAGGCTTTGTTAGAGCGTTGGCGTCCATCGAATTATGGCTAGTCAGACGCCGATTCTAGAGAAAGCATTGGTGGGGGGCAGCGCGTTGATTACTTTAACAAACAAGTGGTATTAGTGATGGAAAAATACGCAGGAATAGACAAGAAAAGCATCGCGGATCAGCTTCATCCCACTCGTCCGGGCAAGCACATGCACCAGGGTCCGGGCAGGAGCGGCAGGCGTCCACGCCCTGGTCAGTCCAAGAAGCGCCCCGATGAGGGGTGGATTGAGGACGTACCGCTGCCCCGCGATTCATCTTGTAGCGTCGAGGATTATGATGACGCCACGGACAGCTATCCAGGGCATCCCCCTGGACCGGCTTTTCCGCCACCGGATAAATGCGGCTGCCCCCTCGCCCAACCCTTGAAGAAGAGACAGGATTGATGGCCCAGCCAACTGAACAGGAATTAGAGGAGATGTACGCACGGGCGCGAGAGAAGTTTGCTACCCCTGAATTTCAAGCGCTTTTGCAGGATATGAAGGAAGGTGCGAAGAGGCACGTGGATGAGATGTGCAAGCGGATGGAAGTAACCTCGCTTAACTTTGTTGTCAATATCTAATCATGAAACGCTAACAACTACAAAACAGGGAAGAAATTGGTTATGGAAAGCTTCGCAGATATCCCTAAGTTGGGCATTACGATGCCGGGATCGGCTCACGTCCCTCTCTCTAGGAATAAGGACGTAGGCTTCTATGGCACTGTAAAGAACGCCGATCCCAATAGCCTGGCTGCTCTGCTTTGGCGATTGGAGATACAATACATTGTTGATACTGTGGGTCTCAAACCAGAGGAGGCCCGCGATTTTCTAGACAGCCAGGAAGGCCGCTTCTGGGCAGAAATGGTTGTCGATGGTCGAGCGACGCCCAAGTACCTGGAAAACGCAGTAGGGCGTTGGAGACCAACTTATGATCCGGCAGACTACGGAGGCTAATATGAATTGCAGCGGTGGTTGTAATTGCAAACCGGAGCCCCCAGATCCCTCGAAATCCGAAGATGACAAGCAGGGGGCCCAGGGGATACTCGGAGAGCCTTTCCCTAATCCCCTTGATGATGAGCCTACTTCTGAGGAGTCAATGGCCGACTTCCAGCGGGAAGGCGAAGAAGAAGCGGGTACTCGTAGGAGACCCTACAAGACCATTGCTTTTTGGGCATCCTTCGTCGCGATGAACCTCTCATTCCTAGCTGCGGCGGAGTTCCTTCCGGTCCAGATCCAAGATTGGGTTATCGTTGCCCTCGCCACACTATCTCACTTTGGCTACGGGGCCTACACTACACACTTTAGGGCTAACCAGGACCAGCTGCGTACAAGCACGCCGACGTGGAAAAGGGGGGCCTTCTGGGCATCCTACGCGGCTAATCTAGCTGCTTTTGGCCTGGGGTCCGGGGACCCCGCCGCCATCGAGATTAGCGCTCACGTGGCCTTGATCCTTGGTTATGTGGGAGTAAATGTGCGCCCCCACGTTAGGCGCGAGGGTGAGATTGATCCTGAGGAGAACCCGCAAGGATTTTTCACGAAGTTAATTTCTTTGATAGTTGGACTTCTTACTCGCAAGAAAACGGGTGAGTAAGGTCTTTGTGGCCCCTCGGCGTCATTAAATCGTGCGCCGTAATAATAGAAAACGGTCTTCTCTTCAAGGGCTTCAGGGGTAACGGTCTTTGTGCCAGAGGTACAGATCGCAGACAAAATCCCCAAAGTCAAACCCTGAGGTTTCTATCGTATTGGTGTTTTGGGCCGGGAATGGTGGAAGCCGTTTTCCGGCCCAATCGCTATCAGGAGGTGTAACCTTGCCCTTTTTCGTCAATGTACCGGTCGATTATCGAGCCCTGGTTGGACTTCAACGAAAGTTGAAGCAGGAGGAGGGTGCAGAGCTAACCAGGGACGAGCTTGCCGACTTCATCTCCTACGTTTTCTCTTTAGTGTCCACACAGCTTGAGTGGCACTCCCGGATTCGGATGCTCCCCTTATCCGATCTGTGGCAGGCGTTTAAAAAGGAACAGCAGAAGAAGGGCCGTTTCCAGACACCCGACGTTTCCGAGGCTGCTAAGAAGGCCCGCATGTGATGATTAATCAGCAGCGCAAATTTCCAGGAGATAGGTGGAAAGAGGGCGAGGCGGTGATCCTTGACAGCCCTTTGTGGTTTAGGCTGTACTATGAACAAATGGGCCAATTTGTGCCGGAATTCATGGGGGTAATAAAAAAGCATAAAGATGCCGATTCAGCAACCACACACGCTTTGCGGCTTGATGAAAAGTCACCTGGTAAGAGGATGCCCGAAATTGAAGAAGTCATTCTGAGTGCCATTGATGATCCGGATAAAACACCCCTGGTTAGGTTGGGGGCCATTAGGAAGGCCTGGCGATACGCTAATTTAATACTCCGTGGCGAATGGCCCGAATTAGAAGAAATCTTTAAAAAACACTTTGATTTGGGATATTTTAATCCAAAGGATTTGGTTGATATAGCTATAGGGTATGCCACAAATACCAAGGGAGAGCGCTGGCCAGAATTAGAGCGATTTTTATCAAGTTTTTTGACCGAAAGGGAAAAATGGTTAAAAAATAAAAGTGACAAAGAAAGTTTCGCTGACCGCGTAGAGGACTATATCAATGTCGTTCCTAGCGCCGATGGTTGGTTCACCGGTAAGATAATCGTGGATAAATGGGGCCATAAACGGCAATGATTAACCAACAGCGCAAATTTCCAGGAGATAGGTGGAAAGAGGGCGAAGCTAGTATTATCAATGGCCTCTCCCACCAACTTCACCCATCTAAACTGGGTTTTGCTATTAAATACGCATCGGGTGCCATTAAAGGCCGTTGGAAAGAATTAGAGGATTTGATAATTGAGGGGTTAAAAAGTCCCGACGAGGGATTTGTAACCCTTTGGGCGTTAACTTATGTTAGCGAGGTAAAGGAACGCTGGCCGGAATTGGAAAAACACATCGAGGAGGCCTATGTAGAACCCAATCGGCCATGCTCGCGGTCGCTCATTATGGATGTATTGAAATATTGGAGCAGTCTAAACATTACTAAGAAGGAATGGCCTGCTGGGTACAAAATAATACGTATGGTATGATTAACGAACAACGCAAATTTCCAGGAGATAGGTGGGAAGAGGGCGAGAGGGCTTTTCTTTCTAACTTGGGTAAAATACGGAAGGAAAATACATTTGCTAATTATTACTGGCATGTGGTTGGCGAACAGCGTCCTGAGTTTAAAGATGCGATAATTAAGGCGGGCGATGTATACGCTGCATTTATACACGCTTCATTCTCTAGAGAGAGGCATCCAGATCTTGAACCGCTGATGCTTACTAAACGAGCTATCAGCGGTTATGATGACAGTCTGTTGGTTTATGCCATAGAAAATGTGGGCACAAAATGGCCGGAATTGGAAAAGGTACTACTTAAACCGGAAAGGGGGTCGTCAACTTCGGAGGAAAGCAATAAATTACACCTTGCAAGAAGGTATGCTCAGGACATAATGAAATGCCGTTGGCCGGAATTGGAGCAGAGGATGCTAGATATCGCGAGGGGCAAGGACATTAATCCGCTAACAATCCATCTTAACATGCCCTATTTTATTAAACTATATTTAAGTCGTGTTCCGGGGGCTCAAGAATGGGAAGAGGGAATTAGAATCAAGGGCAATCGATGAAAAATTACCGATCCAAAGAGTACGGCTGGGTACTTCCCAACGGAGAAGTGCTCTCGGGTCAGCGCAGGTCTTTTGATGCCGATAATCACGCCGCATTGCTGGAGCGGACTATTCAAGAAAGGCCAGACCTTCTTGAATTAATCGGCATTACTCAAGAGGATTTGCCAGATTTAGAGAGCACTAGGCGGGTTTTTCTTAGGGATGAAGCTGTAAAGTCTGGATGGTTGCGCTACTACATTCTCCCGCCCGGTGAATTAAAAGAGCCGAACGTTAATATAGAGCTTACCGAGCAGACCTGGAACAACCCACAGATTCGTAAGCATGTGGAGGAGATGGCTCGCCAGCAAGGTGGATTTATCACTTTCGACGTGGTAAATCCGGATACCGCCCACATCGAGTATTATGGGTCAAAGCACATTGATGAAATTAAGAGGTGGGGATTACGACACTTCAACCCGAAAAGGAAGAAGTATCATAGCCCCCTTCTGCAATTTAGGTCCTCGCTTGTTGAAAAGTTTGCGGGGATAAGCATTTCGAAGATTAGGATGTCCACAGACACCAGTGAGAAGTTGGCGCGGGTAAAGTACGCGGAAGATCGCGAACGATTGCCATTCGTTTTTAAATCTGGGGGTGCAGTCCCCCAGCACATGATACACAGATTCAAGCAGTTCAAGGTCCCAGTAGACGCCCGGGTTGGTGAAGATGTCACTATCTTCCGAATGGCTACTGTAGACAGGGAGGACATCAAACCGGGAGACTGGGTTACGTTTGATCCAGAGTATGCTAAGACGCACAGTGTTGGGAGAGGATCTGTGCGTTTAATAGAAAAAGTTGTTCCGGCGCAGGACGTTATATGGGCTGGGTCGGATTGGAACGAGTGGTTTTACGCCCCCGCCAGCATGGCGGACAACTCACAGGTGAAATAATCATGGCAAAGAAAAATCGTAAAGAACAGGTGAAGGATGCCAAGGCAGCGAAGGCTAAGAAGGCTAAGGCTAAGAAAAGTTCTCGTAAGAAAGAAGCCATTAAACCCGAGGACGTGAAAACAGTCGATGCGGTTGATACACCAGAACCGAAAGTCGAGAAGGCCAAGCCCAAACCGGATCGTAAGCCGAGGCACGCACTGGTCACCAAAGAAGAAATCGCACATGCCTTCTCGAAAAGTTGGTCATCCGGTGGTGAGACCCCCTGTGGCCAGGGCTCGAGAATTGACTCTACCGTCGAAATTCGTCTTGCTCTCCCGCATATAATCAAGCAATTCGATATCAAGACGATCAACGATGCTGGGTGTGGTGACTTCCACTGGATCGAGAGGCTGAAGAGTTGGTTCAAGCACAATGGGATCGACTATCTCGGCTACGACATCAAGGACCGCAAGCGTAGGATTTTCCCATTCCAGGAATTGGAGCTAACCAGCGAGGTAATGCGCAAGGCTGATCTCGTTATATGTCGGGACGTCCTCATCCACCTTTGCAACACTCTGGTCGAGGAGTTCTTTAAGAGGCTCAAGGAGTCAAAAAGCAAGTATCTCCTTGCGACTTCCTTTGATGGGATCGATAACAAAGACAGAGCCCCAGAATTGATGGGAGTGGTCGGCGGATTCCAGCGGATAAATCTGCAGTCTGAACCCTTCAATCTCGGCGAGCCGTTGATGCGCATCGAGGAGCCCAAATTCAAGCGCTACATGGGTCTCTGGGAAATTAAATAATCCCATCTCTATAGGGCTTCCTTTGTTGTCCTTTTAGTCGTGGAGACCTTCGTCCCAATTGCCTAACTTGTAGTGTTCGCGGGCGTCTGTTTCGGCCATTTCGTTCACGAATTCATTGGCTAACTTAAGCATCTCGTCGCGGGTATGAGACACTATTTCGCCGGATTTCTCGCCTACGCAGGCAAAATCCTGTTTGTCCGGATTGTTAATGACGTACAGATAACCGGAGATGTAGGTATATTTGTTGATGGATAGGGCATCCTGGCGTTGGAGACGTTCTAGGGCTTCCTTTGTTTTACTGGGCGGGATCATGGTATACCACTTGCTCCCTGGGTATTGTAATATGGTGCCAGTGAAATTGGAGTATATCTCCTTTTTTCTTGAAGTTCGGTTCCTCCCCTAAATACTCGTACCCCTCCAACTTATTGCTTAACCCGAGGTAACCGCCATTCTTGTGGGGGCGAAATCCCCCGCAGTGTTCGGGGTCCAGCCAGTCGATTTCAAGGATATAAAATCGATCAGGGTTCGTGAATCTGCATCGCCCTATTTTGTAGAGATCGTGTACATTATCCACCAGACCATAGTTGGGCCCGTAGCGAGAGTACAGATATCTGAATCTTTCGGCGTCGAATTCTTTACCAGTTCCGAGCACTGAATACTCAAAGCTTTCAAGGTCCCAACCCTCAGGTAAAAATTGGCTGCACTCATGGCTTGGGTTACAGCTAAATTCGTAAATACCCAGGCTTTTCCTCCAGGCACCGCAAATGCACCATTTACCGTCTGCCGCTAGGGGTACTCCTTCAAATTCCTTGGGAGGGGTAAGCCATAATTCTAATCCGCCATCAGCCATACGCACTTCGATCAAGTCGGCATATTCTCGGTTATAAATCCAAGACAAGCGTTCTGGGGTGATGACCCAAGGGATGTCTACAAGCATTATTCTTCTCTGTGAAGCCAATGTGTGTAGTGAGGAGTCTCTACGGACAAGCCCATTTGTTCAAGCTTGTCCATCAGGATTTTGGCTAGATGTAGCGCTTTTTCCAAGATTTCGCTATGCGGGGAGGGAAATCTTGGGTAGTTAATCAGACGAACGCATACGCCATCTTCCGCGCCGTTGGTGTATATATACCTTGTTGGAGTGACGGTCACACAAAGGCCTACCTCGTCGCAGTATTCTTGGCAGATATCATACACTTCCTGGATAGAGTGTACTCGGTCAGTTCCACGGACAGCCTGACCGCACCAGATGTTGACGTAGTAGGATTCTTCTCTGCTGATCTGCAAGGTATTGGCCTTTACAAGTTCACGTACCCAGGGCACAGTTCATTAAGTATGTCGTTGATACTGTTGTTCACGGCTGGTCTGGCGTCACTGCGTGCTCGTAGGTAATAGAATAACGCGGAAGCCAGGTTTTTCTCGCTTGTTGAAAGGTCGAAGTCTTGAAGGCGCGGGGGCTTTTCCTCGCATAGCGCTTCTTCCTGGCCCTTCCCGTCTGGTTCTAATGCTTCTTGCAGGTATGCTTTCACGTGCCGTTCTGGAAATGCGAATGATGTCGCGTACTCAACATGGAACGCGAGACGGTCATACTCGTCCTTGAGTTTGGACATAGGATGTTCAGGGCACTGTTCAATGTGCTTCTTTAGAGCATTGGCCATACTGGCCGGTGTAGTCTCTCCCGGTCCATAGCGATGGCCGCAATAGACGCAGTTTACGTACATACCCGATTGTAGATCGGCAACCCATTTCTTTAGCCGCGCCACCTCCGGGGTATCCTCGGGTGTTTCCTGGACTGTGGGGAATTGGTCGGCGATCTTCTGCCTTCGCGCCTTTTCCAGGGACAGGAATTTGGCGATTTGGTGCGCATTGGCGAATATCTGATAAATCAGAGCATGGCCCATTGGATGCCAACAATCGCAATCCAGGGCATATTCCTCCCTGGATAACATTATGGTTTCCACTGGATAGTTCAATTCGTAGGCATCCGGGTGGGACTGTAGCTTCTCCAGTTCTCCCTCTTTCCAGGACCATGACGAATCAGGGTTGTAGTAAGTTTTGCCGCAGGGGCAATCCCGAACTGCCCCTGCACCCCCGGTCCTAAATGCTTCTTCGAATAATTCAAACCGCTCAAGTGGCGTTATCTTCATATTTCCGAAGAGGATTCCAACAGTTTCTTTAGCTGCCTTCTCACACATTGGTTGGATGATATCATGAATTTCGTTGCCATTTTCTTTGGCTTCGAGGAGACCACCAACGATCTTCTCGATTCTAGGGATTAATGCCTTTTCAATTTCAGAAATCATGGTGTTAACCTCGGTGTGGGGCCTTTAGGCTGGCGGTAGGTCAAGTTCCTTTAGTATATCTAGCGGTATGCAACACACAGTGCACCGCGTGTAGTTTTCGTTGCGTACTCTGAATGCCACACGTAGTCTCAACGCGTCACACCCCAGATACTCGATCAATCGCTTTGAAGATCGGAGCGCTTTCACCTGTTTAAGCAGTCCATCCTTCGTGAAAATGCTCAATTCAGCGTCGATTGGAATTTGGTGTAGGTGTTCAGTCCTACCATCAAATATCCCGTGGTCTTTAAGCAGTCCGGCCAGGATTTTGTAGCCCTTATCGCCCCATTGGGAGTTCTCTTCGGTTTCTTTGTGTGTGTCGTAGATGTTCTCCTTGACCCACTGGTGTACTTCTTTGGCCCCAGCGTGTGACGCTATTGGGCCTTTGCCGGTATTTTTCACCACCAGCGTCGTGTGGGGGCCGTCATCGGGCTTTATCCAGATACCTAACTTGGCTTTGTGGAAATCTTCAGGTTGGAAGGTGTAAGAATCAGAGACGTAGAAGTACAACCTGCCACTGTAGAAGGACACGCCATAACTGTAGTCCAGGCTGGTGTTCTCCGTATTGCGCGAGTGTTTGTAGCGTTCAACCATCCCCCTATAAAAA
>Ga0180437_10002416_pt1 | contig 29860 bp, 27 predicted proteins | sample SS_ome_4_FD_132410 | JGI IMG/M metagenome (GOLD analysis project Ga0180437, IMG submission 132410) | Hypersaline lake sediment archaeal communities from the Salton Sea, California, USA - SS_3_D_1 metaG | ecosystem: Environmental > Aquatic > Non-marine Saline and Alkaline > Hypersaline >...
AGCCCAAGGAGGAGGTGCAGATCGACCCGGTCGGGCCGGACGGGGATATCAAGTACTGGCGCGACGAGCGGGGTGTGCACCACGTGCCGAAGCGGGGGCTGGAGGAGATCATCGTCGGATAGTAAGGGCGCAGCATGCTGCGCCCCTACGAGCGGCCGTACGGGCGGCCGTACGAACGGCCTTTCGTTTGGCGAATGGGATTGTATGCTTGGCGCAAGTTGGGCGAGGCATCGCAGGTGAATCATAGCGTCAGGGAGGTTGAATGAGCGACACGCCCTTTGCCCGGCTGGCCCAGTTGGGCGAGCAGTTGGAGCAGACCAAGAAGCGGGGAGAGCTGGCTGCACTGCTGGCTGACTATCTCCAGACCCTGGCGCCAGAGGAGGTGCCCCCAGGCGTGCGGCTGACCATCGGCCAGGTCTTTCCCGAGTGGGATGGACGGGCGCTGAACGTGAGCTGGAAGGCGCTGATGGCGGTGGTGGATGGCCTGGTCGAGGTGCCGCCCGAGGCCCGGGACGCGGTGTGGGGCGAGGCGGTGGACGGCGGCGAGGGCATACGCCTGCTGCTGGCGCGCGGCCGCCGCCAGCCCCCCCAGCCACCCCCCCTTACCCTCCTGGAGGTCTACGGGACGTTTGAGGCCATCGCCGGGACGGCGGGCCGGGGTTCGCGGGCCCGCAAGGAGGCGCTGCTGCGGGACCTGTTGGTGCGGGCCTCGCCGGTGGAGGCCAAGTACCTGGCCAAGATCATCTACCAGGAGATGCGGCACGGGGTCAGCGAGGGCATCATGCTGGATGGCATCGCCAGGGCGGCGGGGGTCAAGGTCCGCCTGGTGCGCCGCGCCAACCAGTTGTGGGGCGACGTGGGCGAGGTGGCGCTGGTGGCCCTCACGGAGAGGGAGGCCGGCCTGAAGAAAGCCACGCTGCGGCTGTTCCGTCCCATCAAGCCGATGCTGGCCCAGACGGCGGAGGACATGGCCGAGGCATTTGAGCGGTACGGGGGCGGGGGGAAACTGGCCCTGGAGTACAAGCTCGACGGGGCGCGGGTGCAGATCCACTATGCGGTGGGGCCGGACGCGCCGGACGGTGGACAGGTGCGCATCTATTCCCGCAACCTGGCCGATGTGACTGCCAGCCTGCCCGACGTGGCCTCCGAGATCGGGGAGAAGCTGGCCGCCGGGGAAGCGATCGTGGAAGGTGAGGTGGTGGCCGTGGACCGCCAGGGCCGGCCGCTGCCCTTCCAGCACCTGATGCGCCGTTTCCGCCGGGTGCGCGACGTGGAGGCGATGGTGGAGGAGGTGCCGGTCCAGCTCCACCTGTTCGATCTGCTGTACGCAGACAGGCGCTCGCTGATCGACGCGCCCAACGAGGCGCGTTGGGCCGCGCTGGTCGAGGCAGCAGGCGGGTTGAACCTGGTGCAGCGACTGGTGCCGGCGACGGTCGCTGAGGGCGAAGACTTTGCCGAGCAGGCCCACCGGGACGGCCACGAGGGGGTGATGGCCAAGGAGCTGGGGAGCACCTACAACCCCGGCGTGCGGGGCAAGTCGTGGCTCAAGCTCAAACACGTGATGAGCCTCGACCTGGTGGTGGTGGCCGCCGACTGGGGCTACGGGCGGCGGCACGGCTGGCTGTCCAACTATCACCTGGCGGCCAGGGATGCCCGCAGCGGCGAATACCTGGTGGTGGGCAAGACCTTCAAGGGGCTGACCGACGCCGAATTCGAGGCGATGACCGAGCGCCTGCTGGCCCTGGAGCGGTCGCGCCAACGGGGCACGGTGACCGTGCAGCCCCAGGTGGTGGTCGAGGTGCTGTTCAACGAGATCCAGGAGAGCAGCCAGTACCGCTCAGGCCTGGCGCTGCGCTTTGCCCGCATCACGCGCCTGCGAGAGGACAAGGGCCCGGCGGAGGCCGATACGATCCAGACGTTGCGCGGGCTGTACGACCAGCAGTTCCGGTACAAAGGGCGCATGACGTGAGCGACGGCGCCAGGCGGAACCAGGTGATCGGCATCGGGCTGGTCAACCTGGCCACCCTCACCTGGGCCACCAACATGACCCTGGGCCGCTGGCTGCGGGACGACATCGGACCGATCACGTTGGCTGCCTCGCGTTTCGTCGTCGCCGCGGCCATCCTGGCCGTCTTGCTCCAGCGGCGGCCGCCAGCCGAGCGACGGCTGGGGCGGGACCGCCGGTGGCTGGTGGGCATGGCCCTCAGCGGCGTGGTCGTTTTCGGGCCTATGCTCTACCTGGGGCTGCGCCACACGACGGCGGTCAGCGCCACGCTGATCACGGGCTTTGGTCCGCTCATCACCGGCCTGCTGGCCGCCCCGCTGATCCAGGAGCCGATGACCCGGCGGCAGGTCGGTGGCGCCATCGTTGGTCTGGCCGGCCTCGTGATCCTGATCACCGGGAGCGCCGCCGCGTCGTGGCAGGGGATGGGGGTCAACGCCGGCGACCTGATCGTCGTGGGGGCGGTGATCCTGTGGTCCCTGTACTCGGTGCTGGGCCGGCGGGTCACGCGCCGGCGGTCGACCCTCTCGGCCACGGCCTGGTCTGCGTTCCTGGGATTGCCCTTGCTGCTGGTCGCCGCGGTGGTGGAGGTGCAGGTGGTGCCAGTGGACCTGCGGCCCGAACTGCTGGCGGCGATCGTGTACATCGGCGTGGTGCCGACGGTGGTCGGCGTCTCGTCGTGGAACGAGGGTGTGCGCCGCCTGGGATCCAGCGGGGCGATGGTGTTCTACAACACGCTGCCCCTGTATGGGACGTTGTTGGGATACCTGTTCCTGGGGGAGACGATCGGTCCCGCCCACCTGGTGGGCGGAGTGTTGATCGTCGGCGGTGGGTTGTGGGCGGCGCGGAGGTAGGGGCGGGATTGCTTCGCTCGCAAACGACGCTCGCTCGCAATGACGTTTCTGGTGTGATGAGTGAGGTAGGGGCAGGGAAGGAGGTCGAGATGCGGTTTGGCATCATCACCATGCAGCGGGAGGCGCTGATCCCAGCGGGGATGCCCGCCGACGAGGCGTTTGCCTACCTGGCGACCCTGGACCACGCCGAACTGGCGCGGCAGCTCTTTTCCCAGGGCTTTGACCCCATCGAGTTGGGCGGAGACATGCCGCTCTTTCTGCCCCACACCCTGGCCCCACCCACCGTGGAGCGGCTGGCGGCGCTCCAGGCGGAGAGCGGCCCGGGCTATACGGTCCACCTGCCGCTGTGGTCGGTGGAGCCCTCCACGCCGCTGGCCCCGGTGCGGGCGGGATCGGTGCGCGTCCTGGTGGACGTCATCCAGGCCACCCAGCCCCTGGAGCCGGAGGTGTACGTGCTGCACGCCACGGGCGCGCTGGCCGCCGAGTTCTACCAGATGGACCTGCCCGACCTGGCCAAGGGTTTCATCCTGCGGCAGTTCCAGAGCTACGCCCGGCAGAGCATCGAGGCCATCCTGGCCGAGACCGGCATCCCCAGCCGCCGGCTGGCCGTGGAGACGATCGAGTTCCCCTTTGACCTGACGCTGGAGCTGGCCGAGGACCGGGACCTGTCGATCTGCCTGGACACCGGCCACGTGCTGGTGGGCTTTTCCGGCCCCATCGCGCTGGACGAAGCACTGGAGCAGTGTCTGCCCCGCCTGGGGGAGATCCACCTGCACGACGGCCCGTGGCAGGGCCCGGAGCGGGACATTGGCTACGGCAAGGACCACCAGCCACTGGGCCGCGGCGACCTGGACGTCGCCCACTTGATGGACCGGCTGGTCGAGGCCGGTTTCGAGGGCCCCATCATCTTTGAGCTCTCGGCCGGCGAGGCCCTGGCCTCGCTGGAGGTGATCCGGGCGATCCGGCCGGAGGTGCTGGCATGAGACAGCGGATGCGCTGGTACGATTATGTCACCATCAACATCTATTGGCTGGGCATCAACGTCGCCTCGGGCACCATCACACCGGTGCTGCTCCCCTACCTGGTGGCGCTCTTTGCCCCTGCAGAGCTCAAGAACACCTACCTGGCCACGATCCGGGTCATCGGGCTGGCGGTAGCCATGACGGTGCAGCCCCTGGCCGGGATGCTCAGCGATCGAAACACCAATCCCATGGGCCGGCGGCGACCCTACATCATCGGGGGCACGGCCTTCAACCTCCTGTTCCTGCTGATCATCGGCGCCTCGCCGCTATTCGTGGGTTCGTCGCTGAACAGTACCTTCCAGCCGACCTTTGGCGTGACCACGGCGTACGTGGTGCTGATGGCCGGCATCGTGCTGCTGCAGATCTCGTCCAACGTCGGCCACGGAGCGCTCCAGGGCCTGATCCCCGACCTGGCGCCGGAGGACCAGCGGGGGCGCGCCTCGGGGGTCAAGGCGGTCATGGAGCTGCTGCCGGCCTTCCTGGTCATCGTCATGGGGCCGCTGGTGGACGCCGGTCGCATCTGGCTGGTGGTCGGCATCATCATGGCCGCTTTCCTGATCACCATGTTGATCACGGTCTTTTTCGTGCACGAGCAACCGCTGAAGGAAAAGCCGAGGGGCAGCATCCGGGAACCCGCCCTGCGCATCCTGGCCCTGACCGCCATCTTTGTGGCTACAACCCAGGCCGCGGTCTGGCTCGTGCGCCGCAGCGGCGCCCTCCTGGCACAACAGGAAGCCAGCGCCGGGATGCAGGTAGCCATCGTCGGCGTGGCGGGCCTGCTCGGCATGGCCGGCTCGATCCTGATCGGCGTCTACCTCGGCGCCTGGGTGGGCATCGGCAAGGAAGCTCGGCGGCAAAGGTCGTTCATCTGGTGGGTGATCAACCGCCTGCTGTTCCTGGCGGCCGTGGGATCGATCCAGGGCTTTGCCCAGTATTTCCTGAGCGACGTGCTGCACATCGAGAATGCGGCGACCATGACCACCCTGCTGCTGGGGGTGGTGGCCCTGTTCTTGATCGCCACTGCCCTGGGCGGCGGCTACCTGGCCGACCGCATCGGGCGCAAGCGCCTGGTGGCGATCTCGGGGTTGATCGCCGCCGGGGGCACTTTTGTGCTGCTCATCTCCCCCAGCCTGCCCCTGGTGCTGGTCAGTGGCAGCATCATCGGCATCGGCACCGGCACCTTTATGGCCACCAACTGGGCACTGGGCACCGACCTGGCGCCTCCGCAGGAGGCCGGGCGTTACCTGGGGATCTCGAACCTGGCGGGCGCGGGGGCTGGCATCGTGGGGGCCGGGATCGGCGGGCCCATGGCCGACTTTATCAACGGCCTGCGGCCCGGGCTGGGCTACCTGGTCATTTTTGCCGTCTATGGGGGGTTGTTTCTGCTGTCGGTGGCTGCGCTGACGCGGGTGAAGGAGGCAAGCAGTGCAACGCACGCGTGAGGTGCGTTGCACCGTGGTGGAATGGGGTGGGTTGGCATGGATCGCCCCCTCACCCCGGCCCTCTCCCCCCCCCGGGGGGGGGAGAGGGAGGACGGCAAGGCTATTGCTTTGAGATGATGGGCAGGTAGATGCGGCGCAGGGGCTGCAGGTCCCCCCTGACGACGGTGGCCGCCGCGGCCGCATCCTGCACCGCCGGGTCGCCCCGCGATGTGGCCAGCAGGGTGACCTGGTCCCAATCGCCGGGGGCTGCCCCGGCAGGGACAAAGACGACGACTGTGACTGCCTCGCTTTCGCCGGGCGCGAGCTCGCCGGTGTATCCCGGCACCTGGCCCGGCCATGCCGCCCCATGCAATGTGAGATCAAAGGTATCCGGCTGGGTGCCCTCGTTGGTCACGAGGAACATGTACGCCGCGCGATTCTCCATGTTGGGGTAGCCCAACTGTCCGGCGGGCGTGAGGCTGACGCCATGGGCGCCCGGTGCAGGGCGGGTAACCCGGGTCACCAGCAGGGCATCGCCCCAGGTGGTACCGGCATAGATCGACCTGGCCCGGACCAGGACCGCGTCCAGGTCGGGCGGGGCTGCCGAGTCCGGGATGCGCACGCGCAGGCCCACACGCTGCACCTCACCGGGCGCCAGCAGCGCGGTCCGGTCGATCTGTTGCGTGAAGCTGTCATTCCAGAGGGTCGTATCCCAGGCCGCCCCCAGCGCTGCGAGGGCAAAACGGTCGTCGACGTTGCCCTGGTTGCGCACCTCCAGCAGGTAGGGCACCACGCGGCCGGGGTCGTCGTCGCGGCTGTTCACCTCCGGCACCCACTCCACGCCGGGGTGGAGGCCCACCGTCGTGGTCACCGTCGCCGTAGCTGCCGTTGTGCTGAAGGCCTGGCCGACTGCCCACAGCGTCGCGGTGTCGGTGCTGCCGGCGTAGGTCCAGAGGGGCACCTGGACCCACAGGCGCACCTCCTGGCCACTGTAGGGCGACAGGGGCAGGGTCTGGGTGATAAAGGGGGCGCGCGCGCCCTGCACAAAGGTCGTATCCCAGGCGGCCCCGGTCACGTTCAGGTCAAAGGCCTGGGTCACGTTTCCGGAGTTGGTCACCGTGAGCGTGTACCAGGCTTCATACCCCAACTCCGCAGGGCTCACCGACCTCGTCGTGCCCTCGCTCGCCTTGGGCACCCAGGCCACGTCCGGCACAGCGGTCGCCGTGGTCGTCACCGGCGCCGAGCCCACGATCAGGGTGTTGCGCTGGGACCTGGCGCTCAGCGACGGCCGGTCGTAGTGATAGGCCCAGGTCCCCGCGGGGATCGCGACGCGAACGCCCACCTCCACGGTGGTGCACGACGGCATCAGGCCGGTGTCCGACAGGGGCACGGTAAAGGTGGGATCCCACAGGGTGGTGGGCCAGTCGGCGTCGCTGGCTTCTAGGGAGAAAGTATCGCTGACGCTGCTGGTGTTGCTGATGGTCAGCATGTAGGTAACCACGGTGCCCGGTGCGGCGGCCCGCTCGTCCCACTGGGGCAGGACAAAGACCTCGTTGATCTCGGGGACCTCGCCCACGCCGTACTTGACCGCCAGCCGGTTGTGCAGGGCGTTCTGCGGCGGCTGCCCGTCGTTGACGTAGAGTATCCCCTCGGTGCCAAAGGCATTCTCGATGCCCGCCACGGCCCAGATCGGATAGGTGACCGTCAGGTACTGGACCACGATCTCGTTGCTGTCCAGGTCCAGGATGGTCTCAAAGGTATCGGGCTCGCCCAGGAGGTTGTCCCAATGGTGCCACTCGACCACGAACCAGTTGCGCCCGCCGTCGGTCACGTGCCGGGTATAGACCGCCTGGTCAGGGTCGTAGTGGGGGTTCCAGAACGACACCCCCCACTGGGTGTGGACCGCGTTGTTGGGGTCGGTCATGGTGGGATTGGGAATGGGTGGGTCCCCCGTGGGATAACAGTCGTCGTAGATATTGTCATCGCCAAAGAGGAGGCTGCCACACTCGTTCACATAGACGTGGTCGTAGCTCTGGTTGTAGAAGGTGAAGGGAATGGGCAGCGTCGTCGAAAAGTAGACCGGCTCGCCCGTCCCGCCGATGTCGTGGCGCTCACCGTCCGTGGCATCCACCCAGTCAAAGTGGACGCCGGTGCCACAGGCGTCGTCGTCGAGGGCGTAGTAGGTCATGCGGGCATGCGTCGCCGCCCGGGCGACATCGGAGAAGGAGGGCAGGCTCTGGGTACGCACCTCGAGGGTGGCCAGGTCGGTCGCGCCAGGCGTGGCCCCCCCGGGCACCTGCACCCGCAGGCCAAAGTCGGCCGTTTCGCCCGGCGGCACCGGCCCGAGTTCGGCGATGGGCTGGGTGAAGCCGGCGTCCATGATCTCGGCCGGCCAACCCAGCGTCGTGCTCAGCACGGTGAGGCTATAGATCTCGGGTCCGGAGTTCAGGTTGCGCAGGCGCAAGGTATAGCGCGCCGTGTCGCCCGGCAGTTCTGTCCCACGCTGGTAGGCCGGGGCCAGGGTCACCCCCTCCACCGCTCCCTGGACGCCGAACCAATCCATGACGCTGACCATCACGTCGGCTGCGTCCACCGCCGGCAGCGCCTCGAAGGGATAGGCCATAAAGACGACCTTGTACCCTGCCGTGTCGCTAAAGTAGGTGTGGGTGTTGATGTGGTCCGGGTTGAGGAAGGAGGACGCGGTAAAGGTCGCACTGGCCTGCAGGCCGGGCGTGAGGCCGTCGGAGAAATCGGCCTCAAAAGGCGGGAACTCGCTGGTGTACGGCCCCAGGCCATCACCCACCGGGTCACCGGCCTGGCCCACGACCGTCTCGGCCTTGCGGTCCTCGACAAAACTGCCCAGGTTCAGGTAGTTGTAGGTCAAAGGGCAGGCGGATGGATCGGTGTCGCAGATGCCGTCGTCGCCATAGTAGAAGGTGTGCTCCTGGGCCGTGTAAAAGAACCGCCCGCCCAGGTCCAGATAGGCCATCACCGTCTGGGCCTGATCGGCGTCCGAGATGTCCTTGATGCGGCCAAACTCGCCACCGAACCAGACCACGGCCGCGTACTGGCGCACCGTGTCATAGTCGGGCGCGCCCCCTTCAGCCTCGATGTCCCAGTAGGTGTAGTTGTAGTCGTTGGCCTCCAGTGCGGCCAGGAAATCGTCCTCGACGTGGGGTGAATAGTCGCGCAGGTCGCCCTCGTCGTCGTCCACCAGCAGGATGGGCGGCAGGGTTGCCAGCTCGAAATCGAGGGTGACCGGCTGGTCCACCACGACGTGCTGCAGGCCGGTGGCGTGGCCAAAGCTGTGGGCCTCGACGTCGTACTCGCCCTCGGCGACGACCATGCTGTAGAAACCCGTGGCGTCGGTGTGCGCCGGGGCCAGGGGGGTGCCCAGCACGCGCACGGTGGCGGTGAGCGGCTCACCGCTGCCTGCCTCGGTCACATGGCCCGAAAGGGTGTAGGTGGGCAGGGCCACCAGGTCCATGTCCTGGATGGTGACGGTGCCGGTGACGACCGGGACGTTGCCCACCACGCCTGTCTCGTAGCCATAGTAGCCGGCCGTGACGGTATAGGTCCCGGCGAGCAGGTAGGTTGCGCTGTAGACGCCGCTGGCGTCGGCGAGGACGTCCAGGCTGTAGCCCATGCCCTGGACGTTGACCCCGGCGTCTGGGATGGGGGCGCTGGTGCCCGCATCGCGGACCACGCCGGTGATGTCGCCCGAGCTGAGCAGGCGCTGCATGGCCGCCAGCGCATCCAGGCGCCCGTAGCCGTAGGTCATGTCGGGGCCAGGGTCTCCCAGGTCCACGACGGTGGTGGTGATCAGTTCTTCGAGCTGGTCGAGCGCCAGGGCTGGCTCGGCCGACAGAAGCAATGCCCCCAGACCGGCGGCGTGGGGACAGGCCATGCTGGTGCCATCGTGGACCGCATAGCCGCCATCGTTGGATGCCGAGCGAACGTCCACGCCCGGCGCCGTGACCTCGGGCTTGATCTCGCTGGTCAAAGGCGAGGGCCCCCGCCCGGAAAAGTAGGCGATGGCATCCGCGCTGTCGGTGGCCCCCACGGCAAAGCTCTCGGCAAAGCTGGCGGGGGAGCCGATCGAACCCTCAGCCGGCCCATCGTTGCCCGCCGAAAAGACGGGCCAGATGCCCGCCGCCCGCAGGGCCTGCACGTCGGGCAGGAACTCGGTGCGCGCGCCGTCGGGGTGGCCCCAGGAGTTGCTGACAATGCGCGGGGCGCGGGCAGGGTCGCAGTTCAGGCCCGCGCTGTCACAGGGGGCCAGCACCCATTGAAACGCCTCGTGGATGTCGGTGCTCGAGCCGGTCCCGCCCGCGCTGAAAGCCTTGACGGCGATCCAACGCGCGCCGGGCGCCACGCCAACCTGGTTGGCGCCACCGTCGTCGCCCAGGAGGGTGCCCATGGTGTGGGTGCCGTGGCCATTGTCGTCATAGGGCGCTGTTTGGTCGTTGACGGCGTCGAACCAGTGGAAGTTGTGGTCAAAACCACCGCCGGTGTTGCCGGCGTACTGGTTGACCAGGGCCGCGTGGTTGGCCATCACGCCGCTGTCGATGTTGGCCACGAGCACGCCGGTGCCGGTGATGCCGTAGGTGGCCCACACGTCATCGGCGTTAATCTGGGCGATGTTCCACTCCACGGTATCGGGTAGGGGTGCTACCAGACTCGCGAGGCCTGGCAGGCTTGGGAAGTCGTTGGCAAGCACATATTGGCGCTCGGGGACGATGCGCTCCACTTCGTCCATGGCCGCCAGATCCCACACGACTGTGGCGTCGGCGGTAACCGACAGGCCGTTGACGATCCAGAAGGGCGTGTAGCCCAGGAGATGGCCGTCGAGGCGGGCCGCATCCAGGTAGGCGCGGACGCCCGCCTGCACGCGGTTGGCATGGGCGCGGAGCGCATCATAGACCCACGCACCCTGCTCGGCACGGGAGTCAAGGGTCGCGGCGGGGGTGAGGTCGGCCTGGCCGCCGAGGTAGACGAGGAATGTAGCCGTCCCGCCGGGGGATTGCTCCAACTCACGCAACAGTTCGGGATCGATCTTGACCAGATACTTTTCGTTCACCCGAGGCCCACCGGCGGCAGCGGGGTAGACGATCAACAACGCCAGGACCAGCAGCAGGGCAGCGCCAAGACAGGTTCTCTTCATCTCTTCTCCTTAGCCCCTGCTTCTCCGAAGCAGGGGCCGTCCTCGGGGGCGCCGTCCATCCTCGAGGGACGATGCTCGTTCGGAAACGAGGGCCAGCGCGTTTTCGGACAGGTACTTTAGCAACTAGCTTTGGCCCGTCAGGGATGGTCTACCAGAATCACAGGCAGGTAGACGTAGTGAAGCTGGAACTCCAACACCCGGAACCGGTCGACAGAGACGTCCACGCCACAGGTGTTGCTGACGGTCAGGGTGACAGTGTAGAGGCCAATGTTGGAATAGTTGTAGACCGGGTTGGGTTCGGTGGAGGTGCCGACGTTATCACCAAAGTCCCACAGCCAACCTGCTGGATCGTAGGTTGTCAGGTCGGTAAACACGGCGTTCTGTCCCAACACCACCGGGCTGTTCGACGCAAAGGCAGCGAGCGGCTGGTGCCCTACTGCCACCGCCAGGGTATCGGTCTCCACCCAGCCGTAGGCGTTGGTCGTGGTGAGCCACACCGTATAGTCACCATAGGTCCAGCCATGGATGACCTCCGCCGTGTCCGCCACTGTGCCGTCGCCCAGGTCCCAGGCGTAAGTCAGAGAACCAGACCGGTTGCTCTCCGCAGTTAAGGTGACGATGTCCCCTTCGCAGAGCGACAGGGGATCGGGTGGCTCGTTCCCGTCGACATAGATGGATAGCTGGGGCGCCACCACGGTGCTGGTGGCCCAGACGGTCGCCGAAAAGTTGGCAAAGCTGGTGAAATCCAGGTAGGCCTTGTTGACGATGGCCTGGCCCGGCAGGGTCTCATCCACCGGCTGGACCAGGGCCTCCAGTTGCCCCATCGTGTTGGCCTCGACGTCGCCCAACTCCCAGATGAGCCGGTGGTTTCCGGCATCATAGGTACTGGTCAGGCCGCCGCTGCTGGTCAGATAGGCGGTGCCGGCAGGCAGGGTGTCGGTCACAAGGACGTTGGTCGCAGAGACCAAACCGGTGTAGGTGAACGAGATCGTGTAGCTAAGCGGGTCACCCAGAACGACCGGCTCCGGCGTTGCCCGTTTGCCGGCTAACAGGCCCAGCGAGGCGGCCATCTGCGGGGCCACGGCCACCACATTTGGGTTGCTGGATGGCGCCACGTTGACCTGGCCCGCCACTGTGTGGGTGGCCGTGTCGATCACGTACACCTGGTCGTCGCCGCTGATGTCGCCGCTGGTCACGTAGGCGTAGGCCCCATCAGCGCTGAAATCCACGTCGCGGGGATCGGCGTCGGTGTGGGGCAGGCTGATGGTCGTGATGACGCTGTTGTCCGTGGCGTCGATGGCGGTCACGTCGTGGCTGTCCTCGTTGGTGACATAGATCAGCGAACCATCCGGCGTGATGTCAATGCCCCAGGGGTCATCGCCTACGGGGATGGTGGTGATCTCGGATAGCGTGACGGTGTCGACGACGCGCACCACGTCGGTGCCCCGGTCGGTGACGTACATCAGCCCGCCGAGGGGATTGGCCACGAGCTGCCACAGGCTGTTGCCGAGGAGCAACTCGTGGGTCACAGTCAACGTGTCGGTGTCCAGGACAAAGAGATAGTCGCCGTACCAATCCACCAGGTAGATATCACCACTCTCCGGGTCGAGGGCCAGGTTGCCGGCGCCGAAGTAGTAGGTAGGGATGGGGATGGTGTCCACCACTGCGTAGCTGCTGGTATCGACCAGGGATACATCCTCAGTGTCGCGGTTGGCGACAAAGGCGTAGGCGCTATCCAGGCTGAAGGCCACGCTGACGGGATACTCACCCACCGGTATGCGCTGGGTGATCGCATTGGCCGCGGTGTCGATCACGACCACGCCATCGCCGCTGGCGCCGGGGATCCAAACCTCACTGCCATCGGGCACCATCGTCGCATCGTAGGGATAGTCTGCCTCCGGCAGCAGGCTGAAGCCATCGACCCGGGTCCAGGTCTGCAGATCAAAGACGGCTGCGTCGTCGGTGGTGCTGGCCCCGGTATAACCATAATCGCCCGAGGCCCGCGCGGCTTCCAGGCGGGTGGTGGTCCGCATCGTGGGCTGGGCGCCCGTCGCACTCGCCATGTGCACCAATACCTCTACACGCTCGCCAACTGCCCCTTGCGGCACCTCGACGGTGACCTGCAGCGCCAGCGTCCCGCCGTCGGGAATCGTGGCCCGCTGCGGCGTCACCGTGGCTGGCCAGGGCGACTCGACCGCAAAGCTGAAAGCACCGTCCGCGCCAGTCTGGTTGATGGCCGTCACCCCGTAGCCAATCGACTCCGCGGCGACCGCATACCCGCGCTGGAAACCGGGGCTGAGGTACAGGCCATCGGGCGGCGCAAAGCAAATGGCCAACCCCTCGCGCAAAAGGTTCTCCCTGGGGTAGCCGTTAAATAGGTAGCCCAGGCCGGTCTCGGGTCCCTGAATGCCGACGGTGGCACCTGTGCCATCGCTCCAGGCGCCGGACAAGGATTGGTACTGGAACAGGATACGACCATCCTCAAACAACAGGGCCTGGAAGTGCATGTGCGCGTCCTCGGCACGCCGCGCCCGGAAGGTGACGGCCAGCGTGCGGTGGGGTGCCTGGCCCAGCGACTGAACCTGGACCGAATCGACAAGCAGGTCGTCCCAGAAGGGAGCCAGGCGGGGCGTGGGGCCAGGGCTACCCAGGGGCACGTTCACCCAATCGGAGGGACGCTCCTCCAGCAGAAGCGCCCCGTTGCTATCCACGACCAGGTGCGTGTATTCCCGGCCATAGAACGGGAAAGAAAAACCGATGGGGATGCGGGCCGTGCCATCATCACCAAGGTCGAGTTGGAGGCCGGGGATCCCGTCCGCGACCCAGCGGAAGGCACAGGCTCCGCCGTCACTGTCAGCATAGGTGTAACCAAAGCGGTCAGGCCCACCGGTGGCGACCATGTACGACTCGGGAATGCGCTGTTCGTCCGAATCGTCCACCTTGCCTGCCGGCTGGGCAGGCGGCGGCGTCTGATCGTCAATCTGTTCGGCGCCACCATCCTGGGCCCAGCCTGTGGGCGTCGCCGGCAGCAAAAGCAAAACCAGAATCACGGCGGTCAGGATTGTTCGCTTCATCACGTCCCCCTCCTTTGCATCTCTCGTAGGTGCCAACGCCAGTCGACCGCAGGGGTCTGCATTGGATCGACGTGTAGGGCTTTTGCCCCCAAATGCAGAACACATTGGATGGGCGACAAGTCCTAGACGGCGACTCAGCAGGAGCAGATTGCAGTATACCGAGTATACCACCGAAAGGCGGTCATGACAATCCCTATGGCTGCCCACACAGCAGGGTGATCGAAGCAAAAGACAAGTGTGGGGCATCCGGCCTACGCTCCAGCCGGAACGCCAGTTCCGGCGTCCCACTGGTGCGGATCTGGCGATCCGCACCGAGCGCAAGTACCCCACCAAAAACGACCTGCTTCGAATACCCCAGCAGCCCGGCGCTTGCCAGTTGGGCCGTGGCATGATACAATTCCATTGGACTCGGTAGTTGAGCACTTGACCATGACCAGAGGCTATTCGGATAGGCATTTGATTAAAGGGGTTGTCTGATGAGTTCTATCCGGCAGAGATGGCAGCACCGCGACCTGCGGTTCGTGGTCGAACTCCTGGTTCCTGAGCGGAGCGACCCTGAGCACGTCGTAGACCTGCTGCAAGAGGATGAGCCGCTGTTGGATGCCATGCTCCAGGATGAGCGGCTGTTTGAGCAGTTGATGGACGACGAGGCGCTACAGCTCTCCGTCTCGCCCGAGCTCTTTTTCAAGGTCCTGTTGCTGCGGGCGCGGCGCGACTTGGAGCAGGAGTCGTATACGGTCGAACGCCGCCAGCTCCAAAAGGTGGTGCTTTTCGACGCAGACCGGGTGGTCGAGCTGTTGGACCAGCGGGGCATCGTGAGCTATTTGGCGACGATGCTGGCCTCCTTTACTCGCATCCAGAGTGTTAGCGTCCCCATTCGCGTGCGGCCGGGCCTCTGGCGCCGCCTGCGAGTCAACGACCTGAATGTGGACAGCCTGGTCCATTACGCGGGCCTGCTCGAGGAGGAACAGCGCTTTGGCGTCTACCAGCGCATCGGCGACGCCTGCCTCTTTCTGGCCAGCGTCTTCCCCGAGTACATTGAGACCCAGCAGCGCTACCCTCACAGCGGCCAGCCCCGGTTCCGGCTGAAAAGCTCCCTGCTGCAAAGCCTGGAGGATTACGAGGCCTACGGCCAGACCTTCTACCGTCTGGCCGCCAAACACGAGGTCGCCCGGATTGGGGCACGCGACCGGGTGTTGTCGCTGCTGTCGGAGCAGTTCATCCTGGCCGAAAAACCGCTGGCGTTTCTGGCGGAGCGGTATCTCTCCCTGCGTAAGCACCGGATGTTCGAAGTGGGCCAGGCGGAAGAGACACAATAGGACGACGATCTGGGATGCCTGAGCTCGCACCATCGCCCACGCCTCTCTGAAATGGAGAAAGCTATGCTGCCTCACCCCCTGGTCACCCAATTGCGATTCGCCCGGAGCGAGTTTGTGCGCTGCCTGGAAGGCGTTTCCGCCGAGGATGCCACACGCCACCTGGAAAGCATGAACTGCATAAGCTGGATCATCGGTCACCTGGCCAACCAGGAGCATTTTCTGTGGGTGATGGTCGCTCAGGGCAGGTTCCTGGCCCCGGGCCTGTACCAGTTGGTGGGGACCGGCCAGCCGGCCAGCACCCCGCCCCTGGACGAGATGTGGGCCACCTGGCACACAGTCACCCAGGCGGCCGACGAATTCCTGGACACGCTGACCACCGAAAAACTCCAGACCTTCATGGAGTGGCAGGGAAAGCCGCTGCGGGAAAGCACCGGCACTTTGCTTCTCCGCAATATCTATCACTATTGGAACCATCTAGGCGAAGCGCATGCCATCCGCCAGATGTTGGGGCACGTTGACCTGCCCCAATTCGTGGGTGATATGTCGCAAGCGCTGTACCGCCCAGAGTAGGAGTGGTGCGTCGTCCGGCGCGTAATCCGCGCGATCCTGGCGAAGGTGCACCCCGAACTGGATCGCTGCCTTGACAAACTAACGGGGGTGTGCTATCATATATATGCAAGTTGCATATATATGATGCAGGAAGGAGGCTTGACTTATGCCTCGTGGTCGTCGCCGCTGGCGAGGCGGGCCTGCGGATGAAGCCTGTCCGCGGCGCATACATCGTTTTCTTGAGCCATGTCTGCTGTTGCTCCTGCACTGTGACGAGGCTCACGGCTACGAGCTCCTGGATGGGCTTGGACCTTTTGGCTTTGAGCAAAATCCGGTAGACCTGAGTACGGTGTACCGTATGCTCCGTGACCTGGAGGAGCAAGCATTCGTTACTTCCCACTGGGACACAGACAGCGGTGGCCCCGCACGCCGTCTATACCGGATTACCGCGGAAGGCGACCGCTACCTGGCCTGGTGGGTGGAGGATCTACGGGAGACCGACCGGGTGCTACACCATTTCCTGGAAACCTACGACTCGCACATGGAGGATCATGCATGAGCGCCATAGCCTGATCCACCGGGCCCGTGACCTGATGGAGTACCTTGCCCGCGAACTGGTCGAACTACTGTGTCACAAGCGCCCGATCAGGGCCGGGGCGGGGGTCAGCGATCAAGCCACCCCTCGCCAGATGCGCGGTGTGTGACGGGGAACGGTGGAGGATTGCAGCAAGTACACAGAATCAATGAACCTGGAGGACACGAACATTGGCTACTGAAGCAGAGATACGAAAAGCACTAGAGGGGGTCAATGACCCTGAATTGCACAAGAGCCTCATCGAGTTGGGGATGGTTCGCGAAGTCCGGCTGGAGGCAGGGCAGGTGGACATCACCCTGGCCCTGACGACGATGGGCTGCCCACTCAAAGACCAGATCGTAGGCGACGTGAAGAAGGCCGTAGGCGGGCTGAAGGGTGTGCAATCGGTCGAGGTCGAGCTCACAGAGATGACCGACGAGGAGAAGCGACGCATCGGCATCGGTGTGCCACAGCAAGAGAAAGGCGCAGCCGAGGACCTGAACAATATCCAGCGCGTCATCGCCGTGATGAGTGGCAAGGGTGGCGTGGGCAAGTCACTGGTCAGCGGCCTGCTGGCTATTGCCCTGCGCCGCGAGGGCCACCAGGTCGGCATTCTCGACGCCGACATCACCGGGCCGAGCATCCCCAAGATGTTCTTCCCCAATGGGGCACACCTGGGTATGAGCCCCATGGGTCCCATGCCTCCGCAGAGCACAAGCGGCATCAAGGTCATGTCCATCAACCTGCTGCTGGAGCAAGAAGACATGGCAGTCATCTGGCGCGGGCCGCTGGTCGGCGGGGCGATCAAGCAATTTTGGGGCGACATTTTCTGGGGGACGCTGGATTACCTCATCGTGGACCTGCCGCCGGGCACATCAGACGCCTCGCTGACCGTGATGCAGTCGCTGCCGCTGTCAGGTATCGTTCTGGTCAGCTCACCGCAGGACCTGGCGGGCATGGTCGTCCGCAAGGCAGCCAACATGGCCCGGCAGATGGACACACCCATCCTGGGCCTCATCGAGAACATGAGCTACTTCGAGTGCCCCGACACGGGCAACCGTTACGAGATTTTCGGCCCGAGCCACGCCGAGGAAACGGCGCGCATGATCGGCATCCCCTTTATGGGGCGGCTGCCGATTGACCCGGAGATCGCCAGGTTGTGCGATGCCGGCCGCGTCGAGGAATATCCCGTCGACGCCTTTGCCGCCATCGCCAAAGAGTTGGCTGAGCGGACACCCGTTGCACGCCCGGCAATGTTTCTGAACATTGGACAATAGACATCGGCTTTCAACCATACCCACACATAGGAGATCTGGCAGATGAAAATTGTGATATCTTCGCAGGGGGAGACTCTGGATGCAGCGACCAGCCCGGTGTTTGGTCGCTGCCCAAGCTTTGTTGTTGTGGATACGGAGACCCTGGCCTTTGAGGCCCTGCCGAACCCGGCCATGAGCCAGGGGGGCGGCGCGGGTATCCAGGCGGCCCAGTTCGTGGTGAACCAGGGAGGCCAGGCAGTGCTCACAGGCAACCTAGGGCCGAACGCCTTCGACGTGTTGCAGGCCGCCGATGTGCCGGCTTTCCTCGTCCCGGAAGGCACAGTCCGCCAGGCCGTGGATGCGTACAAGGCAGGCCAGCTCCAGCCAATGGCCGGGGCCAATGTAACCGCCCATGCGGGCATGGGTGGCAGGGGACGACAGAGGGGCATGGGCCCTAGCGCCCCCCCGCCCACGACAGCGGAATCCAAGGCAGCGAAGGAAGCGGAGCTGGCCGAGCTCGGTGAGACGCTCAAGAGCTTGCGCCAGCAACTGGCTGAGACCATGGCCAGAATTGAGGAACTGGAAAAGGAGGCTTAAGCAATGCGCGTTGTCGTTTCTGCCGATAGCAAGAACGGACTGGACAGCGTGGTCAGCCCCCACTTTGGGCGCTGCCCGCACTTTGTGCTCGTGGACCTGGATGACCACGATGTGCGGGAGGTCCACGAGGTGGACAATCCCTACTTTGGACGCCATCAGCCCGGCCAGGTCCCGGCCTTTATCAGCAGCCTGGGGGCAAACGTGATGCTCACCGGTGGCATGGGAGGCCGGGCCATCATGTTCTTCGAGCAATTCGGGATCGAAGGCGTGACCGGGGCCTATGGCACCGTGCGCCAGTCGTTGGAACGCTACCTGGGCGGAGAATTGCGTGGCGCTGCTCCCTGCAAGGAGAGCCAGGAGCACGGCCATGGGGAACTTCCTGCCGAGGGCGAGTACGAGAAAGACGAGCTGGGCAGGCTCATGGAAGAGGCTGAGATGCTGCGCACACAACTGGAAGAGGTAGAAGAAAAGCTGCAGCGCATGAATTGATGATAGGAAGGAGGTCGTTGTGGGTCGAGGACAAGGAGGTGGCGGCGGTGGTCGCGGCCGAGGCCAGGGGCCGGGCCGGATGGGCGGGTCAAAGGCCGCGGGGCCGGGAGGCAAGTGCATGTGCCCCAGTTGCGGGCACAAGGTCCCCCACCAGGCCGGACAACCCTGTTACGATATCAAGTGTCCCAAGTGTGGCACAAAAATGACGCGAGCGTGACCAACAAGCCCTGACTGGCCTCAGGTCTGACGTTCGATAGTTCATAAGGGAGGGAGCAGGGACGATCGCCAAAGACGGACTATGGGTGCACCGGCCAGGTCGCTGGCCGGGGAAAGGAGGATTGGGCATGACAAAGGAAGTGGATGGGTGCGTCAAACCCGCAGCGGGGCCGTTGGCCGCCAAACCAACCCCCACAGAGAAAACACCACCGGAGGAGGAGATCACGATGACAACAGCGCGAACAGGCAAAGAAGCCCCAGACTTTGAGGCCACGGCCTACGTCCCGGGCAAGGGGTTCCAGAACATCAAGCTGTCAGACTACCGGGGCCAATGGGTAGTGCTGTGCTTCTACCCTGGCGACTTTACCTTCGTCTGACCCACAGAGTTGGCGGCGGTCGCCGCCATGTATGACCAGTTCCAGGCTCTGGGGGTCGAGGTTCTGTCGGTCAGCACCGACAGCCGCTTCGTGCACAAGATCTGGCAAGAAGAGGAACTGTCCAAGATGGTCGAGGGTGGTGTCCCCTTCCCCATGCTCTCCGACGGTGGGGGGCGGATCGGTACTGTATATGGGGTGTACGACGAAATGGCGGGGGTCGATATCCGAGGGCGCTTTATCATTGACCCCGAGGGGATCATCCGGGCCACAGAGGTGCTCACACCTGAGGTCGGCCGCAGCCCAGAGGAGTTGATCCGCCAGGTCAAAGCCTTCCAGCATGTACGGGCCACGGGCGAGGTCACGCCTTCCGGTTGGCAGCCGGGGCAAGTCACACTCAAACCCGGCCCCGACCTGGTTGGCAAAGTATGGAAGGAGTGGAAGCCCTAGCGAGTCTGCCGCGATCCCGTTCCCTGCTCCCACCGGATGGCGGTTAGCGTGGGTTCGCTCGCCACCAGGTAACACACAAGCGGTGAGAATTGTTAATCAGTAGAGGAGGAGGGGCAGGCTAGCAGTGCGCGCCTGCCCCAATCCTCCAGCTTTGGAGTGAAACAGGATGGCCTCACGGGTTGCCTGGGCATCCATCGCCGTCAACATCTTTCTCAGCTTATTGAATCTGGCTATCGCCACCGCCTCGGGCAGCCTGGCCGTCGCGGCTGAGATGGTACACAATCTGGTGGACCTGGTTGCCTCGGTGGCGGTGCTGGCTGGGGTCAAGATCTCGGAGCGGGAGAGCCGGGATTTTCCCTACGGACTTTACAAAGTGGAGAACGTCGTGGCCGTCGGTGTGGCGATCCTCATCTTTTTCACCGCCTACGAGATCGCCAAGGAGGCGCTCTTTGCCGAGGCTGAGCCGGCGACGGTCAACGGCTGGATGCTGGCAGGCGTGGCGCTGTCGGCGGTGGTGCCTCTGGCGTTTAGCGTTTATGAGATGCGGGTAGGCCGGGCGCTCAACTCGCCCAGCCTGATGGCCGATGCCGCCGAGTACCGCGCTCACGTCTTTTCGTCGGGCGTGGTCTTTTTGGCGCTCGTCGGCCAGTTGGTCGGCTTTCCGCTGGATCGCTACGCCGCGCTGATCATCGTGGTGCTCATTGCCAAGACCGGCTGGGAGCTTCTGGCCGATGGCATGCGGGTGCTGTTGGATGCCTCGCTGGACTCAGATACACTGGATCAGGTGCGGGCCATCATCAAGGCCGAGCCTACGGTGACGGAGATCCGGTCCCTGGTGGGACGGAACGCAGGCCGCTACCGTTTTCTGGAGGCCGACGTGGCGCTGCGGGTGGACGATCTGGAAAAAGCCCACACGGTCAGCCAGCGCATCGAGAGGACCATCCGCGAGCAGGTGCCTCACGTGGAGCGGGTGCTGCTCCACTACGAACCGAGGACACGCACCCACACCCGCTACGCTGTGCCCCTTGCCGACGCGGCGGGTACGGTGAGTGAGCACTTTGGCGAGGCACCCTTTTTCGGGCTGGCGACGGTTCGCACCGCCGATGGACAGGTAGAGCGCCAGGAGGTGCTGGCCAACCCGCACACGGGTGTGGAAAAGGCCAAAGGTATCCGCGTGGGCGAGTGGCTGGTAGGTCTCAAGATCGACGTGGTGCTGCTCCGCGAGGATGTTCATGGCAAGGGACCAGCCTACGTTTTTGCCGACGCCGGCGTGGAGACGCGGCTGACCCAGGAAGCAAATATGGATCAAGCAATCACAGAACAAAGGGAGCCTAGCAAATGATCATCGCTGTCGCAAGCGGCAAGGGCGGCACGGGCAAGACGACGATCGCCACCAGCTTGGCGCTGTCTATTGCACCCAGGAAGTCACAGGAACGCATGGAGCCATCCACCCATTCTGGGCGTCCACTGTTCCTGGACTGCGATGTCGAAGAGCCCAACGCCGCGCTCTTTCTCAAACCCGAACTGACCCACGGCGAGGAGGTCGGCATCCCGATCCCCAAGGTTGATTTCGCCAAGTGCACGTACTGCGGCCGCTGCGCCGAGGTGTGCGTGTGGCATGCCATCGCCGTCGTCGGCCAAAAGGTGTTGGTCTTCCCGGAGTTGTGCCACGGCTGTGGCAGTTGCACGCTCAACTGCCCGGAGGACGCCATCTACGAGGTGCTGAACGTCATGGGTACCCTGGAATCAGGGCCAGCCCCGACGATTGACTTTGCCCATGGCACGCTGGATGTGGGACAGGCGATGGCCGTGCCCATCATCCGCCAGTTGAAAAAGAAGCACCTGACGATGTCGAATCAGCGCACAGCCATCCTCGATGCCCAGCCAGGCACCTCATGCCCGGTGGTGGAGACGATGCGCGACGCCGACTTTGTGCTGATGGTCACCGAGCCGACGCCCTTTGGGCTTCACGACCTGCGGCTGGCTGTGGAGGTGGCCCGTGACGAGCTGGGCCTGCCGGTGGGCGTCGTCATTAACCGCGACGGCATTGGCGACGCAGGCGTAGACGAGTACTGCGCTGCAGAGGGTATCCCCATCCTGATGCGCATCCCGCTGGATCGGCGCATCGCCGAGGCCATCTCGGATGGCCAGGCATTGGTGGAGGCAATGCCGGAGTACCGAGCATCTTTTCGAGAACTCTATGCAGACATTGCCCGCCTGGTGGCAAGCCGGGGAGGAGCACGGTGATGGCGATGGCGCGGTGGAAGGCACGGGCTGACCGCCAGTGGCTGGAAGGGAAGGCAGGGGAAGGCGTTCAGGTGATCATATCAGAGAATGGGGCATGGATGCAATGAAACAACTGGTGATTCTCAGCGGCAAAGGCGGAACGGGCAAGACTTCGGTGGCGGCGGCACTGGCACACCTGGCCTCCCAAGAGTTACCCTGCGTCCTGGCCGACGCCGACGTGGACGCTGCCAATCTGGAACTGGTTTTGGAACCGAACAGGCTGGAAGAGCACCAATTCTGGAGCGGGCAGTTGGCGGTCATTGACCCGGACAAGTGTGAACTGTGCGGCCGCTGCTACGACGTTTGTCGCTTCGAAGCCATCATACCCGGCGAGGACACCTACCGGGTGGACCCGCTGGCCTGCGAGGGCTGCGCTCTGTGCATCTACCAGTGCCCCGAGGGGGCCATCCATGGGGAGGAACAGCAGGCCGGGCTATGGTTCCGCTCGGACACGCGTTTCGGACCGCTCTTCCATGCCCACCTCTTTGCTGCCCAAGAGAACTCGGGCAAGCTGGTGACGATGGTCAAACAGCAGGGACGGTTGCTGGCTCTCGACGAAGGCCGCGAACTCCTCATCGTGGATGGGCCGCCGGGCATCGGCTGCCCGGTCATCTCGGCCAGTGCCGGTGCTGACCTGGCCCTGCTGGTCGTGGAGCCCACAGTGTCGGGCATCCATGACCTGCAACGGGCATTGGCGACGGTGAACCACTTTCGCGTGCCCGCGCTAGTGTGCATTAACAAGGCCGATATCAATGCGGTGCACACGGCCAGCATCGAAGCCTACTGTGAGGCTCAGGGCATCGAGGTCGTGGGCAAACTGCCCTACGACACGGTTGTCACCGAGGCAATGGTCCGGGGCCAGGCGGTAACCACCTACGAGCCTGAGGGAGCCATGGCCAGCGCGCTACGCGAGGCGTGGCTGCGGATCCGAGCCCGATTGGAGGAGTGAGATGGATGTCCAGTCGATTGAGCTGAAACACCGCGTGACGGAGCGCCTGAAGGAGGTCATCGATCCCGAAACGGGCGTGGACGTGGTACGGATGCGCCTCATCGAAGACCTGGAGGTGGATGGGGAGAGTGGTCACGTGCGCTACAAGTTCCGGCCCTCGTCACCGCTGTGCCCACTGGCCGTTCACCTTTCGTTGGCCATCCACCAAGCGGTCGCCGAGGTACCCGGCGTGACCGGCCAGGAGATCGAGGTGGTGGGCTATATCGGCGCCGAGGAACTGAACGCGATGCTGACAGAACAGGTGAGCAAGGGGTGATATCCACCAGGCTGGATGGGCCAGAAAGTCATCCTTCGCCCCTTGGCCCAGGAAGTTTCGAAAATGCCAGGAAGGAGGTGAGCTAATTTGATAAACATCAATCTGGAGCGCTGCACTGGCTGTGGCGCGTGCGTAGAGGTCTGTCCCGAAGGCGCCCTCTACCTAGTAGATGGCAAGGCCGCGGTTGACACCAGCCTCTGTCGAGAATGTGAAGCCTGTGTCGCCGCCTGTCCGATGGAAGCCATCACCATCACCTCCCCAGCGGCTTCACCCGAGTTTGAGCGGGTTCCCGCACCGGTCCTTCGACCCGAACCGGCGGTTATCCGGATCGAGCGAGCAACAGTTCCGGCGCCTTTGCGGAGCAAGGTGCTGCCGGTCTTTGGCGCGGCCCTGACCTGGGCTGGTCGTGAGCTCGTGCCCCGGCTGGCCACCTATTTGCTGGACAGTTTTGATCGCCGGATGGCGACAAGGCCGACAAGCGACATCGCACGGTCCGGGAGCTCCTCAGCCAACCGTGGGGGCAGTGGCCATAAACGGCGACATCGCCACCGTGGTGGGCGGGGCAGCGGTGGCTAAACAACAGGACTGCGCCTGCAAGCGGAATGGTACCCTGTGTTGAGTTGAGATGCGAAATCGCAACTGGCTCCACTTGCAGATTGGGTTGGCATTGGTCACCCTCCTGATCGGCGGCTGTGTGGAAGATAGTCAGCAGCCGCCGACCTTGTCGCCGCCTGCACCCACCCAGGCAGCGGCCAGGACAGCCTCCCCCTCGCCCACAGCAACGCCGACCACCAGGCCCACATTCACACCAGCACCCACCGACACGCCTGCCCCACCCCCAACGAACACACCAACGCCGCTTCCCCCAACCGAAACGCCGGTCCCTAGCCAGACACCATCTCCGCCGCCTCCCACACTCACGTCAACGTCCACTCCGGTGCCACCTACAGTCACACCTGCCCCCACGGCGACTCCCAAGCCCAAGCCACCGGCTCCCACGCCCACCCGTACCTATCGCTTTCTGCCGGCGGGTCCTGCCCAACCCGATCCCTCGCATCCCTGCCCCGGTTGTCCACACGCGCCGGCCTACATCGTCGGTCACGTCACCGACGCAGCTGGTAACCCGCTGGTCGGTGTGCGGCTGGTCTGCTACAACGAGTGGCACCGCTACCCCGTCGTCGCCAGCAAAGGCGGCGGCGAGTACGATTTCCCGATCACCCAGGCCGATACGACCTGGTACGTGGTCGTCCTCGACCAAAACGACCAACCGATCAGCTCGGAAACACCGGTCACGGTCAACCTACTCGAATCCTGCCGCTACATCCTTGACTGGCGACGCGTGGATTGAAGCAGCGAGGCACAACCGTGTCCCCTGGCAAGCTTGTCCTGTTGACCGCGGGACTTGCGCTCATCACGCTCCTGGCTGTTGGTTGTGATCTGGGGGCTACGGAACCGCCCATCGAACCATCCCCTACGGTCCTACTCACCCCCACGCCCGTACTCACCCCTCTGCCCCCACCGATAGAGACTGCGGGGCCTACCCGCTCCCCTGTCACTCCGCAATGGCACCCGGCCAACCAGGGCATCCCGGCCCAGATCGGCGTGGCTGCCGTAGGAAGCGCACCGTCCGATCCGTCTGTAATCTACCTGGCAGCGTACGAGCCGGGTGGCCTCTACCGATCAGACGATGGAGGGGAAACCTGGCTGCTGGTGAACAGCGGGATACAGTCGCTGGCGCCGATCGCTTTGGCAGTGCACCCAGCAGATGCAAACATAGCCTGGATTGGCACCGTGATTGGTACTTATCGCACGGTGGATGGCGGCCAGAGCTGGCATCCCATGGTGGATCTGCCGCAAACCCCCATCTATGCATTTGCCAGCTCTGCAGATGGCGACCAGGTATACGCTGGCGGGGAATCACCGGGCGTGTGGCACAGCGACGACGGTGGCCAGAATTGGTCGCCCGGTGCGTTGGCCGACGCATCGAACAGCGTGTTGAGCCTGGCCGTTGCCGAGGATGGCACTGTATACGCGGGAACGGCCGGGCGGGGTGTGTGGGCCAGCCAGGATCAGGGTGAGACGTGGCGAGCCGTTGGTGATGATTTGGCGTCGGCGCACGTCACGATCCTGCACTCGTTGAAGGAGGATCGTCTGTACGCACTGGCTGACGGCCATCTGTACCTCAGCCGCGACGGGGGTAAGACGTGGCAGATGGTGGGACCTCCCGAATTCCAGGCCCTGTCCTTTGGGGCCGAAGCGGGACGACCTGACTGGCTCTACCTGGGCAGCAAGGGCGAGGGCCTGGCGCTCAGCCATGACGGCGGTGTGTCCTGGAACTTGACAGGAGAAGAACTGCGCCATGCCGACATCACGTGCCTGATGAGCGATGCTGTCACACCAGGATTGGTCTACCTGGGCACCCCCTATAATGGCCTGTACCGCACGACCGATGGGGGCAGGAGCTGGAGGTTGATCAGTGGGGCCGTGGCCAAGCCTCTGGTAGCAGCGCTTGCGCAGGACCCCACCCACCCGGGACACCTATACGCCGGGACACTGGACGGCGTCTATCGCAGCGAGGACGGCGGTGAGCACTGGCGGCTGGTCAGCAGCACAATGGGCAAGCTGTTCGTCCAGGGATTGGCCATAAGCCCGTCGGGAAAGCGCATTTTTGCCGGGACTCGGGTCGGCGTGTTTGTGAGCGAGGATGGAGGACAGACCTGGCATTGGGCAACCGAGGACCTGGGCGAGATTGCTGTCTTTACCGTCGCGGTAGACCCCCACGACGAGGCGCGGATCTATGCGGGAAGCTGGGGTCACAACGTTCTGCGCAGCACCGACGGCGGCGAGACGTGGGCCCCCATCCACCATGGCCTGGAGACGCTGTCAGTCCATGCCTTCACCATAGATCCGACAGACCCGCAGAGGCTCTACGCCGGCACGGTGGAAGCGGTCTATCGCAGCACCGATGGCGGGGAGACGTGGCAGGCCAGCCCTTTGACCAGCCGGTCACTGACGACCTTTGCCCTGGTCGCCGACCCGGTCGAGCCGGGAGTGTTGTTCGCCGGGACAACAGAAGGCATCTACCGTAGCGCCGACCACGGGCAGACCTGGGAAGCCGCCGGAAAGGATAGCCTGGACACAACGGTCACGGCACTACATGCGGACCCCACCGATCCGCTTGTCCTCTATGCCGGCACTGAGCATCATGGCCTCTTCCGCAGCACCGACGGCGGACAGCATTGGCAGCCGTGGGGACTCGACGGTGCAAGCACATACACCATCCTGGTGGATCCTGCCGGCACGATCTGGTTGGGTACGGATCAGGGTATCTTTAGGAATCGGTGACCAGCCGAATGTGGCGGAATTGCAGGCTCTCAAAGTGAGCGCGACCGTCGTGGTAGACGGGCAGGCGGGGGCTGGACCCAATCTCGATAGCGTTGACCCCCGACCTCAGTAGGCCAGGCGGCACTGGTATCTCCACGGCCGTCCATACCGAGGCAAAATCGGGCCGCCCGCGGAGCGGGAGAGCAGGCGGATCGAGGGCATGGCCGTTGATCCAAACCAGGTTGCCGGGCTCCTCCACCTGCATGATCTCCATGCGAAGCTGCCACAGACTACCCTCTGGTTCGTCTATATAGAATTGGCCGCTCCAGCGGCGGCAAGGGGCAGATCCACAGTGGGGGCGCGCCCAGTGCGGATAGTAGGTAGCCACATCGCTCAGGCGAATCACCACATCGGGAGCCAGAACCTCCACGAGCCCTCCGTCATCCTGTTGTGATGTTTCCCTGTCCACTCCTTCGCTGAGCATCTCCGCCAGTGCCCCATAGGCCGGCTTGGGTGTGCCGTCACCATCCAGGATGCTGTAACCGCGTCTCTCGTCGCCAGCAGCAAGACCTGCACTCAGGTTCCACACGGCGATCCGCTCCAGCCAGGGCCACTCCGCCCCAGCTTGCTCTATGGCCCCCATCAGGTAGCGAGCCTGTTCACCCTCAGTGACCCGGAGCCACCGTCGCTCTGTTCCCACAGGATCGGTGGTCCACCCCAACTCTGTGGCCCAGACCGGTTTGTCCCCATCACTGTTTTCGACCATGATTGCGCGCAGATCCGCCAGCCGGGCAAAGTTCAATTCCTCGTGGGCGCCGTAGGGATCGTCCGGCGGGTAGGCAAAGCCGTAGGGATGGGCACCCATGACATCAAAACAGGGTGCCCCCCCGGCTTGGTACATCGCCTGCAAGTAAAGCCGGTCGTCGAGGGCCGAATCGTCAGCCTGATTGGTCGGTGCCAAGCCGGCGCTGACGACGAGGGCCTCAGGATCGGCAGCACGGATGGTCGCCTGAGCCGCACATAAAAATTGTACGTAGCCTGTTGGATCGGGGGGTTGGCCTCCCCACTCGGCGGAGAGATTGGGCTCGTTCCAGATGACGTACGCGGCGACCCGGCCGCGGTAGCGGGCCGCTACTCGCTCCACAAAAGCAGCGTAGGCCGAAACATCCGAGGGAGCTGCCCAACCCGGCGGGTGATCCAGGCGCAAGACCAGGTCCAGTCCATAGTACTCTGCCGCCCGCACCAACCAGTCGGGATATTCCCAGAAGTACTCGCCCTGGACCGGTTCAACCTCACGCCATTCGAGGAGCTGGATAAGCCAGGTGAAGCCGCCATCGCGGGCCAGTTGTAGCAGCTCATCGTCCGCACGGATGGTGTGGACGCCCACAGCCGGTCCGCCGTTGGGTTTTGCCCTGAGAACTAACGGGCTGGCTGTCGTGATAACGACGAGCAGCAACAGACTCAAGCGCACCGAGCACCGGTTCATCATGCCCCCCAAGACAACGATACACCAGAAAGATCCGGTTGTCAAGAGGGTGAGGTGGTGATCGGCAGGCTGCGATAGACCTCCAACCCGGGGTGCTTTAGCGCTTCATCGTAGATGGGGCCCTGCGCTGCGAAGCCCAGCGCGCGGCCGCTGCCCCGCACTGCCAGCAGCCGCGCGCCCGGCGGAATCCCGAGCTCTGGCGGCACAACTAGCTGGCCATTCTCGGCGATGCGACCTCGGGCCAGGACGCGTGTGCGCACCGGACCCGCCATCTGTTCCAACAGCCGGGGCGTACTGAGCCCAAATCCGCCGGAACGCCGGCTGCCCGGCAGAAAGGTCACCTCGCCCCCAGCATGGAACCCATATTCATCTCATGCCTCCGGCGGAATCGTTAGCTCTCCCTGGAACCCCACAATCACCCAGCCGAACACCCACTTGCCGCCCTTGACCAACTGTGGCATCGCTTTTCTCTCAACTCTCCAGCCAGATCACCATCCTGATGCTATCCACCCCGGTCTGCGCGCCGGCCAACTGGTGTGGCTTCAGCGACCGTCGGTCGCTTCGCCCCTGAGATAGGCCTCCATTTGCGGCATAAAGTGGGGGATGATCAGCGGCAGCATCTTGGGCATCAGATTCTCCATGGCCGCTGGCATGAGGTCGGGCATCTGCTCCTCCATGTGTTGGGGCATGTTGACGCGTTGGCCCACGGCGGTTAACATGTCGGGCATCACCTTGGGCATCATGCCCGGCAACAGCCGGGGGAAGAGGAAGGGCATCATGGGCCGCATCATGGCGATCATGGCGTCACGGACCGGCCCCGGGGATGATTTGACCATGTTCATCATCGCCGGGAAGGGGCCGGGCATGGCTGCAATCATCTCTGGCAGCAGGTCGGCCATAAAGTCCGCCATGGCCTCCGGCTTGAGCAGGCGGATCATGGCCTCAAAGACGGCCCACATCTCCAGGGCATAGGGCGTCGAGTCGGGGTGCTCGATGCCCGCGCCCTCACAGGTCAGGGCGGACAGGTCGATAATGGGCAGGTTGCGACCGGTCTTGTCCGCTGTGACACGGAGCTGCACCTCGCAGCAAGGGCAGGCGGCGATCACAGCTTCAGCGCCGGCCGCCTCCGCCTCCTGCAAACGTACATCGCCCACCCGCTCGCCGACATCAGGGTCGGCCACCAGGCTCAGTACCGAGCCACAGCAGTGGGCCTCCTGGCGGTTGTGCTCCATCTCCACGAACTCGATGCCGGGGATGGCCTGGATCAGCTTGCGTGGCGCCTCGTAGATGTTGCCAGCTCGGCCCATGTGACAGGAGTCGTGCCAGGTGACTTTCATGTTCACTTCCCGGTCGAGATGGAATATGCCGGCATCGATCTTTTCGGCCAGGATCTCGCTATAGTGCTTGGCCTCGAAATCGTACTCGATGTCCAGCTTCTGTGCCCATTCGGGGTACAAGGTGTGCCAAACCAGCCAGCAGGCCGGGCACGAAGTGATCACCGTTTTGACACCTCGCGCTTTCATGGCTTCAACATTTTGGCGCAAGATGTCCTCCCAGGCATCCCACAGACCAGCGACCAGCATGGGGATGCCACAGCACGCTTCGTCGTGACCCAGGTAGGTGAATTCGACGCCGGACTTGTGCAACAAGCAAGCGGTCGCCTGGGCGATATCATGCTCAACGTAGGAGGCGGTACAACCAGGGAAGTAGGCTATCTCGGCTCGTTCAGGGAGTTCGCCCAACACCTCTTCGGGCATCCATCTGGGGCGGTCGACGCGGTATGAAGCCCAGATGTTGTTCTCCTTTTGCAGCGATTGGCGCATGATCTCAAAAGGTGGGAAGGTCATCCGGTCCTGGTCGTGGATCAGTTGGCCACGCAGCTTGAGCCAACTCGGCTCGATGGGCAGGTCTTCACAGCAGCGGACGTTGCACAACTCACAGGTGGTACAGGCCAGGATCGTATCCACCATCTTTTGGTTCCAATCGGCTTTTCCCTCCATATACTGCCGGAGGAAATACCATTTGCCACGGGACGTCTGGCTCTCCCAGCCGCGGCCGTAGTACTGGTCACACTCGTCCACGCAATACCCGCACTGCGTGCAGGCGTAGGCGTACCAGGCCACGTCGTCGGGGATGCC
>Ga0180437_10002417_pt1 | contig 29853 bp, 28 predicted proteins | sample SS_ome_4_FD_132410 | JGI IMG/M metagenome (GOLD analysis project Ga0180437, IMG submission 132410) | Hypersaline lake sediment archaeal communities from the Salton Sea, California, USA - SS_3_D_1 metaG | ecosystem: Environmental > Aquatic > Non-marine Saline and Alkaline > Hypersaline >...
ACCATGATACTTGCATCGCTTGCAGCCGTGAAAAGTTCGCCTAGCAGATAACCTGTTTGATATAATAACACGGATAATACCCCCATTAGTGTTAATATTTTCCAATTTTCTTTAACAAAATCCCAATTGAAAGTGCCTTCTTTATATTTGAGAATGAAAATAAAACACATTAACGCTAAGAAATAACGAATTACTACGATCATCAAAGGAGGGATGGTTTCTCCTCCAACTTCCTCTGAAACCAGCCATCGACCTAATGGCCAGGTTCCGCCCCAGATAATCATGGTGGCTAACAATAGCAAGTAGGCAACGAATTCCTGTTTTCTAGTAATATTTGAGGGCTCTGTCAATTATTTGTACCTTTTTTGTTCCTCTCATGTTGGTTTAGCAACAACTATTTTCATAGGAAATAGTCCATCCATCATTAATTCTTCGGTTTTTATAATGTTATATCCCCCCTCCTTAATAGAATCTTCCACATAAATGGGTCGACAGCTTGCGTACTTGGGAAATGCTTTATGAAACCACTCGTACATTCTAAGAATGATTGAATTTTCGTGGTTTTCTTTCGGGATGCTTACCACGCAAATTCTGCCAGTAGATTTTAGTACTCTCTTGATTTCATGCAATACTTTTGGGATATCTGGCGTGTCAAATAACTCGAGAGTGCTTGCTAAATAAACTACATCAAACATCTGGTTATTATATGGCATTTCCCTCGCATCACCTTCCCTCAGTTCTACCTTACTTACCAGCTTTTATCGATATAACCTATTTATAGCTAATTCTATCATTTTTGGCGTGAGATCAATTCCATGTACTTTTCCAGAATCTCCAACAGCTTTAGCCATTTCAACGAGAGTGCTTCCCGTGCCAAATCCAATTTCTAATATAATTTCTCCTTTCTTAATGTTTAATAAAGCTAAGCCTCTAGCTCTAATGTCCTTCTCATACTTTTCTTCAATGAAGGCGTAAGTCTTGCTAAGTTTCGAATAAATTTCCTTTATATTCCCTCTTACTCTTAAAATTTCTTTTTTAGCCATAATTATTCATATTCTATGGTACTTGGGGGCTTATTTGAAATGTCGTACACCACTCTATTAAAACCTCTTACTTCGTTAATAATTCTGGTACTTATTTTCTCTAAAAGATCCCAGTCTAATTTCGCAAAATTAGCAGTCATGGCATCGAGCGATTTTACCGCTCGAATGGCGCAGATGTTTTCGTATGTGCGGTAGTCTCCCATTATTCCCACCGATTTAACGGGCAAGAACACGCATAAGATTTGCCAGAGATCATTATATACTCCTGCTTTTCGTATTTCCTCAATTAAAATATAATCTGCATCCCTCAATATGTCTAATCTCGCCTTTTCCACGGTTCCCAGGCATCTTACAGCGAGTCCTGGTCCAGGGAAGGGATGTCGTTCGATGAGCTCCTTATCAAGACCTAATTTTAGACCTATTTTTCTCACCTCATCTTTATATAAATCTTTTAGAGGTTCGATGATTTTGAGCTTCATATCGTCGGGTAGCGTTAGATTGTGATGAGACTTGATTTTTGCGGCCGCCTTGCTCGTAACCGCTGTTTCCACGCGATCAGGATATATTGTCCCTTGCGCAAGATATTTAATATCTTGAAAATTTTTCTCTAGTTCGATGGTTTTCTTCTCAAATACTTCGATAAACGTGTGACCAATGATTTTGCGTTTTTCCTCTGGATCTCCAACATTCTTCAATCGCTCAAGGAACAAATCTTCAGCGTCGACGTAGTGAAAGTTTTTAAATTTCAAATTATCTTTAAAAATTTGTTGAACTTCCACATCCTCGTATTTCCTCAATAGTCCATTATTTACGAAGATGCTGTGAAGCCGATCGCCAATCGCCTCGTGTAGTAAAACAGCGGTTACTGACGAATCTACACCTCCACTCAATCCTAAGATGACGCGATTATCTGGGCCGATTTCTTTTCTAATTCCCTCAATTGAGCGCTCGATCCAATCTTCGAGCTTCCATTCTTTCTTTGCCTTGGCGATTTTTTCAATAAAATTCTCTAAGATCTGGTTTCCTTTAGGGGTATGAACAACTTCGGGATGGAATTGCACGCCGTATACCTTTTTCTCCTCGTTCCCGTAAGCCGCTATTGGACACGTGTCAGTTTTTGCTAACACTTGGAATCCTTCAGGGAGGGATTTTACTTGATCACCGTGAGACATCCACACGATTTCTCTATCTTCTAATGAAGCAAACAATAGATTAGGCTCGATAATATCCAGTTCGGTTTTTCCATACTCTTTACTGTCGTGAGCTTCAATCTGTCCTCCTAATACATGAACTATCTGGTGATGACCATAGCAGATGCCTAAAACGGGAATCTTTTCTTCAAATATTAGATTAAAAAAACCCTCAGGTAATTGTGGGCTATGCGCTTCATAAACACTGTTAGGACCTCCCGAAAGAATAATGCCTTTTGGATGAATAGCTTTTAGTTTGTCGAGATCTGCATCAAACGGCATTATTTCTGAATATACGCCCAAATCTCTTATCCTTCTTGCGATCAAATGGCAATATTGCCCGCCAAAATCCAAAACGATAATCTTGTCCATGAAGTACCAGTAGTTTTTTAACTTGAAGTATTAATTAATAAAATACTGGAAAGATTATTAAAATTAATTAATAGGGAGTATTTTTCTTCATGGTTCCGGTTTTTGTATGATGTTATATAACCGTGCCAGCCAGTAAACAATGAGATAGGACGCTGGAGTTGCTTGTTCCAAACCATCTCCCGTGGGTGTACCACCATCATCCCTGAATTTATTGTGTTCCCATAAGAATCTATCCAATTTATATTCCGAAACGGTGATAGGGAGCGTATATAACGGTTCTCCATAGTCAAACTGTTCTCCAAGCCACGAAAATAGGCTTCCAAAAGCGTGATTATCGAAAAAATCGTTCCATTTAGCAAGGGCAGATACTTCTATTTTTTTCGCAATCTCTGTATTGTTACTCGTAGATCGAGTTGAATTTGGTCTTATCGTGATGTTGTAATTCCTTATTCCTTCAGTCCATCCGTTAGTTTTGAATCTCCAGAGCTGATCTAACACATCCCATCTTATTGTTTCATCAGTGTAATTTGGATCCTCGTAAATCGAAGAGTCTGGGACCATGGTCATGAAAGCCAAATGAATCAAATTATAATAAGCGTTTCGATGATACCTCACATAGCTATAAAATCCGTTCTCGAAGTTCTTTATATAATAGTATTTTAGTTGAGGATTATCTTCTAAAATGATCAACGAATATTCCACTGTCATACTAAAAGTCAAGCCGTAATATTCACTCACTGTATTCCATATAGAGCCCATTTTTGCATAATTTAATTCTAAAAATTTCGAGGCTACATGATGATAAAGCGAATCATATAATTCAGGATATGCAGTTGCACCTAACCTTAATAAAGTCAATTGCCACATGGATCCTTCTAATTGTGGATTTAGATCAGATCCGACTGGTTCTCCGTTACCACCAACAATGAGCCAGTTAGTTTTCTTAAAACCTTCAATCATTTGAGCAACTAATAGTTTTACCCTTTCTACACACCAAGCACTATCGGTGCTATTTGCAGGATCGATAAATTTTAGGACACACGCAAGCCCTATGTAATATCCTGCGAGTTCGTCCCTGCTTGTATAAAGCCTGACTCGCCACTTGCTATAATCTCCCGTTCCATTAAAATGTCTAGTATGCTCATCAAACATCCAGGGGTGATATTGCCTGCTTTCAGGTGAACATACAAACCTAGCTGGTGTTCCTGGATAATATGGACCAATGCCTCCGTTAGGGGCTGCCAACATATTGCTAAAACCATATACCATCTTTTTTACCATTCGTGTGGCATTGTCTAGCTCGTCTTGATTTCCTTCCAACATTGCTACTTTATACTTGAAGCACTGCGAAGCCAGTGCGTATCCTAAAGCGAGCGCCCCATTGTCCGTACTAAACCATTCGTCGACCTCGTCATAAGAACTATTTTTAAATTTTATATTGACGCTAATATTAGTTCCCGTCATGTGATATTTTTCCATTTGTTCGTCGTAAATGAGTGCCATTTGTTCTAAAATAGTCGTATTTATTTGAGCTAATGGGGTAAAAAAATCTGTATCTGGAGGTGTTAAATTGTATGTAAACGATGCTACATCATTAATGATGTATAAACACGCTCCTAAATACCCTCCAAAACCGATTAATGGAAGCATGAAAACAACAGCAATTACAGAGTTTTTTTTCCGAAGGTTCTTTCTTGTTCTAATCCTCATTTAATTCACTCACTCTCATTTTTTAAATTATATAAAATATGTAATTAGTAATATAGTGGTCACTATGGCAGAAATGAGGATTATAGAAAGGATAATCCCTAATCTCAAGTAAAATGTCTTTTTCATTTCTCCCCTGCGAACTTCTTTTGGAAAGCTCTTTAGATTATCAATATATTTTTTTAATAAATTCTTTTCTTTCAATTTCATAGTAATCTTGATTCTATAGGTAATCGTTTCAGTCTTAAATTCAACCATGTCAATAGGAACGCATAAATACAAGATTATAAATAAAATTACAACTATCATGAAAAATGTGCTAAGTAAGTTGTCGAGAATTATCACCAAAGTGTCAGCAAGAGCCCAACCTTGCACCTGTTGCAAGGTCATCATGATCAATAACCATCCAATAAACGCAATATCAAAGAAATCTAATTTTCGGAACCATTTCTGTGTGTTTACGGACTCCACATTATTAGCAGCGATATAATGAAATTTAAAGCTAAATTTCCTTTTAAACTTGAAAATCTTGCTATTTTCATCAAAATGAAAGGTCTCTCCTCCTTTATTACTAAAATCGTAAGAAAAACTTTTAACAAGCAAAATAGTACCGTAAATTAAAGCCCCCCAATATACTAATGGTCCAAATAAAACCATCTGAACATGCATTATTATTGCGCTAATGAATAGCATTAATCCAAAGACCAAATTAAAAAGTTGATAGTGCCGGGAATTTACATCTGAAAGCGAATCTATTCCCTTATCAGTTTTTACCTCTTTTTTAATATCACAACCCAAGAATTCGCTAAATTCTTCTGTAAACTGGGCTTCACTTTTTCGTTTTAAAGGTGAAAACCACATTTCATATACTCGATCTTTTGTTGCGATCTCGTAATAATTTTGAGGGAGCATAACAAGTAGCATTAAAGCTATTATTTCTATTATGGAACATATCGTGAGCGTCCAAGAAAACACATACTCTGGCGCCCCTCTATGAGCACCAAACAACGGGATTGCCGTCATTAGCTGTAATCCAATAAACGGCATTAAAAGCACGATCCACGACAATTTAGGACCGAGATGATTATTCTGATACCTGACTGCCTCAATATCTTTTCTCGGAATTTCAGTCAACCAAGGACAGGCAGGTCTTTTCTCGTAAAAGAAATAAAAATTCTTGGATTGAGAAAATGTACCCTTAAAGAGGCTCAAAAAGAAATACAAGAAGAGTCCAAAACTAATTCCAAAAGCAGGTATTCCCATGGGGTAAAAATATGACGGTCCTCCGAGAGAGAAGAAACTCCCATATGGTGAATCGTCTCCTAAGGCAGTTCCAAAAACTATCAGCGTATATAAGCAAACGATGAGAAATAAAATTGCTACGGTTAATCGAGTAATAGAAACTGATCTAAATTTAATGGACTTCTCTACTGGTTCTCTTAAGTCTCTCTCTTCGATTTTTCCATACGCGTTTTCGTGCAAGGAATATGGTGCAATGAAGTATTTAGACGCAACGATTGCTCCTATAATCATTATTAAAATGTCAAATATGAGGGATAGATTATACCCACTAATCGTTACGCCAAAGTCAGTACCTATCAAAAGCAACACAATGCCTATTAATATTATAACCAAACCTATAAGTAAAGAGATGATGCGCAACTTCCGTCTTTTAGGATCGGTTTTTCTTAGCTCTTCGATTTCTGCTTCGCTTAACACGCTCATTCATTCTCACATCTATTAATTGGATCAATAAATCATTTTTAACCTTGATAGCTTATAAAGTTTTAATTTTATACTAACAAATTCAACATGATAGAAGTTGAACTATCATGAAAGTATACCAAAAATAATTTCATTCACTTATTCAGGACTAGTAAGGTTCGTTTTTGTCGCGTATTATTTTCACCAAGTCTTCCCTCCCGGTTTTTTTTAAATACCTTAAGTAACTTCTTAATTGACCTCTCGTATGGGAAGGACCTCCTTCTTCTAAAACCGTATTTAAGGGATCAATACCCGACACTGAAGTTTTCATCATCTCATCGTGCCACTTGTTAAGATATTGAAGTCCTTTTGTTACGATTTCTGGTTTCTCGTCGGTTAAATTCTTTGTCATGTGAAAGTCTTTTTCATAGTCAAACAGCATTATCTCGGGGAAATTTTTTAAACCGGTGTGGTAAGTTTTCATGAGCGTCCAATTATCGAACCTGACCGAGCGTTGACAGCTCCACGCGTTATGACTTATCACGAGATAATCCCTTCCAAACTCTTCTCCGCTTTCAATTTCCTTGAAAAAGCTCTTTCCGTCCCAAAATCTGGGAATTGGTTTATTAAAACCTTCCAAGATCGTAGCAGCAACATCATTTGTATAAATGAAAGAATCGTATTGTTTTTTCCACTTTTTTCCTGGCCATTTGATTATCATAGGTACTCGATTGACTATGTGATCAGCCGTGCAATGGTCTCCATATATGTTCAATTCTCCTTGGCATTCGCCGTGATCAGAGCTTAACATTATGAGAGTATCTTCATATATATCCAATTCTTTCAGAATATGAACGATTCTACCTACGAACTCATCTGCATATCTTATTCCCGCGTCGTAACCGTTTATCCACTTTCTATAATCGTCTAAATCCTTTATTTCGCTCATTCCTGCGACTCTCACAAATATTTTTGACATTGGTGTATTTTTAAATCCATGTGGTTCATGTGCAGAATGGGGACCGTAGCTTTTTCGATGCTCGTCAATGATCTCTTGAGTCATCCATTCAGGAATAGGATCGTTTTCGAAGGGACACTCAAATGACAAGGGCGTCCGATACGGCGTGTGAGGATCCCATATGTTCAAGTGTAAAAGCCAATTATCTCTTGAACCGTTTTCATCTAGCCATTTTTTTGCGCGTGGGAAAACATCATCTGCCGTTTCCAGTCCCATCTTGCCCGTGTTATGCATTTCATTCCACCCCGCATAAAACCAGTAGGCAGAATGTCTCTCAGCGAAGGGAGAGATGGTTGTAGTATAGAACTTTCCTTTCCTCATCGAGAAGATCCAGCTATTAGTTAGATAGGAATCTACAAAATCCCTATCTTTCCCCGTTAGGTATAAATCAGCAGCTGTTCCACCATGACCAATTATTCCCGAATGAATACCAAACCGTCCTGTAAACAATGAAGCACGAGATGGCAAGCAGGGTGAGTCAGAAACATAACATTCCGTGAAAATCGTACCTTCCTTAGCAATGTTATCGATATTAGGAGAGGTCTCTCGTTGATACCCATAACATCCTAAGTGATCTGCCCTTAGCGTGTCAATATCAATATATACAATCCTCATAATTACGATCCTTCAATCTTTATATTTATTTAGTATAGAAAATTGTTAGGGTAATTAAAACATAAGGAATTTTAAATTTTGTTCCAAAAAAAAGAGTAATAAAAAAAAAATTGAATTATTTCACAGTTTCAAAATATATATACCACTGTTCGTAGTCTTCCATGTAATCAGTTCCAAGATGTTTGTGCTTGGTTTTTGCTAAATCTCTTGGAACAGATTCGCTGGCAGGCTTGTAGTCCGTAATTACTTTTAAAACGGTTCCAGGTTTCATGGTTCTTAGCTGTTTCTTCGTTTTTAAAGCAGGGACGGGACACACGAGCCCGCACACATTTAATTCCATGTCGTATTTCATCATTTTTTTTACCTCCTTATTATTCTTCACACATTATGCTAAATAACGGTTCTTCGTTATTTGGTTCTATTTTCATTTCGAGTTTATGTTGCTGAGTAAGCCTTAGGGCTTCGTATCTAACCTTTTTTGGTTCCATCTTAAGATTATTTGCCATGTTAGAGATGGTAGAGACGCCTTGCTTCTCGATATAATCAAGAATCGCTTGCCGTGCAGGTTTTTCAAAGTCCAATAACTCTCTCTTTGATTTTAAGTTAATTGCCTTGTTGAGCTCTTCTTCATTGACCTTACCTTGTTCAAATAATCCTTCTTGAATTGCACTTTCAATTATTTCTTTACCTCGTTCTGTCCATGCAACAACAGTAGAAAAACCTGGTTCTGAACCTACTTCTCCCGCTGTCAAATCAGAATATATTGCAGGAAAATCTTGACAATGGGCACAATACTGATTACAGCTCAAGCAACGTCGAGCTTCTTTAATTGCCATATCCTCGTTAAACATCGCGTCAATTTCATTTTCAAAACTCCAAGTTTCTTCTTCCTCTTCTAAGCAAGCTTTTAACGAGTAATCTTTAGGCGGTTTTTTCGGTCCCGTAAAGAACATCCTACTCTGTCTATAACGCCCTTTAGAGAGGGCTTCGCCTTTGAGATAGCGGTCTATCGAAATCGCTGCTTCTTTTCCGTGAGCAATTGCAGCTATGGCAACGGCTTTGGTATTAGCAATGATATCACCGCCAGCAAACACTCCTGGAATGTTAGTTTCAAATGTTGTTTCATTTACAGTGATTTTATTCCGTTCTTTTTCGATTTTATTATCTGTTGCCGCATCAATGAGATCAAAATCAACGGATTGTCCAACCGCAATAACTATGGCATCAACAGGAATTTCAAAGTCGGAGCCTTTAACCTTATTTAACGGTCGCCTTCCATTTTCGTCAATTTCGCCCAATTCAATTGAATATGCATTTAGCACTAATGTATCTCCTTTTCCTTGGGTTATCTTCGATGTTGAGGTAGTAAAATGATATTCCATGAACTCAAACTCATTTTCAGGGATGTCTCTCAAGACTAACTCGAGATCCTTTTCGCTTGCAATATCAACAAGGTGAATTTTTTTAGCCCCTAATCTCAATGCTGTTTGCGCAACATCGACTGCCACTGGACCTCCGCCAATGATTCCTACTTTTTTATCCTTGAATTCTTCTTCGTTTTCACAGTATCGATATTTTCTTTCAATAAGAAAATTTATAGCAACATGAACATTAGGAAAATCTTCTCCTTCTAATTTCAAGGTTCGAGGTTTATATTGACCCGTAGCAATTAAAACGGCCTCGAAACCATCATTTTTTAGGTCCTCTATAGTCATATCTGGGCCTAATGGTTTGTTGAGGAGAATTTCTACTCCTTGATTTTTAATTGATTGAATATCGTAGTCAAGAACGTAGTTTGGCAATCTAAATTGAGGTACGCCAAACCTGAGCATTCCTCCTGTTTGATCCGTTTTCTCAAAGATCGTCGGCACATATCCTTGTTTGGCTAAATAATAGGCTGCTGTAAGACCAGCTGGTCCTGAACCGATAATCGCTATCTTTTTTCCTTTTGGTTTTGTTGCAGGTTTTTTCTTTTCTCCTTCTTTTATCTCCCATTCTGTAACAAATTTCTTTAATTCCCTAATTGCTACAGGGTGATCTGTTCCGATAAAAGTACAGCTATGTTCACATTCGTTAGTACATATCCTACCGCAAATGGAAGGCAATGGATTCTTTTCTCTGATTAGATCTACTGCTTCCTGATATTCCCCGTTTCGAATAAGAGCAACATAACCTTGAGCATTTACTCCGGAAGGACATCCATTACAACACGGTGAACAAACCAAACCTCTATCGGTTAATTCTGTTCTTATGCTTGAGTTGCAGAATAATCCTAATTTGAGAATCTCTCGTTTCATTGTTTCTTCCATTTCTGCGGCACCTCGCATTTCACATGCGACTCCAACAATTCCCACCGGTTCTAAAGTTTCACCTGTAAGTTTATTGAGCCTTTCTAATACCCCAGAACGACCATATACTATTCCGGCTTTTTGAACTACTTCTTCTGGATTTGATACCTCATTTGCTATTGGTTTATCGTCATCATTCTGAACCATGACGATATTAGCTACTTCTTTTTCTTCTAATAAACGTTTAGAAATGGTAGTTATAAATCCTCCATTAGTAGCTCTCTTAAGAATCTCAGGATCTTTGCTTCTAAGCGAATAAATCCCTAATGGTTGTTTTTCTTCGAATTTCTTTTGAATTGCTTGAGGGCATCCTTCATAACATCTCCCACAATCTTCCCCTTGACGTTCTAAGATACAATAGTCTTTAAGCTCTGGTCGTAAGTTAACCATATCAATGTGCTTACACGAGCCCGCACATTTACCACATCCTTGGCATAAACCGACTTCAATAATTTCTTTATTTAATAATTCAAAACTCATCATGCTCCCTCCTTAATTTTTATCTCTTTAATTACACCTTTCGAATCGATGCTGAATTCCACAATTCCATTTTTATAAGTACCTTCCTTTATCTCAAAAGGTTCTGCTTTATAATCGTCAAAGTTATCAGCTCCATCAATAGGCGTTTTAAAACCTCCGTAAAAAACGTTCGATAAGTTCATGTTCCCGGCAATCTTGCGAATTTTTTCGGTCACATCTTTGTATTTTTCTGCATCTTGAGCATCAATCGCATTTTTCAATTCTTTTTCTAAACTGCGCAATTTCTGTCTGTATTGCTTGGTTTGTTCGTTTACTTCAATCTCCGCTCCTTTTTCGTAAGCTTCAATTATGCTCAAAGTCATCGAGATTGAATTATCTCCGCCTAATAGACCTGTCATTAATGGAAATTCCTCAATAAGTCTACCTTTAAATACATTCTCTAAGATACTACCTTTAGAATGGATTCTACCTTTAGGAAGTCCCGAGGTAGGCAGTGAAAATCTAAAGAAATTACCAACTATATCTGGTAAACTTTCTGTCATGTCATCGTCTTTATCGGCTAACTTATCAGTGGCTCCGTATTTAGATGCCTCAGTAGCAACTTCAACATTTCCCATCAAGGTTCCGAACATTCCCAGCATTCTCACACCGGACCTATCAATTATGGGTTTACACCCACGACATTGCGTTCCGTAATCAACGCAGCGTTCTTTGCATTCAGTAGCAATATAACCGTTACATAAGAATCCTAAATCATTGAAACATGCTTCTTCGTTTTCAAAAATGTCAATTTGTCGATGAACCTCATCTAAATATTCGCAAGTTGATCTTCTCTTACAAACCTTACATAAAGATGGTGGTTTATCTACTTCTCCTCCTTTAATCGTCGCAGTTAACTCTTCAATTTCCGCTAAACATCCATTGATTTTAAACGATTCAGGTATTATTTTACTGATGGGCGTGATGTTGGCTCCTTTTTGATTAGCAAGACCGAAAATTCCCCCTGTAGTGGTACAATCTCCGTAAGCTATTAATTTATTTGCGTTAGATTGTATGTTCAACAAGATCTCCTTGTCTTCAGGTAATAAATATCCACTAACTACCGCAACATCAATCTTTTCTCCTTTCCAATCTTTAGGATTAGAAATGAGCTCAACTTCCATGTCATTCTGCTTTAATAATATTGTTTCGTGGAAGCATTTATTACATCCGTTAAATTGAAAAACTTTAACATTCATTTTCAAAAGTACCTCCCTCTGTTATTGCAGTACATAATCTTTCTACTATATCCTCGAAGTCTCCAACTGCAGTTTCTCCCTCAGCTGCTCTCGAAGTATATTGATTAATGAACTGATCGCTATAACCAAGTTCTTTAAACATCTTCTTCATCAATTTTATACGGCGCATGGACAAGAGATTTCCATTAAAGAAATGACACGCTCCTATACAGCACCCTACACATGAAACAGCGTCAGCACCGTTATTTAATGCATCCATGATCTGGATTGGTCCAATTTGGCCCGTGCATTGAACTCTAACTATTCTCACTGATGGATCGTAAGGCATTCTACCTACTCCCGCTGTATTTGCTGAACCTTGTCCACATTCATTACACATGAACACTACAATATTGTCATATTTACCTTCACATTCATTAATATCACAACTACTCATTACAAACTACACCTCCACCCGCTATTGGAACAATTTCATCTAGTAATTGGTCGTCTCTAAAGTTTAACAGTTGTATAGCCCCTGTAGGACACGCGGGCATACAAATTCCACATGATTTGCATGCTACTTCGTTTACGTCAGGTCGTCCATCTTCATTCATGCTAATTGCTGCAGGATTACACGCAGTTATACACATCCCACAATCCATGCATAAGTCATAATCGATGTAAGGGATGAGCATCTCCTTTTCTATATATCCTTTTACTAAAGGTTGAGCTGCTAAAGCTGCTGCATTCCCTGCATGAGCTACAGTTTCAGAAATATCTTTCGGTCCTTGAATTGTGCCTGCTAAATAGATACCTCCTTTACTGCTTGCAGTTGGATTCATCTTGATATGGAATTCCTTGAAAAATCCTTCTTTAGAGCGTAAAATTTTTAATTTTGAACCTAAAGGACCTATTCCTTCTGGAGGAACCATTGCTGCTGAGAGAACAACTAAATCAGCTTTCAACTTTAGAGGTGTCTGAGATAATGTATCTTCTACAATCACAGAAAGATCACCAGATATTGGATCTTTTAATATTTCGGAGGGTCTTCCCCTGATATACCTCACGCCTTTTTCTTGAGCTGCTTTATAATACTCCTCGAAGTTAAGTCCAGGAGTTCTCATGTCTATATAACAAATCGTCACATCGGCATCAGGATACATGTCTTTTACTAATCCAGCATTTTTGGTTGCAAATTTACAACATACACCCGTGCAATATTTATTTCCTACTTGTTCGTTTCTACTTCCAACGCATTGAATCATTACAACCTTTTTGGGTATTTTACCGTCAGAAGGCCTCATTACTTCACTTCCAGTCATTGAAGTAGGACCAAGCATTCGTTCAAGTTGTAATTGCGTGATTATATCATCATAACCCTCTTGTCCGTAATGATATGCATCAATTTCGGTAGGATCATATTCTTCGTATCCAGCGGCAACAACTATAGATCCAACCTTGAATGTTTTTGTTTCTGGTTCTTGGGAAAAATCAACTGCTTGAACAGGACATATGTTTATACATGTATTACATTCAATGCAATCTTTCTTGGATCGAACATAGGTCGCTGGAATGGCCTGTGGATACGCCTTGTATATAGCCCCTCGCGTGGACATTCCTTTATCCCATTCAGAAGGAACCTCAACGGGACAATTAACTTCACATTCTCCGCAAGAAGTACAGTTATCTTTCACATATCGAGGTTTAATTTCAACTTCAATTTCATAATTTCCCATTGAACCCTCAACGCTCTTGATTTGAGCATTTGTATATAGCTCAACTAGGGGGTGATTTGCAACACCATTCGTAAGGGGCGAGATACTACATTGTGGGCATTCGTTTGTAGGGAATGTTTTATTCAATCGAGTCATGTGTCCACCAATAGTAGAATTCCTCTCAATTAAATACACTGGGATTCCTAATTCTGCTATATCATAAGTGGCTCTTAGTCCTGCAATTCCTGCACCAATAACTAAAGCTGCCTTGGTTGTAGGGATCTTCTTTGTTTCGACTTCCTCTAATTTTCGTGCCCGATTAACTCCTGCTTCGACTAATTTTTTAGCTTTTTCAGTAGCTTTATCTTTATCTTTTTTATGAACCCAACTACAAAATTCTCTTACATTTACTTGCTGATGTAGATGTTTATTTAATCCCATCTCTTCAATCGTCCGCGCAAAGGTCCTTCCATGCTGGTTTTTTGAACAAGAAGCAACGACAGTTCGGTTAACACCTTTTTCTTTAATATCATCTTTTAATAATTGAACACCTGGTTTTGAACACATGAACATGTAATGTTTCGCTTCAACAACATTTGGTAAATTACTAGCAGATTCAGCAACCTCAGCAACATCTACCGTGCCTGCAATGTTATGTCCACAATGACAGACATAGACGCCAATCCGAGGCTCATCCTCGGGAAAACCCATCTTCTCTTGAGATCCTTCAGCTAGTTCAGAGTTTTTAATTTTTTCATCTTTAACCGTCATTTTCATGCTGCCTCCTTATCTTTAATTACTTTTGCTCCAAAATCAAAAGTTTTACCCATCAGTTGATATTGGAGACCTAGTGATTCTGCATCCATGCCTAAACAATAAGCTGTAAGTTGGGCAATATGGATCACTGGATAGTCGTAATTGCATCCTTTATTCTTATTAAGATAATCTTGTCCCGTCTCAAATTGAAGATGACAGAAAGGACAAATATCTAAAATGATATCAGGTTTAACTTCATCAATATTCTTCATTTTTTCTCCGAAAATCTTCATGCTTGCATTGCCATCATAAGCTTTTACTCCGCCACCAGCTCCACAACATGTTAATTGTTCATTAAATGGGACTGCTTCAACTCCTAACACCTCGATAAAATCTTCGATAATCGTAGGCTTCTCAGAGCTATCAAGTTCTCTAATCGTAGTTGGTTTAAGGAAATGACATCCATAATGGATTGAAGCTCTGAGGTCTACTTTTCTAACGATATGGTCTTCTATTCCCCATGAACCTATATCCCAACCTAAGACTTCTGTCATGTGTCTTACCTCAATAGTACCTTTAAACTCATAATCACCAAGTAACTTCAATTTTTCGTTAACTTGCTCTCTTAAATTTTCATCTTCTTTGAGATGTTTATTAACTTCCTGAAGCGTTCCGAAACAACCATTACACACCGTCAATATATCTGCATCCATTTTTTCTGCGATACATAGATTTCTTGCTGCATGGACCATCCAATCACCTTTATTAAAAGATCGGAAAACTCCAGGTGCTGGACAACATGCTGCTTTCTCCATTTCTAAAATTTCATATCCTAATTTTTCCATAACGAATTTAGTAGCCTTTTCAATTTGAGGATACCTGTTTGGCATTAAACAACCAAGGAAAAATGCAAATATCATATCTCTTGCCATTTATTCCTCCTCCTCCTTATCTTCTTTTTTTTCTGGTATATCGAATAAATGTTCTTCGATTTTTTTCAAATCTTTATCATCTCCCTCTTCTTTATATTTAGTTAAAGTAGGAGGGAGTTCTTCTAAGCCCAATTCAACCCGTTGCTTCCTTATTTGATCGTTAATTGGAACCGCGTGGCCAAAATTCTTCAAGTATCCAACCACGGCGCGATGATTTGGGCTGATATTTCCTAATTTTGTAGCATAATTTCTCAATTCCATGATTACATCTGTAGGTCTTACATCCCTAGGACAACGCTCATAACATTGATAACAAGTAGTACATAACCATATGTCTGGGTCCTCTAACACGCTAAGATCTCCGAGAACTAACCTCCGAATGATAGAACGGGTTTTAAGTGCTGTCCATCGGCCACTTTCACAGCTAGCAGTACAGGTACCACATTGAATGCATGACCATATGTTAGTCTTTCTTTCAATATTTTTAAAATATTGAGAGTCAAAATCTTCATCTGTCTTATATTTTCTCGAACTTTCTTCAGTATCCGATATTTTTACCACCTTTTTTATTAATTAAAAAAAAAAATAAATTTATAATGATACAATCCTACTTCCTTCACTCATTTCTAAAAATGAAGCTGCTCCAACAGGATCTTCGACAAAATCATACAGATCTTCTCTTTTAATTCCCATTAAATCCATAGTCATTTGGCATGGGTATAACTTTACATTGCCACTTTCTACAGCTTCAATTAGCATCCCTTTTACATCCTCGATTCCGAATTTTTTCAATCTCTTCTTGAAAATCCCTGTTGCCATTCTTTTATATGGCATGGGAATTCCTCGCCATGGAACCTTACCTACTCTAGGTTTCGATTTCTTCTTAAGATTGAAAAGCCCCCAGAATGTAAAAAAGAAGTTCATCTTTACATCCATTGCATCACCGGTTGTACCCAGGATAAACATCATCATAAATTTCTCAAAATTATATTCGCTTACAATATAATTGATTGATGCGTTACTAGTGTGTTCGCCAAGTTCAGTATTTTCAGATACTTGACCACTAGGATTCTTTTCTGTTTCAGTCATTTGACCACCTTTTATTTTGTATTTTTTTCTTTTTTTTTTTGCCTATATTTTAAAAAATTTTTTTATTCACATCCAAGAGATTATTTTCTCTGAAGAATCTAAAATATCAACTAAATCCTCATAATTTATTGGTTTTACCGCGTTATTGATAGAGTCCAACAAAATTCCTCGCGCTTTTAAATCAGGTGCCATCACGAATACTGCTATTGGCAATTCCATCAATTTTTTCACTTGTTCAGTCGCTTTTCTTTTTGAAGAAGCATTTATAACTCCATCGTGAATGAGCACTATTCCAACTTTTACACCATTTGTAGATTGAGTTTCTATTAATGGGATTAGAGTATCCATGTATGCCCCGTCTCTAGGACTATTACCATATAAATATATCATGTCTAATTTTTCTGTCATTTTGATCCCCCAATTAAAATCGAAAGCATGTGTGAGCTCCTCCAATTATCGTTGTCAAATCATCGTTATTTATAATTTTAAGATTTTCATATTCAATTAAATCATCAGCTTTAATCCCCGCTTCTTCTAACGCAGTATCAACTACTTTCAACTCCAAATCAGATAAATCTGCCATTTCTAAAGCTTCTTCATACGAATCCATTCCAATTGCTTTTGGATCTGCGCGCTTATTTAGAAAGTAAACCGCATCACCGGTAAATACTATTTTACAATCAATCTCTTCTCCAAGGCCCATAAAACCAGATCCTAATCTTATTGCTTCAATGGCGGAATTCCTTCCAATTGGAGATTTATCGCAAATAATTACTACTGATTCGATCATTGTTCACCCTCCAGTTCCAAATACAATTAATTTATCTGATTCATAAGCCCAATTAGATAATTCTCCTAAGCCTTCGTCTCTCCCAGAATCTATGAAATTTTCTTCTTTTATGCCCGTTAATCCTACCCATGTACTACAGCCTGCCACGGGAATATCGTGCTCTTGACAGAACTTTTCGATTTTTTCTGGAAGGTTTCTTGTTGATATTCCCGTACTAATGTTCTTTTTAATATTATACACACCGCTCCCAAAAGTAAAAATGCCCTTTATTGAATGACCTTTTTCGATTATACCTTTACAAAGATTTAATAGCGTGTCAGTAGCTTCAAATTTATATGGTTCAGTGCAGAGTAAAAATGTGTATGTTGTCATTTTTAGAGCTTCCTCCTTGATATGAATCTTATGCTTTTTGAATCAAGAAAGTAATGTTTGCACCATCTTGTGTAGTTTCGAGAATTGTATCTCCGGTTTTCTTAATGAGAGCAGGTACGTCCTTTAACGCTCCTATATCGTCAGCCCTTAATTCAAGAGTTTCTCCTGAATTCATTTTTTTTAATTCTTTTTTTGTCATCAAAATAGGCATTGGACATTTCTTTCCTAATGCATCTAATACTTTTTCTGCCATTTTCATCTACTATTTTTTTTATTTTTTTGTAACAATATAGTGAAAAACACTATTATATTTCTTATAATTAGTAAAATTATCCAACTATTTAAATCTTACTAGCGAAAACATTTATAAATTATAAATTTTATAATATTATTAATAAGTAATGGAATATCTTTAATAGATAAAAAAACTATTAAATCGTAAAAAAAAAGGAAAAAAAACTAACAGGTATCAGAAATGACGGTTGACAATGCTATAAGTCCAATTGTAGATGATGTTGATAAAAAAATTCTTGAATTATTACAAGAGGATGCAAAAATGACAATCTCAAAAATAGCACAAACGACTAATAAAAGCCAAACTGCTATAAGATCTCGGATTCAAAGGCTCGAAAAAACTTTGATTAAAAAGTATGTTGCGTTAATTGAATGTCGAAATCTCGGTTATCGGGAAATGGTATTAGCTTCAATAAGGGTTAACTCTTCACAGCCTTTAGAAGAGGTTAAAGCCAAGATCGAAGAAATTGAACAGATAAAATATGCATATATTGTTACAGGTGAATATCCTTTATTTGTGATGTTTAAATGCTTAGGACATGAAGAAGCATTAGGATTGATCGAAAAATTGCGTAATTTACCTGGAGTAGAAGAAATTAATACTCAAATAGTGCTTGATCGCATTAAAGAAGATCATTCAATAATAATTCCTTGAAAAAATTAAATTCTAAATAGGTGTTATTATCTTTTGATTATCAAAAATTGAGTTACGATTTTTATTATTATTATATTATTAATTTATTTTTATCTATTGGGTTGTCAATTAGCAAAACAACCTAAAAGAAAAAAAAATTGTCAATTTTTACTAAATGATTATGATAATTATTAATATCATATTATAGAAATTTCTTTTGTCAATTGTTTTAAATATTTGACAAATTTGTATTATACTAGACTTCGTATTTGGTCAGTGCCATGTAAATGGAAGTTTTAGAATTAAAACCTGTGAAAAATAAAAAAGTATATCTATATTTAATTGGTAAAGAAGATAGTTTTTTTTATGAAAATAGTATTTATGAAGGAATAAGTAAGATTGCAGAAATAAAGAAATTTAGATTTGCAATTATTGATCTTAATGATTCTGATGTTAAAAAAATATATCAACGCTTTATAGCTGAATTTTCGGAAAAATTTAAAATACCCTATTATAGTGTCGATATGCCTGAAAATGCAAGAGACTATTTATATGTTGAAATCATAGAAAAAAAAATACAAATTAAAGAGCTAGAAGTAGAATATGAAAATTTGTGTTTTGATTTAAAGGAAAGAGAATCATTTAAAGCTCAAAATTTAAAATCATGGATTGAATATTTAAAAAAAGAAGTAAAAAACTTTGAAAATAAATTAGAATACTCTACCAGACCTCAATGGATTGTAAAAAAAGTCTTAGATATTGTTCACAAAATTGAAGAAGATAAATTTTCATTTGTATATTTTGCTCATGAAAAAATAATTGCTGAATTAAAGCAATTATTCAGAAATTATAATATTAAAGTCATAGATATTAAGAATTATAAAAAAAAACTAAAATCAATTATAAACTAAAAAAGAGGTAAAGTAAATGCAAGTTTTAGAATTAAAACCTTTAAAAAACAAGAAACTAAAAATAGTAGTTATTGAAAGCGAATTTCCAATAGAATGGCGATTAGAAAAACCCTCTTATGATAAAGATATTTTAGGCAACCTTGTTTTTATATCTAGATCATTTATTCAATTTATTAACAAAATAGTTGAACAATATAAACCAGATTTTGTTGTAGAAGATAAGGGTATGCGTTCTTTTGGAGATGAGCATAAAGGTGATGAATTTGCAGAAATTTTTAACAAAAAAGGAATCATCTACAAATTAGTTGATATCCCAGAATATGCTCTGAATCATTTATCGGTACCTCTTCAAAATAGAAAAGAATTAATTAAAAAATTTGATCAAGAAATTAAAAAATATAAAGAAATGGGTCGAATTCATCATAACGATTATCATTTTCAACAATTAGTCATGTGGAGGCAACATTTAAACGATGAATATAAAATGGAGGAAGATGAATTAAGATATCAAATTCGTGAAGCCTGGATGATGATGGGTTTACTTGAATTAGCTAAAAAACAAGAAAAGAGACATTTAATAGCATTATTTATTTGTGATAAAAGTCATTTCGATGGAATTTCATTTTTAGCTAAAGAATTAGATATTCAATGTGAATTTATTAATATTCAGAAGAAAACAAAAAATTTTGACGATACTGCTTCAATATCTAAGATAGTAAGAAATTCTGTTCTCGAAATAATGCCTATTACAGTAAAGAAAAAAGAAAGAGAGGAAAAAATCTTATACATTTTTGATACCGATGAATATTGCTCTCCATTTGACACCAATATGGGTTATGACGCGGGTTTTGATGTTGTTCTTCCCTATTGTAAAATGACCGCTGAAAGAATACCAAAATTGGTTGAAGATGCAATGTTTTCGCGAAAAGTAGGGGCTCCAACAGTTTATTTTGTAGGCGGTTCTAATATTGAAGAGGGTGAAAAGATTGCAGAGGCTATATTAGATACTCTCGTACCTCCTTTTGAATCTCCTGTGATAATAGATCCTCGAGGTGCTCATACAACCGCACCTGCAATTGTTGTTAAAACTCTAGAAGTAGTTAGAAACCATGGAATCAGCGATCTATATGATAAAAAAATAGTTATTTTAGGAGGAACCGGCCCAGTAGGACAAATTTGTGCAATAATCGCTTCAAGACTTCATTCAAATGTTACAATCACATCTCGACGAGAAAATTTTGTTAAAAATTTAGCGACAGAGTTAACTAAAAAGGCAGGAAAAAGCGCAACGACAATAAAAGGAGTAGTAGCTAATATATATGATGAGAAATTTGAAATTTTAAATAAAGCAGACATAATATGGTCTGTAGGTAAAGCTGGAATACAAATGATTTCAAGAGCAATGTTGAATAGATTATCTCCAAATAAAATATGTGTAGATATTAATTTAGTTCCTCCCTATGGAATCGAAGGATTAGAACCAAAATTTACTGACAAAGAGTTTTTACATGGTATTTTTGGAATAGGAGCTCTCGATATTGGGCAATTGAAATATAAAATTGAGAATCTTATTTTTAAGAAAGCAGCAACTAGTAGTGGTAAAAAGATTTTTGATTATAATTATGCTTTTAAATTAGCAACCAAGCTTATTTTTGGCTCCGAAATCGAAATAACAAATTAATAATATTAAAAATCAATGTACAAAAAATGTAGTAATTTTTTTGTATTCTTTAATATTTACTAATTTAATCTAAAAAAAGTGATATAATTTGCCATATAAAATTCTGAAAAAGGAGGAGCTGGGTAATAGCGGTACTTTAATGGAAATGGATTTACATGCGCCTTTAATTGCTAAAAAAGCGCAGGCTGGTAACTTTGTCTTGATACGAATAAACGAGACCGGAGAGCGATTTCCATTAACAATTGCCGACTATGATCGCGAAAAAGGAACGATAACCATTGTTTTTCAAATTGTTGGAAAAAGCACTAAGCTATTATCGCACCAAAACCTAGGAGACGAGCTCTTGGATGTTGTTGGACCATTAGGCAATGCAATCCATATCAAGAAATATGACAAGCCAATTGTAATAGTTGGGGGAGGTGTAGGCATTGCCCCTTGTTATCCACAAGCTAAAGAATTAAAAGAAGCAGGAAATAAAGTCATCACAATAATAGGTGCTCGGAATAAGGAACTCTTGTTTTGGAGGGATAGGATGGCAAACGTGAGCGACGAGTTAATAATTTGTACTGACGATGGAAGCGAGGGAAGGCACGGAGTCGTAACGGATCCGCTTAAAGAGATCATTCAAAGGGAAGAAATAGATCATGTTATAGCCATTGGTCCATTAATCATGATGAAATTTGTTGCTTTAACAACCAACGGAAAAGGAGATCTACCTCAAGTAAAGACTTACGTGTCTTTAAACACGATAATGGTGGACGGTACGGGAATGTGCGGTGGTTGTAGGTTTTCCACGTTAGATGGCAATGTCAAATTTGCGTGCGTTGATGGTCCTGACGTTGATGGACACGATGTCGATTTTGATAATCTTATGAAAAGAGCTAAAAGATTCTGCGATGAAGAATCTGCTTGCCTTGAAGGTTACGATCATGCTTGTAGAGCTCTTGAGAAATTAGAATAATAATCATGAACTAGGGAGTTTTTGAATATATGGCCAAAAAAGAAAAGGTTCCCCGTCAAAAAATGGTGGAACAAGAACCTGCGAAAAGAATACATAATTTTGAAGAAGTTCCTTTCGGATACGACGAAGAAACTGCAATAATTGAAGCCGCAAGATGTCTTCAATGCGCAAAACCGTTATGTGTCGAAGATTGTCCCGTGAATATCGACATTCCGGGTTTTATTAAGCATATCAAGGAAGGAAACTTCGAAGAAGCGATTTACACGATTAAAGAGTATAATATCTTGCCCGCAATTTGCGGAAGAGTATGTCCTCAAGAATCTCAATGCGAAGGATCCTGCGTTATGGGCAAGCGTTGGGAACCGACGGCAATTGGGAACCTTGAAAGATTTGCTGCCGATTGGGAGCGAAAGAACATGCCAAAGTCTTGTCCAGAATGTATGCCCCCTAATGGCATAAAAGTTGCGATTATTGGTGCTGGTCCTGCTGGTCTGACTTGCGCCGCCGATCTTCAAAGAAAGGGATACGATGTGACAATTTTTGAGGCTTTTCATACAGGAGGAGGCGTCTTAGTCTATGGAATACCCGAATTTCGACTTCCTAAAGAAATCGTTGCTGACGAAATTGAAACATTGAAGATGTTAGGCGTTAAAATTCAATATAACTCCATTATAGGTAAAATTTTAGATATTGAAGACCTTAAGGAAATGGGTTTTAAAGCGTTTTTTGTTGGCGTTGGAGCGGGATTGCCAATATTGATTAATTATCCCGGAATTGACCTCAATGGCGTATTATCTGCTAACGAGTTTCTGACGCGTGTTAACTTGATGAAAGCATACAAATTTCCAGAATACGATACACCTGTAAAAATTGGTAACAAGGTATCCGTGATTGGTGGTGGAAATGTTGCAATGGACTCTGCGCGCGTTGCTTTGCGTTTGGGTGCTGAAAAAGTCATGTTAGTTTACAGGAGAAGTGAAGCAGAGATGCCTGCTCGACGAGAGGAATACCATCACGGAAAGGAAGAAGGAATAGAATTCCACTTCTTAACGAATCCCGTGAGATTAATTGGAGATGACGACGGTAACGTCGTAAAAATGGAAGTTCAAAAGATGGAATTAGGCGAACCTGACGATTCAGGGCGGAGAAGGCCAATTCCAATCGAAAATTCTGAGTACATCATCGAGACAGATACTGTAATCTTAGCTATTGGTACTCGAGCCAATCCTATACTCACGAAAGCAATTCCCAATTTAAAATTAAATAGATGGGGGTATATTGAAACCAATGAAAATGGCCAATCGAACATAGAATACATTTTCGCAGGAGGAGACATCGTGACGGGAGCCGCGACGGTTATTTCTGCTATGGGTGCTGGACGTAGAGCGGCTAAAGGAATGGATGAATACTTGCAATCATTATAGCTATGTTTTATCTTTCTATTATCTCTTTACTGATATATAAATTTATATGATGTTCTTAGATACCAGTTAATTAGCAGAATTGAAACGATATTAAGTGCAACTAAAACGAATACTACTAATAGGTAATAGAGAGCTCTGGCATCAATGGGTTCATCTAGTATATCTTCATTAGATTCCTCGTATGGATCTTGGAGATTTAATTTTTTAATTCTCTCTTCTAGACTTTTCTGTTTATCCTCTAAATCGTCATCTTTATCTTCATCTTTGTTAACTTCTAATAGTGAAATTGGAAATCACCCTCAACATTCTATAGGATAAATAGACCTTTTTGTATAAAAACCTATGTATTCCTAACTTTAAAATTATTAGAAAAAATCACTATTATCAAATTGAGAACAATATATGACAAAAATGTTAAAACTTATATGTAATTATCTGGAGCATCTGGAGTATAGAAACATGTAAAAAAAAATCGATATAAACAAAACAAAATGGAAAAAAAGAGATTTATTTATAATTTTTCTATACACTCAAAGACTGCATTTGAGATCGAGGTTTCTCGAGGATCCGCAAATAAATAGTATCCCGATTTATTCATTGCATAAGCGAAACTTGTTTGTGTATCTGGATCAGCAAAACCGAAAGAGCCTCCTGCTCCTGGTGTGCCAAAAGCGTTATCACTCGTGCCAAACTTGTATTCGGGAAATGGTTTTAAAAATCCTAAAGAAAAGCACGTTTCTGTTTGGAGTACTTCGTCAAAACGACCCATTTCGGGTTCCGCCGCAGGTGTCATTATAGCTTCTAAAGTTTCAGGCTTTATTCCCAACTCCTTCCCTCCAGTAGCAAAGATGCTATATAGTCTAGCGATGTCGCGAACAAGTCCAATTCCGTTTGAGGCGGGCAATTCAATCCTACGCATTTCTCGAGTGTTATACTTTGATACTTGTCCTACTACTTTTGGATTGGAAAAGGCTCTTTTCGTAATCGTCCCCTTCTTTAAGAATGCTTTGACAAACGGTTTTGGTAATTTTTCCATGTTGAATAACATTCTGAATGCATACATGGGCGCATGTAAGTTAGCGATCCGCGAATCGGGAATATGATCGGGTAATCCTATGTAAAACTCGACACCTAATGGTTTTGCTATTTCTTCAGCAAAAAATTGCCCTATTGTTCGATGTTGAGGATCGATTTGCCTTATCAGCTCGCTTTCAAACCACCCTAACGTGACTCCATGATATCCGTGTCTCTTACCAGGTTCCCATAACGGAGCTTGAGCTGCGAGGATTTTTCCTAGTTTTTCTATATTTCCTAAGGTGTCTAAATCCATTGGTTCATCAATTGCGCATAATCCCGCTTGATGAGAGAGCAGTTGCCGAACCGTAATATTTTCCTTGCCATTTTGAGCAAAATCGGGCCAGTATTTTGACACTTTTTCATCAAATTCGAAATATCCTTTTGAATGTGCCAATGCAACGGCCATGGCCGAAATTCCCTTCGTGGTTGAAAACACTAAAATCATCGTGTCTTCTTTCCAAGGATCCTTCGATTTTTTATCTCTAAAGCCTCCCCATAAATCTACCACTTTCTTTCCCTTATGATACGCGGCACAAGCTGCGCCTACTTCTTCTCCTCTTCTAAAATTATCTATAAACGCTTCTCGTGTTTTTTCAAATCCCGGTTCTACATGTCCATGGATCATTGATTCTTTAAACTTCATGTAATTTCTTATTTCATTATATGATTTAAAACTATCTCTGAAGATGAAGAATTAAATTAATTTACAAGCACTTGTCTGGAGCATCTGGATTGTAGAAACACTTTGGATCTGAAGCCGTAATATCTCCGCAGTATATATATGCGTTAGCTCTACAACCATAGCAATACATCTTTGCTTTACAAGAAGCGCACGGTCCCTTGACCTTAACTCTTAATAAAAGTTTCCGTCTCGCTCTTTTATAGATTTTTAAGATATTCTCTTCGTAAATATTGCCCTCTGGTAAATCGCGCAGGTAAAGACAAGGCACTACATCTCCATTAGCAGTAACTGCGATGTGTGATTGGCACGCATATTTACCATCAGAGCTTCCTACCATTAGCATGTGCTTTCCTTCCACTTTCGCTCTATGATTGAATACTTTTTCTATCTGAGAGAGCGAGGGTTCCCATCTTGCGCCTTCGTTTTTAGACAAGCCTAATGGTCTGAATGGCATTATTGCGACGTGCGTGGCACCTTTTGAATAGAACCAGTCCATCAATGCAACCATTGATCCTGCTGTTTGTCTTGTAAGTGTTGGACATCCATAAATATGGTCAGGCGGAAATCCTGCTTCAAGCAAAGAATCGTACCCGTCAATTTTTGCCTTAAGCGTGTTAGGAAAGCAATTAACTTGATCGTAAATCTCTTGATCTAAAGTGTCTATGTGAATTCCAATAATGAATTCGAGGTCTTGCGCTTTAGCATGGGACTGTGCATTTATTAACCAACTTATTTTAGAATTTGGGATTAATCCCGCGAGTGGGAGGAATAGGTGAAATCCTTCATCAATCGCATGATAAACCATCTCTTTACAATTTGGATGAATGAGTTGGTCACCACCGTACAAGTACACTACTTTAGTTCCTAATTTTTTAATTTCAAGGATATCCTTAAATTTATCTAGTGATAAACTGTCAATTTTCAGATTATCACTGTCTCTTGAACTCGTATAGCAATACAAGCATCCCCCGGCGCATCGTTCGTTGATTTCGATGTTAATAGATACAGGTCTGCCGTTCATCATTACTTTAACGAGCTCTGGTCTGGAAAAAAGGTCTAATGGTGGAGATTTTCTTTTATCAAGTTTCACGCTAAACATTGCTTATAATAAAATACATTTGTCACTATTAATATTACGGGTTAGATATATTAGAAAGATTAGTGTAAATAAACCAAAGAACATCATAAAACCGAAGATGGCGTATAAATTGACTTCAGCAACATATCCTGCAATGATGGGAGTGATACCAAATCCCATTCCTACTAAGATTTCGTTCATAGTTGAGTATTTTGTTGTATTTTCTGCTGTTCCATAATCAAGCATTATTTTCATTGCAGTCCCTTGGATTAATCCTAAAAATAGCCCAGCAGTAACTACAACTATAGAAATATACCAAATATTACCAATCACTATAATTAGAAAATTGATTATAACCACCATAGATATACTGAAAAAAGAATATAGTTTTCTCCTATAGATTTTTAGTGAATTTGTCCATGTTAAACCCAAAAGTTGTGCAAATTGAAACGATCCTTGTATTAAATAGGTCAAATAAGAGGGGTTATTAAAAGATTTTAATAGAACGGGATATCCAAAAATAAAAGTCGCTTTAGATGATGCCAAGAAAAAAATTGATACCCATGAAAACAGGATTGGATATATGATGAGGGGAGTATTAGAATTGGAATGTCCATTTTGGTTTTTACTTTCCTTAGAAGTAGAATCTTCTTTTAAAATACTCTCTTCATTGCTCAAAGAAAGTGTTTGCGAGTCATTTCTTATAAATAAACTGAAAGGAATTAAAATTAACGATAATAACCACGAGATAATCATTGCCAAGTAGTCGCTTAAAGTTAATGCCCACCAAAAACCTACTGATAGTCCAAGAATAAATCCCGTGTTCCACGATAAGTTAAAAACTTTAAAATTCTTAGTTGATTTCTCAACGCTACTTACTTTCTGCCATGTGTTTAATAAATTAAAGCAATTCGGCCAGAATATCCCCAAGGATAAACCAATGAAAATATAACATGTAATTAAAAACCATGGTTCAAAATAAAGCAATTGTAAACCGGATAATATTGGAGATGCACAACAGGATAATACAAAAGCTTTTCGCACTCCTAGTTTTGATGTAATTATTTGACCAAAGATTGGAGCAAAAATGTATGCAATAGCTCCCGCCGAAGATATAAATCCTAAAATGCTTTCGCTGATACCAACATGAAAATAAACATAATTCTGTAGAGCTCTATCAAAAATCCCCGCACAAAATAGCCTTAAGAAAGAAATTATGAACATTGGCCAAGCCCGATAATCATCCAAGGATTTTTCGGCAGTCATATTCTTATTCATTGATGTCCCTGTTGTCTTTCTTCTTTTTTATGTGTCTTCTATATTAATATCAAATAAAAAGATGCTTTTCTCAAATAATTTCGTAAAAATATGGATTTTTATCTGGAATGAAATTAATTGAATTCTTAATAGGTGGCATATTAGAATACCTAACCTTACGAGAAATAGAGAAGCAACTGAATAGAAATAATGGTGTTAAAAAAGAATGGACGACGAGATTGATAAAGCCAAGAAACATTTCGAAGAAATTTTGGTTGAACAGTTAGATCGAGTCAGAAAACTTAAGGAGGAAGACGATTGGGTCGACTATGCAAATTTAAAACCCCTCATCATAGGTATTATTGGAGGAGATGGTATAGGTCCAGAAATATCCAAGCATGCAAGAACTATTTTCGAATTCCTCTTACAAGAACATATAAAAGACGGTAAAGTTGTACTAAAAGAAATTGAAGGATTGACTATCGAAAATCGTGCAAGGGTAATGAAAGCAATCCCCAGCGAGGTTCTCGAAGAAATTAAGCAATGTCATGTTATATTGAAAGCTCCCACAACGACTCCAAGAAAGGGAGACAAGTGGCCTAATATCGAGAGTGCTAACGTATCAATGCGTCGCGAGTTAGATCTATTTGCAAACGTCCGTCCAGTAAAGATTCCAGAGCAAGGTATAGATTGGATATTTTTTAGGGAGAATACAGAAGGAGCGTATGTTTTAGGATCTAAAGGGATAAACGTTACGGACGACCTCTCTATTGATTTTAAAGTAACAACCTCACAAGGAGCAGAACGAATAATCAGATTAGCCTTCGAATACGCAAAAAATAATGGTATAAACAAGGTCACCGTGGTTACAAAAGCCAATGTGGTAAAAACAACAGACGGAAAATTTCTCGCTATTGCTGAAAAAGTTGCCAAAGATTACCCTGGTGTAGAATGGGACGATTGGTATATAGATATAATGACCGCAAAACTTATCGATCCCGTACGTCAAAGCCAATTTAAGGTGTTGGTTGCCCCTAACCTTTACGGTGACATCATTACTGATGAAGCTGCTCAAATTCAAGGAGGCGTTGGCACGGCGGGAAGTGCCAATATTGGAAAACGCTATGCTATGTTCGAGGCAATTCACGGATCTGCCCCACGAATGGTTGAAGAAGGCAGAGCTGAATATGCAGATCCCTCAAGCATGATAAAAGCCGCTTCTCTTTTGCTTAATCATGTAGGTTTTCAAGGTTTATCAAAACGCTTAGATAAAGCGCTCGACATTTGTACAACTTATGAAAAGAAATTAAAATTGACGGGAAGATCTGATGGAGTAACAGGAGAAGAATTTTCGCGTTATTTAATGGAAACGCTCCAAGATCCCAATTTGGAAGAGAAATGGAAGAGTTTTCAATAAAGTTAAATTACTTATTGATATTTATGAGTGAAGAAAAGGAAAACGAAAATAAGGAAGATCTTGACGATGAATTAGAAAAACAATGGGCTCTTCAAGATGAAATTCATCACAAATGTAAAATGAGAGATGATCCTAAAGTCAAGCAAAAAAATTGGGATGAAAAACACGCAAAATCATCCAAAAATGAGCGTTAATATCAATAAATATCCTACAGATACAGCAATGTGAAATAAAGCAAACGCACCTCCATTTTTTAAGAGCCTTTTATAACTAAAATTCTCGACTCCTGAATCTTGAGCGATTTTTAAGGTCATAATATCGCAGGCAGCCCCCTGTGGGATAAGATTACCTCCCAAATTAATTCCTATTAGAAATGCAAAATAAAGCGGGATGGACGCAAATCCCCAGGTTGTTGTTAAGGTATTTATTATTGGAATGAATACAAGAGCAGTTGGCGTGTTTGCAACGAATCCTGATATTAAACTAACGATTATGAGGATTAACAAAGGTAATATAAATGGATTTATTGAGCTAAATTGAATCATCTCAAAGATCTCTTGAAAACCAGCTTCTAACAGACATCCAATAACTACATAAAGCGAAATGAAGAAAAAAATGATTTCCCATTCAATATCGCGAAGCATGTCACTCATTTTAGTTTTCGTATAGCTTCTATTTACAAGCACCATTATTAATGCTGAAATTGCTGCTGTCAAGTATAACCATGGTAAAATTACGAACAATACTATTGTAATAATAATAGCTATTGTGTTGAAATAAAACATGACTCTATTTTTAATCATCACATCAGCATCAACCAAGTCCAATACAAATCTTTTTTGCTGCTCTTCAATCTTCGGTTCTTTTCTTAAAATCATTCTATCCATTAAAAATATGGTAAGAAATAATAGCGTAAAAGAAAAGAACCAGAAATAAGTAACGAAATACACAGTATCGAGACCAAAGGCGGTAGAAATAATGATATTCTCTCCAGAAGAGAACGGAGTGATAATACTTCCTATATTGATGCATATTGTCATTCCGAGCAAAAAAGTTCCAGATCGAATCTTTAAAAAATGACAAAGT
>Ga0180437_10002418_pt1 | contig 29843 bp, 42 predicted proteins | sample SS_ome_4_FD_132410 | JGI IMG/M metagenome (GOLD analysis project Ga0180437, IMG submission 132410) | Hypersaline lake sediment archaeal communities from the Salton Sea, California, USA - SS_3_D_1 metaG | ecosystem: Environmental > Aquatic > Non-marine Saline and Alkaline > Hypersaline >...
AACCTCGGCCACTCCGCGGGCGCGGGCGCGGGCGCGGGCGCGGGCGCGGGCGCGGGCGCGGGCGCGGGCGCGGGCGCCAGGTCAGATCGCCACCGAGACATCGCGTCCTCCAGCATCCGATCGATCCGCTGGCCCTGCTCGTGAGTCACTGCATCCAGGGCATCTGCGCCGACGCCCGCGAGCTCGGCGAGCTCGGCGATCGCCATCAGCCTTGGGTCACCCGCGAAGGTCGGCGCTCCACGCAAGTGCTCGAGCCCCGGCACATGTTCTCCGCCGGCGAGGCCTTCAACCACCCTCACCAGCCTGATCCGCTCCGGCGTGGGCTCCACTGGCTTCACGCCTTCTGGGACCTGGCCCTCGCTATCGCTCGATGCGAGCCAGGCTGACCAAGAAAGCCGGGTCAGCCGGGGCGCTGCGAGCTCGAGCAACGCTCGAGCTCGACGATGAACCACGTCTACGCGTGCGCGGTCAGCCATGCGCTGGCGAAGCCAGCGGTGCGACCGGAGCTCAAGTTCCACCGCCCGCCCCCAGATCGAGCCTGCCTTGGGCTGCGACTCGGCCCAAGCACGGCATGACCCGGAGCTCAATGCGAGGCCGACGAGCATCGACGAACTTCCGCGCTCGGACCTCAACCACCCGCGCATCCTCGTCGATCAGATGCGCGAGCTCGAGCAAGTCGATGGTGAGCTTCAGCGGCGCATCGACGTCGCCCTTGGGCAGGTCCTCCACGCGAGGAAGGTGCCGCCTGCTGGGCCAGTAGCTGTCGATCTCAACCTCGAGCATCCCCGCCTTGGAGATCGTGTCCGCGAGCTGCGGCGAGGTCGAGACCGCATCCCAGACGATCTTGGCCGCAGTCTCCTTCGCCCGCTTCACGGCCCCGAACTCGACGATCCTCGGCTTGCCCTTGACGACCGCGGCCTTCTTGGAGTTGTTGATCGCCAGCGCCCCGGCCCAGTGCTTCGGGAGTTTCTTTTGGCCCGGGTCGCCATCCAGCACGACACGAAGAACATCGGGCCTCGCTCCGCGTAGCAGCCCAAGCAGGCCTTCGAGCTCTCCAATCCGCTTCATGAGAGCAGCCGTGCAGTCTCGGCACACGCCGTCGTTGGTGTACAGGTCGCGGTCGTGGTCCTCGCAACGGCGCGCGACCGTGGCGACGTCGCGCACGCTGTGCGGGTCCTCGGGAGTAGCCGGAGGCGCCGCGTAGGGGTCGAGGATCACAGCGTGACCTCGCAGTGGGGGCGCAGCATGTCGGTGATGGAGCCGGCCCACGAGGGGGCGGTGACGCTGGCTTTCTGAGCCCGCTTGACCAACTCGACTCCTCGATCCCATGTCTCGCAGGATGGCTCGCACTCGACCACGATCGGACCGTGCGCGATCGAGATCCTCTGCATGGAGAACTCCGTGCCAGGCGGGTACGGCCTGGGCGGAACCACAAGCAGCAGGCCCTCGGGGGACTGCGTCAGCATCGGCCTGACCTTGCGCTCGACGCAGAGCTCGAGAAGCCGGCCGGCGACCTCGAGCGCCCGCCGGCTCCCGTAGTCGCGGCTTTCATCGCTCGCCTGCGTCAGCCACGCCCTCGCAGCCGAGGCCATCATCTTCATCGTCGCACTCGAGGCCACGCGATGAGAAGCGGTCTCGCGCCGGGCTTATTCCGTGGACCTGAGTGCTAGGGAAGCCTACGGCCATGAAGTTGGTTCTGCGAGCGTGCTTGTCTATCCCGAAGTCGAGATCCCGCCCGAGGCCCAGACCCTCCTCGATCTGGTGCACCGAGAACTTGGGGTTGACCTCGGGGCGCTGCGCGCAGCGGATCGCTCAAGGAGCTCGATCCGGCAGGCGGTCTTCCTCTTCATGCGCGACCTCGGGCTCTCCTACCCGAAGATCGGGGCGATCATGGAGCGCGACCACTCCACGGTGATCTTCGGCTGCAAGCGGTGCTTGGCCGCGACCGAGGCCCGCAAGATCTACCTGCGGCTGCGCGAGCTGCAATACGGCGTCCCCGCGAGCTACGAGGAGCGAGCCGTCCCCACGGTCGCGGTCCCGCCCGACGCCGTCTCGTGCTCTGCCTAGGAAGCGATGTCCTGGATCCTGGCCTCGACGACGTCGATCACCTCTTGCCTGGGCTCCTTGCGTCGGCGCTCGTCATCGACCACCCACCCCAAGACGACCGTGTCGCAGCAGCCAGGCACGAGCCGATCTAGGGTGTCCGTGTCGAGCTCGGCCGGACTCGTCACGAGCACGGCGGCGTCGAGATCGAGCTGCACCCTGGGCTCGTCGGCCTCGGTCCCCTTCTCGACGCGGATGTACTCCGGCAGCAGGGTCAGTTTGAGCACGCGTTCCTTGATCGCCGCGATCACCCCCTTCCTTGGCTTCTTCGCCAGCTCGAGCTTGGCGACCCCGAGGATCGTGGCCGGTTGGTCGAGGTGCGCGATGCGGTCGCGCAGTGGATCCGTGGCAAGAGGACCGCGCTGATGGGTGGCGTCGGAGCCGGAGCTCACTGCCTTGGCCCTGGTCCTCGTCCTCTTCGGAGCCACCGCCAGCACGTCCGTCGGGCGGTCGTCGGGCTCGAAGTGCGGCAGGTAGGTCTGCCCGTGCTTGTCGAAGAGCACCTTGAAGTTGTGGACCTCGACGGAGTGCTTCCCGTGCCGAGCTGCCACCTCGTGAAAACCGCAGTGCTCGAAGTCGAACTTGCGCTTGCGGAGCTTCGGCCGCCCCAAGTCGTCGACCTTGGTCTTGCCGTCCTCTTGCAGGACCTCGATCTGGGTCAGGCAGTCGTCGATGACCGCACGCTGCATCGGCGCGCTGAGCTGCCCCCAGCGGTCTCCGTTCAGGATGATGCGAACATCTCCGTGCTGGGCGGCGCGGTCCTCCGTGGTCGTGATTCGGATCTTGCCGAGGATCGGCCGACCGCGTCGCGCGAGAGCTTCTCCGCGCGGCTCGTCGTCCTTGTCGCGCTTGGCGTAGGCCGCGAGCACGACGATGTTGACGTCCTCGAGGCGTGAGCGGTGGCAGTCGAGGGTGCGCACTGACTCGTACGCTTCCTCCATCTTGTTGTTGGGATCTTCGAAGTTGGGCATGGTGGCCTCTCACGTTGCTGAGACGAGCCGATGGGTGAGCCGGGTCCATCGCCTCGTCGCCTCGGTCGTCACCGCCCGCTTGATGGCGTCGCGATGCCCGACCAGGATGCAGAGTTTTTTGGCTCGGGTTATTGCAGTGTACAGCAGGTTCCGGCTGAGCATGCGGTTGTTGCGAAGAACAGGGACCAGCACCGCCGGAAACTCACCGCCCTGGCTCTTATGAATCGTCATCGCAAAAGCCAAACTCAAAGAGCGTGAATCAAACCTGTTATAGGTTTTCATCGCGCCGTCGAAGTCGACGGTTAGTTCCGACTCTCCAAATTCGGTGACCGTCCCAATGTCGCCATTGAAGACATTGCGCTCATAGTCATTGCGCATTTGCATCACTCGGTCGCCCACGCAAAACCTACGCTTTTGAGCTGCCCAGAAAGAGTCCGCATGGCGCCCCGCGTAGCTCGTCTGGAGCTTCGAGTTGAACGCCTCGGTCCCGACTGGCCCTCGGTGCGTCGGGCACAAGATCTGGATCTCCTGGGTCGGCTCCATGTCGTAGGCTGCCGGGATCCGGGCCGCGGCCATGTGCAGGAGCTTCCGCTGAGCCGATTCTGGCGTGCTTGCGTGGAGGATGTAGAACTGGCCTCGGTTGCCGAGACTGCGGTCGTCAGGCTCGAGCTCTTCGCCGGCCAGGATGCGGTGGGCGTTGGTGACGATGGACGAGCCCTTCGCCTGCCGGAAGACCTCCTGCAGCCGCACGACCGAGATGTTGACGCCTGCGGAAGCCGCCTCCAGCAGGTCGGGCAGGATGTTTCCAGGCCCCACCGAGGGCAGCTGGTCCGCGTCCCCAACCAGCAGGACGCGGTGCTCGGTGGTCATGGCAGCGAACAGCGCGTCGGCAAGCTCGAGGTCAAGCATCGAGACCTCGTCGACGATGACGAGCGACGCTGGGAGGCTGTTCGACTCGTCGAAGTGAAACTCCCCGGTCCCCGGGACCGGCCGAAGGAGACGATGGATCGTGCTTGCAGGCCTCCCCGTCGTCTCCGTGAGCCGCTTCGCCGCGCGTCCCGTCGGCGCGCAGAGGGTCACCTCCCAGCCTGCTCGCTCTGCCATCGCCAACACTGCGGCCACCGCGGTGCTCTTGCCGGTCCCGGGCCCACCCGTAAGGACCGTCACCCCCGAGCGCGCCACGGCGGCAACCGCAGCTCGTTGACCGTCGGAAAGATCGTCGGTCGTGCTCGAGTCCCAGACCGCCCGAGCTGGTCGCGTCATCGACAGGATGTTCCGGGCCACACGCGCCTCGGTCCTGTCCGTGCTCGAGAGAAGCAGCAGCCCAGCCTCGTATCGAAGCGCTCCGCAGAACGCCAGCCTCTCGACTGCCTCGTCCACGACCGCACGCCGAACACCGAGGAGGTCGCTCGACATCGTCTCGAGCTCATCCGGCGGCAGGCCGCAGTGGCCATCGAGGCGCTGCTGCCTCATCGTGTGGATCACCCCAGCCTCGACGCGCTCGGAGTGCTCGGGGTCCAGTCCCGTCGCGCGAGCAAACTTCTGCGCAAGCCTGAACCCAAACCGCTCAACCCTGGCTGCGACAACGAAGGGGTGGTCGTCGAGCATCGACATCGACCGCTCGCCGAACTCCCGGTGCACCGCCTTCGCCAAGCTCGCCGGGGCCCCGACCGAGATCATGCGATTTTTGATCTTGGCTACCGGTCCGCTCTGCTGCCGATGATGCGCGCGAATCTTTCCCAGCGCCTTGGGTCCGACTCCTGGAATATGGAGAATGTCCTCGATCGACCTGTCGAGCACGTCCCAGGTTCGATCTCCGAATTGCTCGACTATGCTCTCGGCCGTCCGAGCGCCAATGCCAGGGTAGGTCTTGAGGCGCGCGATCGTCTGCTCCTCCGACGTCGGTGCCCGCAGCTCGAGCACGTCGAACTTGAACTGGCGACCATGTTTGCGATGGTCGGCCCATCGCCCCCGCGCGATGAATTTCGCTCCCTTTTCGACGTCCCCACCGAGCTCGCCAACCAGCGCCTCGTCGGTCCCATCGATCGTCGCCACCAACACCGAGAACCCAGAGTTCGGGTCGCGGTGCCTGATCCTCACCACGACACCCTCGACCTCCTCGATCCTCTGGTTCCTCATCGGGCTGCGCTTCCGGGCATTCACGGTGGCCCCCGGTTCCAAGGCAACTGCTCAAGCGACGGACCTGTTCCTGTCGGCTGCAGAAGGTCTGCATCCGGCGCTGGCTCCACGCGAAGCATGCGACCCTCGGGGAGCTGATCGGCCACGACCACGACCTGCTCAGGCGCGGGCGACCTCGGCTTGCTGATGCGCCCCGCGATCTTGGTCTCGGCGTGCTCGACCGCCAAGCTGAACCACGCCCTCGGCGGAGAGACCAACACCGTCCTCCCCTCTCGACGAAGAAGCCCAAGCCGCTCAAGCTCGCGGACGCGCTTCGTCCACGATGCGTTGTCTCGATGCCCGATGAACCTGCGCCAGTCGGACATCGAGCACCCGAGCTCAGACCACTCCTCGAGGGGGCATCCGGCGGCGTCGCTGGCGAGCATGAAGGCCCCGACCATCGCGGTCACCAGCGCCGCCGGGCGAGCCCGCAGCGACCGGGCCAGCGTCCACAGGTTGCCCACATCGAACCCGCCTGGCGCCAGGGCCTTGCACGGCGCGTGCAGGCGCATGTCGATCAGCCGCCCCACGGGCCTGCGCGCGCCGGTCCTACGGCCCGTCCTGGTGGCAACGAGGTCCGCGTCGCGGAGCGCCGCCATCGCTCGCTCGATCTGCCGCTCGTCGAGCCTCGTGCGCGATGCCAGGGTCTTGTTGCTGGGCCACGGGTTTTGACCCGGGCGCCCCGGCCATCGGGTGTACGAGAGCAGGACGAGCCGCAGGAGCCTCGCGTGCTCCGAGCCGACTCCGGCCAGGCGGCATCCACGCGCGCCGAGGGAGGCCGTCTCGTGTCGGTGCAGGGTCAGGTCGGCCCCCATCCCTCTGGCTCCGGGCCGCTAAACGGTGAGAAGCCAGACCACTCGCACTGGCCGTGGCGGTGAAAATGCTCTCGAAAACAGCCCTCTTGGTCCAGCACCAGAGGGGGAGGCCTCGTCTCCCCGCGAAGATCTGCCCGGCGAGCACACCCAGGACACTCGGCAGTCTTCAGAGCTTGCGCTGTCTGGCGCGCGTGCGTATCTTCTGATCGCTCCACGGCGATTCCCTTCTCTCGTTGTGGTGTCTCGGCTCTCGCCGAGGTCGGGCCCGGAGTCGTCAGCTCCGGGCCTTCGGCGTTGGTTGTACCAGCTCGAGGCTGTTGATCGAAGATTTGAATTCTTCCCCTCACCTAAGACCGGGAGCTTCGCGCGCGCGCGGCCTGGAACACCCTCACCTAAGACCGGGAGACCCCCTCACCTAAGACCGGGCGAACGTTCGCGGTCGATCGTTGGCTTCTGGTTCTCCCGGTGCGGTTTCCACGCTAGCCCTCTTCGGCGGGATCTCCCTCTCCGCCTGCCGGGCCGCTGGCGTCGATGAGCGCGTTCATGCGGTCTTGACGCGGCGAGGCGTCGATGCTCGGTCGCGGCGCGGCGATCGGCTCGGCGATCGGCTGAAAGCCGAGGTCCGCGACGCGGTCGAAGGTCACCGCCTTGCCCGACGCCTGCGCGTCCTCGACCCCCAGAACCATCCGAGCTTCATCGGCCCCCGGGACGATGTTCGCCAAGCGCCGCAGGGGCAGCTTCTTCGCCATCCGCGAGAACCAGGCCGCCCAAGCCGGGCTCGGCGGCTGCCCGCCCTTCCCCTTGGACATGCTCCGGGCTTGCATGATCTCCTTCCGGCGCGCGACCTCGTGGACAGCGCGCGATGAACCCTTGGTCTTGACGACCGCGTAGGAGGCAAGGATCGCCTCGTCCTCGTCGTAGTCGTCCGGCTCGTAGCCGAGCTCGGCGGCGACGTGGTCGATCAGCGGCTCGCTGCCTCCGACCTGCCGGAAGTGGTCGCCGCGACGCACGACCTCGGCGAAGATGAAGTCGATGTCCGCGCCGCGGTGCATCAACTTCACCAAGCCCTGGTACTGCGTCCCAAAGCGGACGAGGCCACTGCGGATCTCCAGGAACGCCTCCTTCGAGGTTGGGTTGAGGCTCAAGCCGACAACCGCGGCCTCGGCGAAGGCGAGGAGCAGGGAGTCGCGGTTGGCCCTGAGCAGCTCGGGCTTGTTCCAGACTGCCTGGTAGCACTCCATGGAGAAGCGACCAACCTGGGGGTCGGTCGCTCCGCGTCGTCCCTTCGACAAGAGCTTCCCGTAGATCTCCTTGTTGCGGTCGAGGTCGGCGTGCAGCACGTCCCAAGGCGACGGTCCTTCGTCTTGGTGCGGACGAGCTGGGGGCCGTTGTTGCTGGCGAGCGGGCTGACGTTGTTGGCGAGCTGGTTTTCGGTCGTTTGAGCTGGGCATGTTCTACTCCGAGACGGACTTTGCGGCCTTGACCGCGAGATGAGCAAGGTGTCGAGCTTTCGCGCTGAGGGGTAGCTGGTCCCCGAGCGCCTTGAGGTTGATGGCGTAGAGCTCGTCGAGTTCGCGGCCAAGGTGAGCTGGGACGTACACCGGTCGCGAGTCGTTGATCTGCCTCCGGGCCCGCTCCACGCCTCGGGCGGAAAGGGCCCGCAGTGACCTGCCGGTGCTCCCCTTGAGCGACCACCCGCGGCCGTCGTCGGCAACCGCGGCAAGCACAGCTGACCCCATCGTCGACAAGACGATGTTGCGCAGCCACTGCTTCTCGCGCTTCAACATCGCGGCGAACTCGTTGATGGCCTCGAGGCGGTCGAGCACCGCGGCGAAGGCAGCTGGGAGCTGGACAAGAAGGTCCTCGGCATCTCGATGGACGAGCCGCAGCGCGTCCTCAGTCGCAGGCGAGGCGTCGACGGGGGGAGGCACGTTGGCCTCGACGTGGTCCCGCCACCATCGAGCAGCTCGCTCGCGCATGTCGGAGATGAAGTCGTCGTGGCGGTCGATGTCCCGCCAGTGGATCGGCGCGCGGTCGGCCTGCATGAAGCAGACAACCGAGGCCCAGGTCAGCCCGGTGCAGGCCATGTAGAGCTGCGTCTGGCACTCGTAGTGAAGCGGGACAAGCTCGCGGTGCTCGACGTCACCCGACGGGAGATCGACTCGCTCGATCCAGTCCTGCCGGCGGAAGACGGTGGTCACCTTGCCCTCGTAGATGCCGAGCTCGCCTGGGCGATCATGGCAGAGCTGGGCGCCGTCGGTGCTCGCCAGCAGCACGTCTGACTCAGCGTCTCGCTCAAGGGTCACCCCGTCGAAGACCTCGCGGCCGCTGAAGGTCGAGTACATCTCGCGGACGGGCCGCTCGAGCACGCGACCGACGTAGAGGTGCGGCGCCTCAAACGGTGTTGGCTGGTGGTCGGGCAGGCGCCCGGTCTTGCTGGCCCACAGCTGGGTGGGGCTCATCCAAGGATGCGCGCAGGTCCCATCCTCGAGCAGGTAGAGCGCGGAGATCTCGGACCCGCCGATCCCTGTTCGGCGTTGGGCCAACCACTCCAGCGAGCCCTGCTCGGGTCGGTCGGGATCAGGACCTGCCTCCGGCCGAGGCCTCGGGCCGATGGCCGCGAGGGCGCCAAGGAGCTGGTCTTCGACCTCGGGCTGAGGCCCCTCGTCAAGCTCTCGAAGGGCCAGAACAAGCTGGCCGTCGTCTCGCTCCGGCATCAACCCACCAACCGAATTGGCGCTGGGGGCTATTCCTGGCCGGCGGTTTTTGCGCTTTGTAAAGATGCCCGATTTTCGGTCACATGGCGTGGCGGTCCGCCCGAAGTTCGGGCATGGTCAAGTCGTGCCCGCCACCGAGATCGACCCCATGACCTGCGCCACAGCGGCTCGCGCGATGTACGACGCCTTGGCCAAAGCCAACCACGGCCCGGTGCGAGACGCCTTCGAGGTCGCGCGCGACTGCATCGACATGGGCGCCTTCTGGCCCGAGGAGGTCGTCGAGGTCATCAGCGGGAAGAAGACCCTCTCCGCCGCGTTGCGCGACGTCGCCGATTGCCAGGAAGAGCAGGGCAAGGTCCTGCTCGGCGACATCGACGATCCCAAGGAGCGCGCCGAGATCGAGGCCGACACCCAGCGCCTGGTCGACATGCTCCGGGCCGGCGCAGCCACCCTCGAGCCCGAGCCGGCGCTGATCACGGAGGTCGCATGAAGATCACCAAGTTCAGGCGAACCCTGCTCGACCGACTGGCCGAGGCCAGCGAGGATCATCCGCTGGAACTCGAAGGGCAGGAGCTCCGAGCAGCACGCTGGCTCGTGGAGCACGGCCTCGCCAAGCGCGCGGACCCAGGGTTCTACGCCGAGGCCACAGCTCCTGCCCCCACGCTCGCGACCCTCGCCAAGCCCCACGTCGTCGCCACGGCTGGTCGCTGGGACATTCGCTTTGGCGCAGGGCGAGCGAGGATTGACTTCGATGAGCAGGAGTCCCTTTATCGATGGACTGCGACGACCGAGGCCGGCGAGTCCTTCGGCGAGTCCTTCCACTGGGATCTGGCGATGCTCGCAGCCTGGAGCGCGACCGCGATCTTCGAACTTCCCGCCCAGGTCGAGCTTGAGGCCGGCGAGCTCGAGGACCTGATCGCCCGCGCGCGCGCGACGGTCGACGACGGCGTGGGGATCATCCGGGCGGCGCTCGAGCGTCGCACGGGGTTTCGGTGGTCCGTGCGGCGGGGCAAGGGCAGCCGGCGAGAGGCCATCTACATCAAGGCCGCGTCCTCGCGCCTCGTCGGCACGGCGATGACCGGCCACGACAGCGCTCTGCTTGGGGCGCTGCTTGGCCTTCGCAGCGCCATCAACCGCTTTCACGGCGCGACCATCGAGGCGCGTATGGGGGCCCGCGCGGATGCTGTCCGATCGATCACTGGGTGGCTCGACCCGGCACTTCCCATCGACGAGCAGCGGTGGCTGCTGGAGGAACTCCGACGATGATCGTCCTCACCTGCGAGCGGATCGAGCTCGGCCTGCGAGCCGCCGGCGTCGAGGTGTCCATGGTTCGAGCCACTCCCGCAGGCGGTTTTTTGCACGCCGCGGCTGGCGACCGCCTCGCCAGCATCGACGTCTACTACGAAGACGACTGCCTCGCAGTGCTTGTCTTCGCTGGCACCGGCGAGGTCGTATCGCCGGAGGACGACAGCGAGAAATTCTTTAGCCCCGGGCCCGGCATCGCTGGCGCCGTGCTCGAGGTCCTTGTTGGAAGCGGCCGGCGAGAGGACCAGGAAAGCCAATGACCGAAGGCATGAACGAACTGCAACACACCCTCTTCTCCTACATGCTCGCCGTGGGCTACATCCCCGAGGAGGTCGCCCAGGACAGCTCACCGACCGATGTGCTGGTCTCGTCGATCGACGTGATCACCGAGCAGGCCCACGACGGCCAGGCTGATCCGACGCCTCTCCTCGCCCTCGCGCGCGTCGTGGACATCGCCTGCTTCGGACCGACGGCCGATCTGGCGAAGCAGTGGAGCCACGGCGAGCTCGAAAACACCGAGCAGGAGCAACGCCTGCTTGAGCGCGTGCGCTTGACCATGGAGCGCGTCGAAGCGGCGCACGACAGCTTCGAGCCGGTCGAGGAAGCCCAGGCCACGGCCGTCATCGAGCTGGTGGGCTCCATGGAGACCTGGGTCGGACGGCTCATCGATCACGCGCGAGGTGCCCGATGAGCTCCTACGAGACCACCGTTCTCCCCCTCGAGGCGGCGATGCGCGCCTACGCCAACAAGCTCACCGAGTGCGAGATGATCGCCGACGACCTCGTCCAAGAGACCCTCATCCGGGCCTGGCGTTTCTGGGATCGCTTCGAGCCAGGGACGAGCGCGCGCTCGTGGCTGGCTCGGATCATGCGCAACGTCTTCATCGACAGCTACCACCGCGACTGCCGGCGGACGGAGATCTACGAGCTCGCGGCCGGCAGCATGCACCACGACGACACCAGCCTGAGCCCGGGCGGCCACAGCTACATGCCGAGCCCCGACGAACTCGTCGATGGCGCCAGGACCCGCGAGGAGGTGCACCAGGCCCTGGAGGTTCTGCCGCCCGACTTTCGACGCGCGATCGTTCTCGTCGACATCGAGGGCCTCACCTACCGGGAGGTCGCCGAGGTGATGGAGTGCCCGATGGGGACGGTGATGAGCCGGATCCACCGCGGCCGAAAGATCTTGCGCGCCGAGCTCGAGGAGCACGCGGGCGACGTCGGGGTGGCTGCGTGAACGCGCGCCCCAAGAAGGCCGGGAGGCATCGATGGCGGTGCCCTGAGTGTGGCAAGTCGGTCCTGGGCAGCTCCGCTCCGAGGCGAAACTCGGTCGTTCGGTACTGCTTGCCGTGCTCTGCCAAGACCGGCTACCTGGTCGAGCGGAGCTGCCCCGTGCTCGAGCGGAAGCGCGAAGCCAAGAAGGTCAGCGCCAAGGCCAAGGCCAAGGCGTCTCGAACACGCAAGCGCAAGCGAAGGCAGGCTGGCCAGCGGGCCAAGGATGCTCGCGTCGCAGCGCGGGTCAAAGTCGCAGGCGATCTCGACGCGGAGCTTCGACGCCTGTGGCCGACGGCCCTTCGGCTCTCGCAGCGTGAGGGACTTCCGAGCCGGCTCCCGACCCTGAGCTTGCGGTCGCGCAACGACGGCTTCACCTCGGGTCGAGCATGGCCATGGAAGCACAAGATCCACCTGAGCGTCGGCCTTGAGGATGATCGCGCAGGCGCCCAGGCAACCCTCGCCCACGAGATCTGCCACCTGCTCACCACCGACGGCGAGCCATGGCACGGCCCCCAGTTCTGGCGGATCCTCGTCGAGCTGGTCGGCGAGTGCTACTCGGCCAGCATCTCCGTCTCCGAGGTCATGTCGGAGCGGACCAAGTATGACCGGCAGCGAGCAGTGGAGGCTTCCATCCGCTCGACGCTTGCGGAATAGCCAGGGGGGCGGCGACGGTTCAGCGAGCATGACGACTCCAGAAACACGCGCCATCGACGACATCCCTCTCGGCAGCTGGGTCGAGCTGCGCGAGACGGATGGGTTCTCGCGCGGCCGATTCATGATCGCGGAGGCAGGCGACGAGGGGGTCAAGTACAACGGTCGCGTGCTCGTGAGCCCGAACGGAAAGATCTACTCCTCGATCGACCTCGGCCGGGAGGTCGTCGACGGCCGAACCGAGTCTGAGCTGGTCGCAGCTCAGCTCGGCGCTGCGGCCTACGAGCACTTGCATGGCGTCGAGGGCATGACGGTCGAACCTCACAGCGGTCGAGGTGGGCTTGCATTCACCATCACCGGCTCGAGCAAGGCCCCGTGGGTCCTGGCCGACTGCGCGATTCAGGCAAGGAAGACGAGGGACATGAGCCTGCTGGAGCTCGAGCGCGAAGCGAAGACCCTGGCCGCGCGCGTCGGGATCGAGTTCACCGACGCCGAGACAACGCGAGGGCCAATGCGCATGCTCGTTGCCGCCCTTCGCGAACTCGACGCGAGCTCGGAGAAGTGACCCAACTCCTTCTCCCCATCGGGTGGCGCCCGTTCGTGTTCAGCATCAGGCCTCGGTTCTTGGCCATGTTTCGGTCGGGGTCCAAGGTCTACGAGTTTCGCAGGCGTCGGCCATCGGTGAGGGCCGGCGAGCGCCACCTCGTCTACGAGACTTCTCCAACCTCGGCCATCGTCGCCTGGGCTTCGATCGGGGAGGTCCTCGACAACGAGCCGGACAAGGTCTGGGAACTCGCAGGTCCCCGAGGAGGGATCACCCGCCGCGAGTTCGATGAGTACTTCTCGAACCCGAGCGGTGGCCTGCGCGAGCGGGCTGTTGCCATCGAGATGAAGATGACCTGGATGGACAAGCCCATCGCACTCCCGGCGTCGATGGTCGCGCCGCAGAGCTGGGCGCGGTGGAGGGGGCCATGGCCGATCGCCGCCTGAAAGACCTCCGAGCCTGCTGGCCCTACTACGGGAACAAGCGCCAGGCTGCGCCGCTGATCAACAGCCTGCTCGGCGACGACGTCAAGAACTTCGTCGTCCCCTTCGCGGGAGCCCTTGGCGAGTTTCTTGTGCGTGCGCCCGCGCAGGTCGAGACCGTCAACGACCTGGACGGTCTGGTGGTCAACGCCTGGCGGGCGATCAAGTACTCCCCCGAGCGAGTCGCTCTTCTCTGCGACGAGCCGGTGCACGAAGTCACCCTTCATGCACGGCACGACGAGCTGGTCCGCGCGCGCACGACGATGGGCAAGAGGAAGCGAGCGCTCAAATCTGGGCGGCGAAGGCATGTCCCCTTGGCCGAGTACTTGCGCTCGAGCGACCGAGCGCACGACGTGCGCCTCGCGGCTCAGTGGATTTGGGGAGCCTCCTGCTGGTTGGGCTCGGGTTGGTGCAGGGATCCGGTCAAGAAGATCCCGCGCCTGTGTGGCCAGGGCGGGCAGCCCCACCCAGGCCTCGGCGTCGCCAGGCCTGTGACCCCGAGGAAGATCCCGAGGATCGGAGGACCCGGAAGCGGCGATGGCCGACCCGATCTCGGGCGCGGCGTGACCAAGCGCCAGGTGCCGCGTCTGTCCGGCGGCGGGGGACACCCGGGCCTTGGGTCCGGGGTTCACGCAAGGTCGGGCGTCGGGCGGACGTGGCGAGCTCGGCCGCACCTTTCGCACCGGGGCCAGGGCGTCACGGCTCCCGGAGCTCATACCGACGCGCTGGTCGAGTGGATGGAGGCGCTCTCCGACCGCCTCCGCTGGACAAGGATCATCTGCGGCGACTGGACGCGCGCGGTGACGAAGGCAGTCACGACCAGCCATGGGCTCACCGCCGTCAGCCTGGATCCGACCTACGACCACGGGCTCCGTTCGAAGCGGATCTACCGCAAGGATGACCCGAGCGTCAGCCCAGCTGTTCGGGCCTGGGCGCGCGAACGCGGCGGCGATCGCAAGCTGAGGATCACGCTGGCCGGGAAGTGGGAGGAGCACGACGAGCTGCTCGAGCACGGATGGACCCGACACCCGTGGCGCGACGACGGCGAGGTGATCTGGGCTTCGCCTCACTGCCTTCGTTCGGAGTTCGGCCCGCTCTTCGATCGGAAATAGATCCGCGCTGGGCCTGGTTCCACGACCGCCATGATCCTCCTCCTCCTTCTCGTTCCGCTCGCCGTCGCGGCGGGCTCGTTCATCTACTTCCGACGCACCATCACGGTGCTCGAGTTCCTCCTGCAGCTCGGGCTCTCCGTCGCCATCGCGGTCGGCGGCTGGTTCCTGATGCGAGCCAACTCGCTCAAGAGCGTCGAGCACTGGAACGGCCGGATCACCGCGAAGAACAAGGGCACCGAGAGCTGCTGCCACTGCCACACCGTCTGCGACGCGACCGACAAGGACGGCAACTGCACCTCGAGCCACGAGGAGTGCGACCACTTCAACGACAACTGGTGGAGCCTCGACGTCAGCACCGGCGATCGGATTCGCCACGGCTGCGAGGGCCGGGATCGCCCGCCCGGCTGGTGGAGCAAGGCGACGATCGGGGAGGCAGCCAGCATCGAGCACAGCTACACCAACTACCTCAAGGCCGACCCCGACTCGCTCCTGCACCACAGCGCCGACCCCAAGGACCTCCAGTCGCTACCCCCCTTCCCCAAGGTCCACGGCAAGTACCACGTCAGCAAGGTCGTCACCCACGGGAGCGCGCGCGCGCCGAGGAGTTGGCAGAGCCAGCTCATGGAGCTCAACGCCGACATCGGCGCGCGCAAGCAGGTCGACATCACCGTCGTCCTGACGAGCCGGAGCGACCCGGAGTGGGCCTACGCGCTCGAGGCTGGCTGGCTCTACGGACCGAAGAACGCGCTGATCGTCGTGATGGGCACCGACGGGTCCAAGATCAACTGGGCCCGCGTCGTAACCATCAGCGACGTCGAGGAGCTCAAGATCGAACTCCGAGATGAGCTTCCTGGCCGCGCACTCACGGACCCGGATCTCATCTCAGACATCGGGCGCGCGGTCCAGGCCAAGTTCCACCGCAAGCCCATGGCCGACTTCGACTACCTGCTTTCGGCCGCTGCGCCGAAGGGCTGGCGCCTGGTCGGTCTCTACCTGCTGGTGCTGCTCGTAAGCCTCGGGCTCACCATCTTCATGCACGCGAACGACGTCTTCGGCGAACGCCGGTCGCGGTACTCAAGCCAAATTCGCCGCCGTCGCTACTGAGAGGACGCCATCATGAACAGGACCATCATCGCCATCATCGCCGTCGCGGGCACGCTCGCGATCTCCTCGCTCGCCTCCTGCGTGAGCTTCTACGACACCGCCAACCGGCTCGAGAACTCGGCAACCGCCCAGGCCAAGTCCAACCGCAACGCCTACGACAACATGTGGAAGACGGTCGCCGAGGTCGCCCAGATCCCGGAGAAGTACAAGGCCGACTTCAAGGAGCTGCTCGTCGCCGAGGCCGAGGCCAAGTTCGGCGAGGGCGGGTCCTCAGCCATGGCCCAGTGGTTCTCGGAGCGCGACCTCAAGCCGCCCGCCGAGCTCTACACCAAGATCCAGACGGCGATCGAGGCCAACCGCTCGAGCTTCAAGAAGGGGCAGGACCTCCTCGCGGACAAGCAGCGGGCCTACGCCAACCACCTGGGGACCGTGAGCGGGGGGATGTGGGCCGGCGTCACCGGCCACCCCAAGCCGATCACCGGGAAGTACGCGCCGGCCGAGGACCTCGACGGCGACGGCGAGATCACCGTGCTCGACTACCCCATCATCACCTCGGCGCGCACGGAGGCGGTCTTCGAGGCCGGGCGCGACGACGAGCCCATGACCGTGTTCTGATCAGGAGGCCTACCATGAAGAAGAACTCAGGATTCACCTGGGCCTGCCCGCGCTGCGGCGGCGAGCTCGTCGAGGTCCTGCGCCTCGGCCTCGAGCCGCGGGCCCGGATCCGCGGCGCCATCCAGCTGGCCGAGGCTGGCCACCATCCCGAGGCCGCCACCGTCTACGAAGACCTGCTCGCCACCCAGCCCGAGCTCGAGCCCACGCTGCGGGCCGTGGTGCTCACCAACCTCGGCGCCTGTCACTCGGCCCAGGGTCGGGCCGAGCGCGGCGCCGCCCTGCACCGCGCGGCCATCGAGCTGTGCCCCGAGGCCCTCGGCCCCCGCTGGAACCTGTTCGCCAACCTCTACGCCCGGGGGCAGCGGACCGCGGCGCGCCGCGAGCTCGAGCAGCTGCGCGCGCGGGCCGGCCCCAGCCCAGAGCTCGACGCCCTGCTCGAGGCCCTCAGGCCCCCGGGTTTGAAAAACTGACCGGCGGGTCGAAGGCGAAGTCGTAGATCGACTCGCGCAGGCGCATGAGCTCCGAGACCATGGCCTGGTTGCCCTCCTGCATCGCCAGGCCCATGGCCCGGCCCTCGCAAACCAGCATGTTGACCATGGTCGCTGGCAGCCCGAGGCTGGCGCCGAGCTCCACGGCGAAGTCGCGCTCCTCGTCGGACAGCCCGTCGAGCGCGGCCACCGTCGTGGTCCCCGAGAGCACGTAGGCAGCCTTGCGGCTGGCGTGGGGAAAGAGCGCCGCCACGTCGTCGACGTGGGTGGTGGTGGCGTCGAAGGCCATGATGTGGTCCTGAACCTCGGGCGGCACCCCGGAGATGATCAGCAGGTACTTGAGGCCCGTGACCTCCTCGCGGCTGAGCCCATCGGCGCCGGCGATGGTCTTGATCGCCTTGCCGAGGTTGATCTCGTCGGCCAGGCTCATGGCCACGCCCTCGGCGCGCACCGAGTCCCGCAGCATCGCCTGCTCGGCTCGCTCGCGCAGCTCGGGGTCGAGACCGGCCAGAAACTCCTGCGTGCTCTCGTCGATGGGGTTTCGACTCATCGGTCCGGGCAACATAGCAGGCCGCCGTGCTAATTTGCCCAGGTCGTGAAGTTACCCGAGCAAGCCCGCGAGCTCCTCGATCGGCTCATCGGCATCATCGCGGCGATCGTCGGCAGCGCCTGTCACGGCAGCGACTCCGAGATCACCCACGACCCCAACCGCCAGGTCGTGCTCCCCGAGCCCGAGCCCGAGCCCGAGCCCGAGCCCGAGCCCGACCAGCTCGAACAGCGCACCGACCTGCCTCGCTGACGCGAGCAAGAACCGACGGCGCGGGCTCAGCAGAGCTCGCGCCGTACTCGCGAGCGGGACGGAATATTGACGAGCCGAGATCGATTTTCAGACCATGAAGGATCTTCCGATTCGAACGAACCACTCTGGAGGTGGCCGCCGCTGGCACACCCTCAGCAAAGACCCGGACGACTTCACCGAGGCGATGAACGCCCACGGAGGAGTCCTCGTCCGCACGCGCGTCGAGTCCACCGAGTGGGTCACGGAGGAGACAAAGACCGCGAGCATGGGCCTCGGTCTCGTCTTCGTCGAGCGCTGCCAGGTCGGGCAACGATGGTCGATCAGCGTGGTCGAGCCCGACCCCGACGAGGGGACGACAGGGCACATCCTGCTGCAGCGCGAGCGAGCGCTCGTCGGGTCGTTGACCCTCGCCGAGCAGGAGGGGGGGCTGCTGCGCGGACAGAAATTCCGCTGGTATAGCGCGGACGAGCCGATGCCAAGGCCGACCGACAGCCAGGTCTTGGCGGTCGTCGAGGGGCGGCCCGCAAAGTCCGATGCCGATGCGCTGCGCGAGCAGGTCGCCGACCTCCGCGCACAGCTCATGCGCGAGAAGGCGGCGGACGATTTGAAGCGCCAAGTAGTTCTCGCCCTTGCTCAGCGTGACTACTTGCTGGGCCCAGAGGCAGCCGACGAGCGATCTGCCTGGAGCGCCGCGGTTGCCGACGACGAACCCGAGCACCTCCGAAAAAGTCTGCTTCACTGGGTCACCGTCAACGCCGATGAGATCGGTCTTGTCGACATCGATGGTCTCGTGGACGAGCTGATGCCAGGTGGTGGGGAAGGATGACGCTCGAGCTGTTCGTTGCCGACGCGCGCGCGGCCGAAGCAGCTGCCAGGGCAGCTGCCGAGGCCAAGGCGCTGGAGGAGTCGAAGCTTCGGGAACTCGAGGCCGACTTCACCCCGCGCTTGGTCGCGCGGTCGATCTTGAAGTGGTACTTCGACGAGGTCCTGCGGATCACCCTGCACCGGGATAGCGACCCGAGCTGCAGGGGCTGCCGGGTCGAGGGCGCCGAGCACACGTGCGCCGAGCCGAACTACCTGCTGGTGCAGCGCCGCGGGGTCAGGCTCGTGCTGTCCCGACCCACGCCGGTCATCCGCATCCTCGACGTGTGCGCGGGCGCGGGCGTCTGGGCCAGCGAGGTCCGCAGGCTGTTCGCCGAGCTCGGCGTCGAGGTCCACATCACCGCCGTTGAGCTCGCGCGCGAGCGAGAGGAGGCCCACCTCCCCCGCCATGCCGACGAAGTCGTGTGGGGGGACTGGCGGGCCTTTGCCAAGCGCTGCGCGGCTGAGGGTCGCTGGTTCGACCTGGTAATTGGCAACCCCGCCTTCAAGCAGGCCCGCGCGCTCGAGGTCGCAGGCGAGCTCGACGTCACGACCTCGATGCCCGCGTTGCTCACGAAGATCGCCGGCGCGGTCATCTTGTACATGTCGCAGCAGGGGTGGACGAAGACCGCTGCCGGCTTCGAGGTTCGGCGCCGCTACAAGCCGGCCTACGCGGTCGACGTGCCCGGCGGTGTGAGCCACCGCGAGGGCGGCGGCGCCGACTCGGTCCCCTACTCCGCCACGATGTGGCTCGGCGAGATCGCGGGCCCGCACGCGGGGATGATGTCGTCCGACATGCTCGAGCCCTTCAAGGGCCGAAGCTGGAAGGCGCATCTCCGGCCCGGGGCCGAGCCCGACGAGTGGCTTCGGTCCGAGGGCATCCCTTTTCTGGAGGCGGCGTGATGGCGCGGCTCAACGCGATGATCGTCACCGACCCTCCTTGGCCTGGGATGGCTCCGGTCCGCGACCTCCAGTTCGAGTGGCAGCGCGCGCTTGCCAACGCGAGCGTCCTGCTCGAGCCCACCGTCGTCGAAGCCTACGCGCGTCGCGTCGGGCGGGAGACCGTCAAGATGGCCACCCAGGCGATCGACGACGCTCGCTCGCTCGCGGCTATGGGACTCGCCGACCACGTAGAGGCGACGGCGGTCTGCGTCCGCTGCCCGCTGAAGATGGGCGCGGCCGTCAACCTCGACCCGGTCTACACGGTCGGCGGCGACGTCGTCCGAGCCCTTGCGAACTCCCGGTCGTCGATCGAAGTTCGAACTCCCCCGGAGGCGTGGACCCACGCCCCGCACCCGCATCTTTTTGAGCCACGAGGAGAAGAACCGTGAGAGACACCGACTGCACCATCGCCATCGACGCCAAGATCTTCGCCGGCCGGAGGTCGGATCTTCGCCGGGCTGAGCGCTACATCAAGCACCTCGAGAGCGGACGATCGTGGCAGGACATCGGCGGCCGGAGGATGAAGCACGACCGCGAGATCATCTCGATCCCCGTCGGCCGCCGGTTCCGCATCACCCTCGACACCAGGACAGGCGAAGGCCTCGTCCAGACCCACGAGGCCTACAACGGGACGAAGCCGCGGTGAGCGGTGGGCCCCAGGCCGGGGAGGTCCTCTGGGTCATCGACGGCAACAACCTCGCGCACCGCCTCTTTCGAGGCGTGCCGATCGACTCCGTAAGGGGGAGGCGCGGCGAGCCGATCAACGTCTTGATCGGGTGGGTCCAGACCATCAGGCGACTTCGAACCCACAACCGCGTCGACTTCCTTCTCCCCGTCTTCGACGGCGACGGCCCCGGGTGGCGACACGCGGTCTACCCCGAGTACAAGGCCGGTCGCCCTCCCCACCCTCCCGAGCTCGTCAGCCAGTGGCGCCTGCTGTTCGAACTCGTCGACGCGATGCTCCTGCCCTGGGTTCGGGTCGCCGGGACCGAGGCCGACGACATGATCGCCTCCTACACCGAGGCCGCCGTTGCTCGCGGCCTCGGTGTGGTGATCGTGTCGAACGACAAGGATCTGCTCCAGCTCGTCCGGGGCACCGAGCCTGGCCCCGGCTCCGTCCGGGCAGCACGGCGGGTCAAGAAGCAGCTCGAGCTCACCGGGCCCGAAGAGGTCGAGGAGACCTTCGGCGTGGGACCGTCGCAGCTTGGAGACCTGCTCGCGCTTGCTGGCGACCGGGACGAGGCGCCCGGGGTCCACGGGATCGGACCCAAGACGGCCGCCGAGATCCTTCGCAACCACGGCTCGCTCGAGGAGGCCCTCGATCGTTGGGCCCTGGTCCAAGGTCGAGCCTCTGGCCTGCTGCGCGATCAAGCCGACCGAGCTCGGCTCAGCCGCGAGCTGGTGGCCCTCCGCGATCAGCTCCCGCTCCCGCTCCCGCTCGATCGCCTGCGTCGGTGGAACCCAAGCCGCGCGGGCCTCGATCGATTCTTTCACCGCTTCGGCTTCCCTCGCTACGAGGCGGCCGTCGACGCCTACCGAGGAACCGGGTGAGCGAGTATCGGAAGGTCTGGCGCTGGGGCGTCCGCATGTTCGTCCTGCGCGAGACCGAGACCGAGATGGTCCTCGCCGCGCGCTTGGGCCTGGTTCCGATCGGCGTTGAGGCCCGCCGTGGGCCCGGAGGCTGGGCCGTGTTCTGGGTGGAGCTCCCCGCCGGCTTCGACCGCCCGGAGGCAAGGAACGACGCGCACGAGGCGAACAGCGCCCTCGTGGAGATGCCCGAGCATGGAGCAGACCGCGCTTTGTAAAGATGCCCGAATCTCGGGCTTTTCTGTTTGCAACTTGAAGACGTGCCCAGCGAAGCCCAAGCCACCGCCGCCCTGCCCCCCATCCTCCAGACCCAGCAGGACCTCGCCGCCCAGCGCGTCGAAGACCTCAAGGCCGACGCGGTGCGGGAGCTCGAGCGGACCATCGAGCGGCTCCAGAAGGCCAAGCGCGACATCGAAGCCGGCAACCTCAGCTTCCACGCGGACGGCCTCGACATCCACGGCCTCAACACCAAGCTGATCAAGGCGGCCTCGGCTGAGGCCTGGGGCAAGGAGCTCGCCGCGGTCCCGACCTACATCGCCCTGAGCAACCGGAGCTGATTCATGCAGAGCCTCGACGAACAACTTGACGCCGCGCTCGCGCGCTACCGAGAGCTCGCTGCTCGCATCGACGCCGACCAGCAATCGCACCTGAACGACGAACTCGTCGCCGAATTTGACGCCGCCTATGCGGAGGTCGAGCGCCTTCAAGATCTCCACCATCAACGCCCCTGAAAGGAGGACCACATGCACGACCACATCAGCCTGCCCGTCCAGGGCCAGCCCTTCCCAAGCCCGCCCGAGTTCCACCCCAAGAACCCTCTGCGATTCAGCTCGGCGCGGACGGACGACTTCCTCCGGGGCTTGCGGCAAACGCCGATGCAGGGTCACCAGCTGCCCGGGGGGCACGTCATCACCTCATACCAGGAGGATGGCCGCTATCGATACGAGGTCGTCTACCGCGACGGCGAGTACATCAGCGGCTTGAACTCGGGCCAGGCATCGCGACTGGTTCGCGTCCTCCACGAGATCGAGTTCGGGTTTTGACCCGGCCGCCGAGGATCCGACCCCGCCCCTTCGAGGGCGGGGTTTCGGAGGTAGGAGCCCCATGCTGATCACGACGACTTCCATCACTCCGAGCCGAAACACCAGCAACACGCGCGCGGGCGCGCTGGCTGACGCCATCCGCCACCACCTCGGATCGACGCCGACGGACCCTTCATCCAACGTCATGCTCGGCGCCTGCGACGACGAGTACAACGTGGCCGGCGGCGTCTTCCGCGAGTGCAGCTTCACCGTCGCGGAGCTGCTCGCTGCGCTCGACGAGGCTGGCGACGATGGCGTGGTGGTTCGCTTCGACGGCGGGACCAACGACCACAGGTCCTCGACCGAGATCGAGATCCCCGACTGCTTCGACATCGTCCAGCTCTCCTTCTGGGCCGACCTCAACGCGATGCTTCCGGCAGGCGTCCCCGCCGACGAGGTCCGCTCGTGACCCGCCGCCGGGCCCCCATCATGGGCCCGGAATAAGCGACGCGCAGGCTAGGTTCTTCTCGCGGAGGATGCGATGCGCCGGGAGACCAAAGCCGGCTGAAGCCCACGACCACAACTTGCGACACGCGCGAAGCGGCCCGCGGACGAGAGGCCGCGCTTCACCTGGAGGTGGGCGATGTGACCCTCGCCGTTCAGGAGCCCCGCACGCGTCGCGTCGCGGGGCTTCCTGGGTGATGACCCACAAGCCCTACCCACTCGACTGGCCCGTCGGGAAGTCCAAGACGAAGGACCCAGTCCGCTCGCGGTTCAAGACTCGCGGCAAGCTTTGGACTGTCGCCAAAGCCTATAAGCACCTGACCACCGAGCTCGAGCGGTTCGACGCGGTGCAGTTCGTGATCTCGACCAACGTCGAGCTGCGCATCGACGGCAGCCCTCGATCGGACCGTCGCGAGCCCGATGACCACGGGATCGCCGTCTACTTCACGCGCCTGGACCACCGCGGCAACGAGAAGCCGTACTGCATGGCCGTCGACGTCTACGACCGTGTCGCCGACAACCTTCATGCGCTCGCGCTCGTGATCGAGTCCTATCGATCGATCGAGCGTCACGGTGGCGGCGAGCTCCTCGAACAGGCGACCGCCGGGTTCGCGGCGCTCCCCGAGGCCCCGGAGACCAGGTCGCTGACCAAAGCAGAGAAGCTGCGCGCGCTCGCGGAGGGTGGCGAGACGGAGGGCGAGAGGGCCGCAGCCAGGCAGCAGCTCAAGCGGCTCGAAGCCCGCTGAGGAATAGCGAGGGTCCCGACGTCGGTTGAGTGGGTGATGTCCGTCGAGACCAGGTTCATGCTCACGCAGGGGCTCTTGAAGCCCGTCCACGTTCAGGCCGGGACCCTGGCCATGATCGAGTCCCACATGGCGATGCTCGCCGAGGTCTTCGACTTCGGCGACGACCCATCCGAGTGGCACTTGGCCGTCCGCGAGAAGCTGCGCACACGCAGCGTTCCGGCAAGCCATGGACTCGACCGCGTCCCCGCGCGCGAGGACGATGCGGGCTGACGGACAAGCACGTGCGAGAGATCGCCAGCGCGCACCGGCGATTCGTCGACACGATCTGGGCTCGGCTGCTGCCCGAAAAAGCCGATCCGCTGAGCGGCGAGAAAGAGACGATCAGCGTCGAGCGAGCGGCCGAGTTCTGGCCCGTCCTCACGCTGTCGATCGATGTCCCCTACTGGCGATGGACGGCCGAGCACTACCACAACCGCATGGAGCACGCCTACGAAGTCATGCGTGGTCGCTCGAGCGAGGGCGAGCACTTCGACGAGGAGCCGCTCAGCGTCCGCCAGGCGAACGCCGTGATCAGGGTCTTCTCTCGCTGGATGGACGAGCACGACGTGAGGCTCGAGGTCCCCGTCGGCCACGACCATCTCGCCCGGAGCGACACGGGCGGCTACGACTGGTGTGAGCACTGCGGTGCGATCAGCGAGTACGACGTCAGGAACCGAGCGGCTGAATGCGATCGGCGAGAGAGCTGTCCGCTCCGCGAGCTCTACGCCGACGACGAGTTCGAAGAGGACGACGCGGAGCGCCGGCGCGCTCACCTTCGGAAGATCGGCAGGGGCTTGTTCGGGTTCTATGAGCTCGAGCTGATGGATGAGGCAGCTCGCGCGTCTCTGGCTCGCGCTCGCAAGTCCAACCCCGAGGCCCAACTCGACGAGGAGGGAGAGCTGCATGCTCCGTGGCTCGGGCGCTGGGTCTACAAGGCATCGGAGGCGGGCTTCAAGAAGCTCGACGCCCAGGCCGACGACGAGGCCTTCTCCTACATGGGCGAGCGATGGAAAGTCGTACTCCGCCAGGATCTTGGCGACTCGGCGCGGTTGTTCGTCATGGCGCCGGCGGAATAGAAGCCGCTCCGAGATCGGTCTTCAGGTAGATGGACGACGACCGCCTTCCTGAATTTCCACACGATCTCCGCGGCTGGTGGGGCGAGCATGGCTCGACCATCGAGGGCGTCACCTGTCACCGACGGGGCGTCCTCGTCTTTTGGCAGAAGGGACGCCGCAAGCTCGAGGTCTTTCGCCGCGCGGGGGAGTGGAGGTTCCAGCGTTGGGAGGTCACCAAGGTCGGCCCGAGCGGCCACCTCGAGGGCGCCGATCACCTTGTTCGCCTGGTTCGAACCTGGGTCGCCGAGGAGGCCTCGGCGTGAAGCCCCGGACCTACAAGCTGGTGACCTTCTTCTGCGGGAGTGGGGCCAAGACGCTCGGGCTCCTTCGAGCTCGGGGAGCGACCGGCAGTCGCTTCGTCTCGATCGGGGCCTTCGACATCGACCCGCTCGCGGTGCTCGACTTCAAGCTGCTGACCGGGGCCGACGCGCAGATCGTCGACCTCGGCAAGATCGAGACCCACCAGCTCGCCGAGCGCTGCGACGGGCGACCCGACATGATCGTGATGTCGCCGCCCTGCAAGGGGTTCTCGGGCTGCCTCCCCGAGGAGGCGTCGCAGGCCGAGAAGTACCAGCTCCTCAACGAGCTGGCGCTGAGGTCCATCGACCTCGCCGTCGAGACCTGGGCGACTCCCCCGGCGCTGATCATGCTCGAGAACGTCCCGCGGATGCGCACCCGCGGTGAGGACCTGCTCAAGAAGATGATCGCGGTGCTCCGGGCAGCCGGCTACGAGGTTGACCTGCGCCCGCACGACTGCGGGGAGTGGGGAGGGCTGGCGCAGAAGCGGGAGCGGCTGCTGCTGATCGCGCGCCACCGCGAGCAGGCCCCGAGCCATCTCCTGCAGCCGCCCAACCTCGGGCTCCGCCCGATGTCCTCGGTGCTGTGGAAGCTCCCGCCGCCTCTGCCTGGGGGCACCGCAGGCGGGCCCCATCATCGCTTGCCGAGGCTCAGCGAGCTCAACTGGCTGCGCCTCGCCGCGATCCCGGCGGGGCAGGACTGGAGGTCGATCCCGCAGCGCGTCCAGCTCGCCGACGTGGCCCCACGTTTGCCCGAGTCCGGCGATCGCCACGCGGGCAAGTACGGGCCCCAAGACCCGAGCCAGCCCGCACACGCCGTCCTGGGCGAAGCTCGGACCGGCAAGGGCTGGTCCGACGTCGCCGACCCGCGCTGCGGGGGCGACCCGCGCGGCCGCCAGAACGGGCTCTACGGCGTCTGCTCGAGCGAGGGGGCCAGCCACACCGTCGTGGGGGCCGCGCGCGCGGGCTCGCACAGCTGGGCGAGCGTCAGCGATCCTAGGCTCGACGAGCGCGGGAACCGGCAGAACGGTGGTCGCGGGGTCAACGATGCCTCGGGCCCCGCCCACTCGGTGTTGGCCGAGGGCTCGGTGAGCAACACGTGGTCATCGGTCAACGACCCGCGCCTGGGCTGCTCGCCCCACGAGGGGACGATGGGCGTGCGCGGCCTCGAGGACCACGCGCTCACGATCCGCGCCGACACCGACATCCACAACAGCGCCGTCGCGGTCGCCGACCCCCGATCGGACTGCAAGCGCCGCGAGGACTCGATCGGCATCAGCGATCCCGCGCGGCCCTACAAGACCAGCGTGATCGGGCACCAGAAGGTCGAGAACAGCCCGACCAGCGTCGCCGACCCGCGAATCGTCGATCCGCAGGTCCCCGCACAAAACCGCGGCAACTTCGGGGTGCAAGACCCAGCGAGGCCCAGCTCGACGATCCGCGCTCAGCACCCCGCCCGCACCGCGCCGAGCTCGGTCGCCGATGCCCGGGAGCTCTTCTCGCCGACCCACGAGCTGCTTGCCGAGCAGGGCTGGACCGGCAACCGCGAGGCGTGGGTGCGCGGGGACTTCTGGTTGGTCGGCCCGAAGCTCGAGCTCAAGAAGGGCGGGCGCCCGAAGCACGTGATCATCCGGGCGCCCGACAACACGATCCACCGCCCGATGACCACGGCCGAGCTGATGCTGCTGCAGGGCTTTCCCGTCTGGCACCGACCTGGGGACCCGACCGAGCTGGCGATCGGCGAGGACGGCGGCTCCTGGGTCAGGCTCAACGGCAACAACGCTCAGGTGCGCGAGCACGTGGGCAACGCCGTCCCGGTGCCGACCGCTCAGGCGATCGGCGAGGCCTCGCTCGAGCTGCTCGATGCTGGCGGCGAGCAGGTCTTTCGGCTCAGCCTCGGAGGCGTTTGGGTTCAGCCCGACGCGCCCTGACACTCAGCGAGGGCCGCCTGGGCCTCCGCGAGCTCGGCCTTGACGCGCTCGAGCTCGTCCTCGCACGCCTCGGCCTCGGGGCCTGTCTCCGTGGTCGAGCCCGTGGTCGTCGAGCCCGTCTCCGATGGCCCCGCAGTCGCCGGGTCAGTGGTGGTCGTTTCCTTGCCTTCGTCCGCGGCCTCGTCGCCCCCTCCCTCATCCTTGGGTCCGACAAGAGGGCACGCCGCGAGAGCAACCAACATGGCGGCCATGGGGAGTGAGTGCGCAGGCCTCATTGGGGTCCATGGATAACACCTGCTACGGTCAGCGCAATGCCTCGAGAGCTCCTCGACCTCCTGCGGGCCTGCGCGAGGTCGCCGGTTTTCGCCCTCACCGCCCTGGCGCTGTTCTTGGCCGCAGCGGCCTTCATCACCGTCGGCCCGACCTCGACGGGGATCTACCTGAAGCCAGGCAGCAGGTAGCGGTGAGCACGCACACATCAGCGGCGCCCGATTTTCGGGCGGGCATGGGTAGCGCAAGCCCGAAACTCGGGCTAATCCATCTTCATGCGCAACGCCACGACCGCCCTCGCCCTCGCCCTCGCCCTCACCTCCGGCTGCTTCGACTCCGACGAAGATGACCCGCGCCTCGACCTCGTCGAGCTCTCCTGCGACGACGACGGGGACTGCCTGGGCCGATGGGAGGGGACCGAGCTCTGGACCCCGGTCCACCCCATCGACGAGCTGCTCGAGTTTCCGCAGGTCGAGGGTGCCGATCTCTGGGACTGCGTCGACGAGCTCCCCGACCCCGAGTTCGTCTTCTGCGTCGAAGTCGACAGCCACCAGCGCGTCGGATGCTTTCGCGACGAGGACGACTGGGTCGTGCCCGTGGCTCCGTCGTGTGCCGTCGAAGGCTTCGAGGGGTGGCTCGAGGTCGGGGTTGGCATGAGCTCGCTTGCCAAGACCCAGGCCGAGTGGGCCGCCAGCTATCCCGACTGACCCTTGAGCTCGACGCGGATCTGGCCGCGACGCGACCAGCGGAAGCGCTCGATGGCGCCCGGCTTGACGAGGGCCGGCATCGCCAGCTCGAGGCGCTTCTTTTCGTGCGCCACCGCATCGGCGACGGCATCATCGAGGCCTTCCACGGCGGCGGCGGCGGCACGCATCTTGGCCGGGTCGAGAGTCGCAGCGGCCAGCCGGATCGCCCGGAGCCGGTCCGCACGAAACCGTCGGCCGAAGCGCTCGACACGGACGTCGACTTCGGTGGCCTCGAGCTCAACGTCGCGCTCGACATGACCCGCGGCGATCGCAGCGAGGTTGAGCTCGCTCGGCTCGTATGGTCCGAAGAGGCCGAGCTCTGGCCGCCCGAGCACGTGATAGCCCTGCAGGCCGTTCATTGTCCCTCGGCCTCCGCAGCGAGGCGCTCCGCCTCGGCCGCGAGACGGTCGACGAGCAGGCGCCGCTGGTCCCAGCGGAAGATCGAGATGACCCCCTGCTTGATGAACATCGGCAGCTCGAGGTTGAGGCGCTCGCGCTCAGCAGCCACCGCCGATGCCACCGTCTCGTCCTCGGCGTCGAGGGCGTCTGCGGCGCTGCGCATCTTGGCAGAGTCCATCGAGGTTGCCGCGGCCTGGATGCTGCGCCGGAGCTTCTCGCGGACCTGCGCTTCGAACCGAGAAGCCCGGCGGTCGATCTCAGCTGCTTCTCGAGCGGAGTCCTCCTCGACGTGCCCCGCCTCGACCGCAACGCGGTGAATTTCGAGAGGCGAGTACGGCCCGAAGACTCCGAGCTCGGGCTGGCCGACGACGTAGTATCCTTGTTCTTTCATGGGACCTTCAGTGCGCTAGTGGTCTCGAGGCCGATGTTCTCGGCGGTGATGTTGCCGGCGTTCGTCCCGAGGCGGACGAGGATGACATAGGCCTGGGTCGCATTTTCCAGGGGGAAGTCGTCCGTCGGCGTCCAAAGAAACTCGCGAACCGACGTGTAGGGCTGGTTGGCGGTGTCGGCACGAAACTGCGAAATATCAGCATTGACGGTGCCGAGGGGGCCAGTGATCTCAATCCAAAGGTTGCCGGTTCCGATGGCCGTGAGCTCGTACGAAAAGGAGATCTTGATCCAGACGGGCTCATTGAACTGAATGCGCCGAGTCGCGGAGGCGGTCGTGTCGTTGATGAAGTTCGGAAAAGGGCCGATCGATTCGTCCCACCCCCTGATGGGGATCGACATAGCGTAGGTCACGTTCTCGTTGTGCCCAGCCATGTAGACGGTGTCGACAAACCGGAGATGGCCTCCGAGCGGCGACGGTCCCGTGTCGTCGAGCTCGAGGCTGGAGACCTGGACGGTCTCCACGTCGACGACCGACCCGGCACCGCCTTCAATTTCCTGGCTGCCGAGGAAGGCGCCGGCCTGCAGGTTGACGATAGCGAAGCAGACCATGGTCCCATTGACCGTGATCACGTCCCCGGGAAGGTCGCCCAGGGTCACGTCGTTCATGAAGTCTGCGGGGCCGTTGCAGGTGAAGCTCCCGAGGCCCCCGACGATCATGTCGCCGTTGATGTTCGCGCTGGACCCAACGTCGGTCTCGAGGGTGCCGCCGGCGAGCACATCGAGGGTCGCCCCGTTCTCGATCGTCAGGGTGCCAGTGATCGACGGGTCGACGAAGGCGTAGTCGTCGATCGCCTCCTTGACCTGCTGGAGGTTGAGGCCGTCGAGGATCTCGCCCTGGCCTTCCACGACGTTGGCGAGCTCCTCCTGCACGTTGTCGAACCACGGCGGCTCGAGCTGCGTCGCGTCAGGCGGTCCGCCCCCCTTGAACCCGTCCTTGCCCGGACCGAATTTGTCGACCTCGCGCGTGGGGGTGCTGATCCGCTGCATGAGCGAAGGCTACCACGCAGCAAAAAACCGCGGCCGGCAGGTGGGGCCTGCCGGCCGCGGGGACCAGGTTTCGCGGACGATGACCGCGCCCGCGGTCGCCGCCTTCAGCCTACACCAGATCAGGGCGCCCGTTCTTCGGGCGCCAGCGCATGCTCGGCGCGCGCGCGGATGATGTCGCAGTAGGCTGGGTCGAGTTCGGAGACGATCACCTTGATCCCCAGGCGCGCGCCCGCGACGAGGGTCGTGCCGCTGCCCCCGAAGGGCTCGAGCACGGTGCCCCCGGGTGGGGTGACCAAGCGGATGAGCCACCGCATCAGCTTGACGGGCTTCACCGTCGGGTGGGTGTTGGCCATCGGCTTGCTCTTGAACTTGTCGTTGACGGAGCCTGGTCGCTCCTTCGCCACGCGCCCAGCCCCGAGCTGCACCTTCTCCTCCTGGGGCAGCTGCTCGGCGCCGGCGTTCCGCTCGCTCCGGCCCGGCTTCGGGCAGGCGTAAGCGTTCGCGGGGAAGCGGTCGACCTCGCCGCGTTCGGTATCAGGGCCTGGCCACGCCGAGTCGCCGTAGGGGATGCGGCACGCGTCGATGTTGAAGCCGCCGGTGCCCCACTTGATCAGGTTGAGGGCCACGGTCGAGAGCTTCTGCGCGCTGTACTTTGGCCCTGCCTTTGAGGCGAGCACCTGCCCCAGGAGGCGCAGCTCGACGCGCCCCTTGGCGCCGCGCTTCAGCGGCTTGGCCGTCCACTCGACGGCGCCGAAGGGCACCTCGACCTCCCAGCGCGTCGACGCTGCCT
>Ga0180437_10002420_pt1 | contig 29792 bp, 29 predicted proteins | sample SS_ome_4_FD_132410 | JGI IMG/M metagenome (GOLD analysis project Ga0180437, IMG submission 132410) | Hypersaline lake sediment archaeal communities from the Salton Sea, California, USA - SS_3_D_1 metaG | ecosystem: Environmental > Aquatic > Non-marine Saline and Alkaline > Hypersaline >...
CCGGGTGGTGGATTATGCTGTCGATAGCGGTGCAGTCGATAATGAATGCAATGGACTTTGTCCCTTATCGGGGATATGTGCGGTGACGCGTGCGATGAAGTCCAGGTAGTCCATCTCCACCTTACCGGCGCCGGCCCTGGCGGAGCGGGATACGACTTTGTCCTGGTCCTCGAGACATTGAGAGCTATCACGTCCTAAGACGGCAGTCAAGACGACCAGCGCCTGAGGTCCGCCTTCGCCGCCACCGGGTGCGAAGGTCCACTCCACCCCAGCATGAAGCCAGATCCGAATGACTGCGTCCCATTTTGTGATTGACCTGCTTGTTGATTGAGGCCTAATCTCCTTTGATGAGCCCGCATGAACCAGCCGCTTCGAGGTGTTTGCCTGGATGAAGGTGCCACAGAATCTCTCCATATTCTGCCAGAGGCCACACCCTCTCTTTTTCGAAGGCAGTACGGGGGCAGGAGACGAGGTGGGCGGCGCCGAGCTTGACCTCTATGTGATTTCCACGGAGCTGGCAGAGCGTAAGGGGTTCAACATTACCTTCTACACCGGCGATTTCGGGCAAGAAGACCGCGTCCCGATCACCGACAATCTGACTCTGCGGAAATTCCCATACTTGAACCCCAAGAGGTACCCGAAGTGGCATCACAAGTTGATCCGCAGGCTTTTCTGCATATGGGTTCTGCTGGGGGACAGGTCTGAGGTCTTCTTCGCGGAAGGCCACGGGGAAGTCTGGGGCTATATCGTACTCATAAGAAAGTTCGTGATGAGAAAAAAGACGGTTTACAGAATCGCGAGTGATCTGGATATCGACTCCTTGAAGAAGAAGAGCATCACTGTCGGCAACCTGCTGTTCGCATTCGGCTTCCGATTTGCAGACTTCCTGATCATCCAGAGCTCGACCCAGAGGCAGATGCTTGAGGCTGGCGGGAGAAAGAATTTCACAGAAATCAAGAACGCCATGAGAGACACACCGGCGCCACCCGATGTCATCTCCAGGAAGAAGACCATTTTGTGGGTGGGTAGGTGTATCCCCCTGAAGCGACCATTGGAATTCATGGAGCTGGCAAGGTCCTTACCGGAAGAGACCTTCACTATGATTATCCCAGGTGAGGGAGACCTCAAGAATGAGGTCCTTCGGCAAGCCGATCAACTGGCCAATCTTGAACTGATTGACTTCGTCCACCCTAGGCAGATGCAGGATGTATATATTAAGGCAAAGTGCCTTGTTAACACCTCCGTTGCCGAGGGCTTCCCCAACTCCTTTGTCCAGGCCTTCATGGCCGGCACACCGGTTGTCTCCCTTGACGTTGATCCCGACGGCATATTCGGGAAGCACGATATCGGGCGTTGCTGCCATGGGAACCTGTCTGAAGCCGAAGCTTTCATCAGGTCCCTTACAGGGGAGAGGGTGGCTGCGCTCTATAGGAACTCTCGAGCGTACTTTGAAGAGAATCACGATATCAGTAAGGTGATCAAGCAGTACGAGTCGCTGTTCAGCAGCATCGCGACGCGCTGACCCCGACATTGTAGCGTACCGATAAGCGGAGCCCGGGGCTTGCCAGCACATGTTCCGATGGGATTCGCATGTGATCAAGCCGTTGTCGAGAGCTCAACAGGGCAGGCGTTGGTCGATGGGATTCGCCCGCTCGACTGTCCATACCCCGCCCCCTAGCTCCCTTTGATCTTGACCGGCACTCTGATAGCCTTTATCTTTGGGTCTGTGAACGGGGAACCGGTTTTGGCTGGGGTATATAAGAGATGGGAATGAAACCACCAAAAGTCTTTCTCCTCGGGCTTGACGGAGCCACATGGAGGGTGCTGGACAGGCTCATCGCCGCCGGTAAGATGCCCAATCTCGCGAAGCTTGCAGATGAAGGTGCGAAGGGTGTCCTTCAGTCGACAATCCCGTATATCACACCCGTGGCATGGTCCAGCATGATCTCGGGCGTGAAACCATCGAAACACGGGATATTCGGGTATCTTGTCATTGAGAACAGAGACGGTGTTATTCTCACTAGCCTCTCAAACAGGGCCAAGATAAGAGTGCCAACGGTCTTTGACATTTACCACCAGGTAGGCAAGAGGGTCGTCTCTGTGAATATGCCGATGACCTACCCGCCTCGTCCCGAAGACGGCACGATAATAACCGGGATGATGACACCATCCTGGGAGAGCAAGTTCTATTCTCCTCAGGACCTGCTGGCTGAGCTCGCGAGCCATGGCATCGACTACAGGATCGACATCAGGTTCGGCAGGGAGCGTGGAGAGAATTTCGATGAAAGGATCAAGACATATTTGTCCGACCGTGCGGCGCCGCTTCTGAAGGATCTCCGCCATGTGACCGAAGAAAGGAAGAAGACGGTTCTCCATCTCATTGCTAATAAGGAATGGGATCTGTTCATGGTGAATTTCGTAAGCATGGATAGGATACAGCACTATCTTTGGGACCTCTTCGAGCGGGAAGATGGTGATCCGGAACTACGTAGAAGAATCTATGACTACTATGGGTATCTTGACTCGGTCGTGGGAGAAATCCATTCCGCCATTGGAGATGAAGCTGTTCTGTTGATATGTTCTGATCATGGTTTCGGTGACTACAAAGGCAATTTCTACCTCGATGTCTGGCTTGAGAAGATGGGCTATCTCGCCAGGAAAGACAGCGAACTGGGCATCACCGGTCTGGCGAAGAAGCTCCTGAGATCTCTGAGGATCAATAAGCTGTTGCTGCGATTCCTCGAGAGGTCGAAGAAGTCAGTGGCGAAGAAGCTGATATTCATCGGCACATCCAAGATCGACTGGGGCAGAACGAGGGCCTACGTCTACTCCCGGGACGGCATAAGGATAAACCTCAAGGGTCGTGATCCGTACGGGATCGTCGAACCTGGCGAGGAGTATGAAAACCTGAGACAGGAGATAGTGCGCGAGCTCCTACAGATAAAGACCGAGGATGGCGGGCAGCTGATGGGGAAGGTTCACATGGCTGAGGATCTCTACGGCACACCCAACATGGATGATGCGCCCGATATCGTCTATGAGTTCGCAGATGCGCATCACTGCTCGACATATGACGGTGGCGCCGGCTCGTCCAGGATACTGGACCGAGGCTATTCGTGGAGACAAGGAGATCACCGAAGGGATGGGGTAGTATTGATCTCGGGGAAGGATGTGAAGGCCGGGAAGACCGTTAGAGCAGACATCGAAGATATCCTGCCTACGATCCTCTTCGTCCAGGGGTTACCGCTGGGTGAGAACTTCGATGGCAGGGTGATAAGCGAGGCCTTCACAGAGGGCTTTGTCTCCGGCAAGGAGAGTCAGCAGAAGCGTTTATTCGAACGAGGTGATATAAAAGCCCCTGAGGCCGACAAGGATGACGAGGTGATGGACCGGCTCAAGGGACTGGGCTACATCTGATGAGGGCCGCATCCGATGAGGGCTGCATCTGATGAGCATTCGCTGCCGGTTCACCTGAAGAGAGCATGAGATATCTCGCAATTACGGTAGATACCGAAGCAGATTGGGCCAAGCCTGAAGAAAACCGCATCGTGTCCGTTGAAGGTATCCCCTATCTCCAGGATCTGTGTGCCGAATACGACATGATCCCCACGTATCTCGTAACCTACGAGATGGCAGTCAAAGAGGAAGCCATCGGTGTAATCAAACCGTACTCAGACAGGGGGCTTTGCGAGGTCGGACACCACATGCATATCTGGACCACCCCTCCCTTCGAGGACTGCAATCATCATGGTGTTGACGAGAAATGGATTTATGGCATACAGTCCGAGATTCCCGATCAGGTCTTCGAACAGAAGATGGAGTCTTTACATAATGCTATACGGACCAATTACGGAACCCGGCCGAGATCGCACAGAGCCGGACGATGGGCAATTGACACAAGGACGATGGTCTGGCTCGAAAGCCATGGCTATGCTGTTGATTCTTCAGTCTGCCCCTACATATCGTGGACCAGGGTCAAAGGGATAAACCAGTTCATCTCCACCGACACCTTCGCTTCTCCCAATCATCCCTATTACCCCGACTCTGAAGATATCGCGCGGGCCGCTCAAGGTGAGAACCGCGCCATGAAGATTCTCGAAGTCCCGGTAACCGGGGTGAAGGGAGACATTCTGAGCCGCTTCAGCTTCAGGGGCATCAGCAGACTGAGGTCCGTCTTGCACAGATTCGGCTACCGGGGTACAGACAATATGTCTTTTCGTCCCTCATCAGACATCCCGCCGAAGGTCTATGAAGACCTCGTTCATAAGGTTTTCAGGTCGGATGCTTCACTCATCAACTTCATGTTCCACTCGCCGGAACTGACGGTGGGGACAACTCCCTATTCGCAGGACAAGGCCTCGACGGCGGCCCTCAGACAGAGAATCGAAATCACCCTTCGGACCGCTGCCGAATACGGTTTGAAGGGTATTGCATTGTCCGAGGTTGGCCATAAAATGACGCCCGGGGGAAGCAGTGACTGATTTTCTGATCCGCCAGGCCGAGAGGGGTGATATCGAACAGATTACCGGACTATTCAATCTGGTGTTCGAGGCCTCTGCAACCTCGCCCTACATGCGCTGGCTTCTCTCCGATCCGTATCACCAGGGGGATCTCAATTCCCTGGTGGCGCTCAGCGGCGATAGAATCGTGGGGCAAATAGGTTACGTCAAAGCCAAGTACCTCAGGGGAACCGAGCGGATAAGCGGAGTACACCCCATATCGCTGTGTGTTCATCCTGATTCCCGCAGGAGCGGCATAGGCAGGGAGCTTTTCAAGCGGGCCTCCTTGATGGGAGACGTGAGCATCATATATGAGGGCGGACCGGAGGGCTGGCCGCTCTATCCGATGCTCGGATACAAAGAGGCTGGCCAGGCTTACCACTACCGCACCAGCGTGAGGCTGCCAGGGATTGCCGGATTCTGCAGCGAGCTGGCAATCAAGGGATTTCCCCGGGCCCTCGCCTCGTCCTTGCGGGACAAGGCCGCCAGAGCGGGTCGCACCCGCGTGAAGGATCCCAAGATTTCGTTTTGGCCGTACAGTGCTGCTGAGTGGGCCGGCTGCACACCAGCGGACGGCCTGCTGACCAATTGCCCCGATCTCGAGACCATCGGATGGTTCCAGGAATGTCCCCAGCTGGAATCACATGTACATACTGTCCGCCAGGGAGAGACTGCTTTGGGGACCCTCTTCCTCTATGTACACCGCTCTGGCACCCATTCCACCGGGCGGATCCACCATCTTCCCAATATGGGCGACGATCACACGGGCTGGGTGACCGTGCTGACCCATGCTGAGCGTCTTCTGGCTGGTCTGGGGTGCAGCATGGTTACAATTTGTGCAACACATCGCGGTTTGCGTGGGGGTCTGGATGCGCTTGGCTGGCGTCATATAGACCAGCGCCGTATCTGGATTGTCGACCACCAGGGTCTCCTGAACGAGCGGCAATGGCACCTCACATATCTTGAGGGGGACCACGGTTTTCGCGGGGTGTAACCACGTTCCGAGTCCGAGTAGAGGCCATTGAAAAAAGACTCTGGGGAGCCCGACGCGTCCGGTTTTCGCTGACGACTCAAATTGTCTGTCGTCGAAGAGTCCGGACGCGCAGCACTTTGGGTGGAGATGGACTACCCGGAATTCACTGCCCGCGTCACGGCCTATTTCCCCATGCGTTGGGCCCGGCTGAGGGCGAAGCCATTGTCGCTTTGCCGGGGCACCTGCAGCATTATCCTTCATGGCCAGCCCGAGAGCTTCCAGTTAAGTCATCATTCGCCCATCATTCACCGGTGGCCAAACCCCATGCCAGCCCTGTCCGTGACCGGGCGAGAACAAAAAGGCCACCGCACCCGGGTGATCATGGTGAGCCAATCTTGTGTGTTGCACGTTTACGGCATCGACTGTCATGCGCCTGGACTTTTTGAAACGGCGCGGGCTTTGCTTTATACTAGATAGGAGATTCAAGAACGCATGCAGGAACACGGAGGCAAAATGTCCAAAATTGTCCAGGAGAAACTGATTCAGGCCGGCCGCATCTTGCAAGAGCTGGGAATCGACCTGTGGCTGACCTTTGTGCGCGAAACGGCAGCCGGAGGCGACCCTGTAATCCCCCTTATCTATGGTGACCGCGACCTCACCTGGCAGAGCGCCCTCATCGTGACCCGCGGCGGCGAGAGGATAGCCATAGTCGGTCGTTTTGACGCCGAAGCCGTCCGCCTGGCCGGCCACTATGAGACCATCATTCCCTACGACCAGGCGCTGCGCCCCGAATTGCTGGCTGTTTTGCGGCGGCTCGACCCGGCTCGCATCGCCGTCAACTACTCGGCTGACGACGTGCTGGCCGATGGCCTGAGCCACGGCCTGTACCGGGTTCTGGAGGGGTACTTGGAAGCTACGCCCTATGCGGACCGCCTCGTGTCGGCCGAGGACATCATCGGCCGGCTGCGGGCCCGCAAGACACCGAGCGAAGTGGAACTCGTACGCGCCGCCGTCGAGGCGACCCTGGAAATCTATGAGCAAACCTTTGATTTCGCCCGGCCGGGCATGACGGAAAACGAGATCGGCGCCTTCATGCAAGCTCAGGTCAGAGAACGGGGGCTGGCCTTCGCCTGGGAGGCGGGCCATTGTCCGACGGTAAACGCCGGTCCCGATTCGCCGGTGGGTCACGTGGGGACAACCGGGCAGAAACTGGAACGGGGCCGATTGCTGCATTTCGATTTCGGCGTTCGAAAGGCCGGCTACTGCTCTGATATACAGCGCGTCGTCTACTTCCTGGCCCACGGCGAAACCGACGCCCCCGCCGCGGTGCGCCACGCCTTTGAGACCGTGCTACGCGCCGTGCAGGCGGCGGTGGCAGTCATGAAACCGGGCGTAAAGGGCAAGGAGGTGGATGCCGTCGCCCGCGGGATTGTCACCGCGGCCGGATTCCCCGAATTCAAGCACGCCACCGGCCATCACGTGGGCCGCCTGGCCCACGACGGGGCCGGTGTACTGGGCCCCGAGTGGGAGCGCTACGGCGATACCCCCAACCGCCGGCTGGAAGCGGGCCACGTCTATACCGTGGAGCCGACCCTCTTTGTGCCCGGCTACGGGTTCCTGGGGCTGGAGGAGGACGTGGCCGTCACCGAGACGGGAACCGAGTACCTGGGTCCGCCCCAGACCGATTTGATTCTGCGCTGACGAGAAAGCCCTATCGGGCTCTCAGGTAACCCGACATATCCCCCGCAATAGCCTGAAGCCCGCATCTCTAACCCAACAGCCCGATCTTACGGTAATTCCCTATGATTCAGGCTAGTCAATAACAGTAAACGCGGAGGGACTCGTGTCCTGTTCGTCGGGGTTCTTGATGTCGAACACCACCTTGTGCAATTGCCCTTCTGTAAACTCGAATTTCCCCATATCGGCATACTCCTCATTCACGGGCATACCTTCATCCCGGCCGATATCGAAAGTTTCGTGGCCGGTATAAGCACCGTAGACCGTCGCTGTGATATCCATTTCCCCGACCTTTTCATCATCAATGAAGAGCTCGACGGTAGAGGGGCCATTAAGTACGGGCTCCTTCATGGTGTGTTTCAAGGTTATCTTTATGTCTCCGTGGGGAATCTTCACGTCCCCGTCGAAGTCATGCCAGTAGAGGCCGAGCGTGGAGTAGGTGTACCTCAGTTTACCATCCATAATAAACAGTGCCTGTCCTCCGATGTGTTCAACCACAGCATAAATCACACCCTGGGTGGTCTCGTCGGCTGTGATATAGGCATTCACCTCATAGTTGGTCGACTTTATCTCTGGTCCGGCCAGTTCGGGTACCCGGTATACATTGGTTGTCAGTTCCCAGTGTCGTTTGGCAGCCCGCTGTGGATTGGATTCCGGCTGGAGCGTTCTACCCAGGGACCCTCCCACAGGATATACATCGTACTTCTCTGCCTCTTCCCAGAATATCTCTTCCAGTTCCCTGACTTTTTCCGGGTACTGATCGGCTACATTCACCTGCTGAATGGGATCTTCCTCGATGTTGTACAACTCCCATTCCACAGTCAGCGGATCGAAATTTGCCAACGCTTCAGGATCCACTGACCAGGGGATACGATAGGGTTTTCCGCACAGGGTCCATCCCTCGTGGTACAATCCCACAAATCCTGTCATTTCAAAATACTGGGTGGGATGGTTGGTTTTAGCATCGGGATCGTTCCACGCATAGGTGAGCGATTTTCCCGGATACTCTTTTCTTTTCTGTCCGTTCACATAGTCGGGTGCGGGCACTCCGGTAACCTCCAGAATGGTGGGAACGAGATCGGTCACATTCTGGAATTGTCTGCGCCATTCACCTCTTGCCCTGATGGCTTTCGGGTACCGAATTGCCGTGGCAGACATGGTCCCTCCGAAATGGGAAGCCATCTGTTTGGTCCACTGGAACGGGGTTGATGATGCGTAGGCCCATGCGACCGAATAGTGGTTGGCCATGTGCGGCCCTCCCCAGGCATCCAGGCCGCCATATTCTTCCAGTTTCTCCAGTTGCTGCTCCATGGTTAGGGGCGGAAACCCGTTCTGCATCAACAGCTCGGAGAATGTACCCGTGGGTGTTCCTTCCGCCGTGCAGCCATTGTCGGCGGTCAGGTAGATCACGAGGGTGTTGTCCAGCTCGCCCATTTCCTCAATATGTTCGATGACACGCCCGATATGATAATCCACATGTTCCAGGAAAGCCGCATTGACTTCCATCTGGCGGGCCAGGTATTCTCTGCCTTCTTCGCTGAAGGAATCCCATTCCGGGATAACCTCCGGCCAGTCGACCATTTCCGCGTCTTGGGGAACCAGACCGAGCTCTTTCTGGCGTTCCAGTTGTTGGGCCCTGTACACATGCCACCCTTCATCGAACTGGCCTTTATATTTGTCCCGCCACTCTTCGGGGACCTGGATGGGCGCATGAACAGCGCCCGGCGTATAATAAATAAAGAAAGGATTATCTCTCAAGCCTTTCCAGTTATCCAGCCATTTGATCGCCTGATCGGCCATGCCCTGGGAAATGTGGAATTTCGATCCGTCTGCATTGGTTTTCGGGGTTTCAATGGCTGTCGTGTTTTCGTACAGCAGTGGATAAAACTGGTTGGTTTCTCCACCTAAAAAGCCCCAGAAATACTCAAAACCCCATATGCCCGTGGGCCAGCTCTCAAAGGGACCGGCAGGAGAGGCTTCCTCCATGGGGGTGTTGTGCCATTTGCCGAATGCTGCCGTGGCGTATCCGTTTTCGGTTAAAATTCTGGCAATGGAAGGAGTGGTGTAGTCAATCTGCGAATTGTAACCCGGATAGCCGGTGGCAAACTCCGAGATGATCCCTGTTCCTATCTCGTGGATATTGTATCCGGTCAAGAGGGATCCACGGGTCGGGGAACATACTGCAGCCACAGACATGTGTGTATAGCGTATCCCTTCATCACCAATCCGGTCAAATGCGGGTGTGCGCATGACACCCCCATAGGAGGTGGCGCTTGAATATCCGGCATCATCCAGCATGATGACCAGGACATTGGGTGCGCCTTCAGGCGCTTTGGGCCGACCGACAAAATCCGGTTTGGAGTCTTCCAGGGTTTTCCCCTGTACCCCTTTCCATTTTGGCAATTGATAGGGAATGGCGTTGCCTTCGCCGCTCTCTTGAGCGACAGCCATCCGGCTGCAGAACGCAAGAGAGAGGAGACCTAAGAATGAGATTACGCGTTTTAATAACTTCATCGTTCCCTCCGTTCATTTTCTTTTCAAAGCCACAAGATTTCTTGTCTAGCCTCCTCCTTTCTCGCGAAGACGTCCGTGAGCTACCAGCCAGTCCAGTAACTCCTGTTTGAGCGAGTCGAGCAGTGCCCCGTACTCTTTCCTTCTCGAGGGTCCATCGCCGGTATTTACTTTGTTCCAATGAACCAGGGCCCTGTCACAGGCAAGCAGGTCGGCGCAGACCGATCGGAAATCGCTGCTTTCCTCATACGCGCGCTCTATCTCTTCGGCATACCGTGGAAAGCACTCCGCGGCAATCCTGACCGCTTCCGTTTGATTTGTCAACGTGCGCGCCCCATTTCATGAAGTCGCGGGATCATGAGCTGATAAATACACTATCATTTTATGGCACAGAATGATTGCGGATGTAAGGAGTTTACGGTAGTCTATTGTAGCCTACACCGGCGAAGTCTATATCAGATAAGCGTTTAACTTGAGAGGGGCTGAGGTGGCCGGACAGGAGCACGACAAGGGTGCATCATCTCCCCAGAACGGGCCGGGCCTTCCCCATAAGGCCATCCGCGAAGAGCTTCGCCGGGTCCTCTCGCATCCGGAGTTCCTCGCATCCCCTAAACGCCGGGATTTCCTGGAATATGTCGTCGAGGAGACCCTCGCGGGCCGGGCGGACCGGATCAAGGGGTATTCGATCGCCATGGCGGTATTCGGCCGGGGCAAGGATTTCGATGCCGGGCTCGATCCGATCGTCCGCATCGAGGCGGGGAAGCTGAGGCGCGAGCTCGAAAGGTATTACCTTGTCGCCGGAGGTGAAGATCCTGTACGCATCGACATACGGAAGGGGCGGTACGTGCCGCTTTTCATCGAGCAGCCCGGACCTGCGACCGGCGCCCCCGCCGAGCCCCTGTCGGGGCTATCCGGGATCGGCGCCAAGCCGTCCGTCGCCGTCATGCCTCTGGAGAATCTGACCGGCGATACCGGGCAGGACTACTTCGTGAACGGGCTGCTCTCCGAGCTGACCGTCGAGCTCGGCAGGTACCAGAACATCATCGCCATTTCCGGCGGGGGAGCCGGTCCGGCGCCTGATGAGCCCAAGAATGCTAAGGAAACGGGATCCCAGCTGGGCGCGAGGTTTCTCCTGGGCGGGACGCTGCGCAGAGACTCGGAGAGGGCGAAGGTCGCTCTTCACCTGACCGACACGGCGACGGGAAGGCAGGTCTGGAGCGAGGCCTACGCATACAAGCTCAACCCGGCCGAAGTCATCTCAACCCAGGAATCGATTGCGAGGGAAGTCGTCGCAACCATCGCGGGAGAAGCCGGGATCATATCACAGCGGCTCTCGCGCGAAGTCCGTAACAAGAAGCCCTGCGACCTCACGACCTACGAGGCAGTACTCCGCTACCAGTACTACATGCGAGTGATGACGCCGGAATCATACCGGAGCGCGCTCGCAGCGCTGCGGGCCGCAGTCGAGCGCGAACCCGACTATGGGCCCGCCTGTTCAGCCCTCGCAAACATGCACTGCCACGCCTACATCTGGGACATACCGGAGTTCGATGAGCCGATGGACAAGGCGGGCGAATATGCCAGGAACGGAGCCCTTATGGACCCTGCTAACCAGCTGACACGAACCGTCATGGCCTACGTCCATCTCTTGCGAGGCGAACTCGAGTCGGCACTGAGCGAGGCAGACGTGGCCCTTCAGCTCAACCCAAACTCCCCGTACTTTACCGGAACGATAGGATACGTTGTCATGATGGCGGGCGACTTCGATCATGGCCGAAGACTCGTCGAAAACGCCATCGCTCTCAATCCGTGTCATCCGAGATGGTTCCACCACGCGCTCTGGCTGGACGATTACCGGCAGGAGCGCTACGAATCGTCTTATCGAGCCGCGGTAACGGCCGGACCGAGTCTTGGTTTCTGGCATCCGGTGGTGTGCGCCGCACCGCTTGGAAAGCTGCAGCGCAGGCCGCAGGCCCGGGCCTACATTGCGGAGCTCCGCCGGCTCAAACCCGATTTCGAACAACGGTCCAGGGAGCTCATAGCCCGCGTCATAAAGATCGAGGGCTTCACCGAGCAGCTGATCGACGGGCTGAGGAAAGCAGGGCTGGAAGCGCTCTGACTCGCCGGACGATCGCATCGCACCCCCAGGTCCGATAGACCGGGGAAGCGTCCTCCCATCTGAAGAAGCCGGAAACGCAGAACCCTCGAAACCCGTTCAGTTGCTCTATAGAGGGGAATGCCGGAGAGGGCTGCGAACGAAAGTGGCTCCCCGGGCTGCCATCCCAAAGCGTGGTTCTGTGGGACTGTCTTGCCCTTGGGATCAAGCGAATCGCGAGAGGACAGACAAAGATTTCTGTGTCTGCATAGCTGCCTCCATAGACAAATGTCTGAGAGCGTAGTCTTGTGGGATCAAGGTCAAAACTGACCACCAACCCAAAGGCCGTGGTTTGGCCCGTGAGGGACACGCAAAATCTTTTCATGCGCATGAGTGCAGCGACTTCTCCGAAGAGCAACGCACAATGATGCCGATTCCCGTGAATTTCATGGTTGACGAGAGAGCCCGGTAGGCATATAGTTCTATATATGTCGAACTATAGAGATAACAGGTTGGAGCAGTTCGCAGAGATGTTCAAGGCACTATCGAACCCGAATCGCCTCAGGATCTTCTCGCGACTCCTATCCTGCTGCCCCCCGGGTACGGTCTGTGGCGCGGCCCAGGGCCTTGGAGCGTGTGTGGGGGAACTCGGGCGAGATTTGGGAATTGCCCCGTCCACGGTTTCCCATCACATCAAGGAACTCAACAGGGCTGGGGTCATCCAGATGAGGAGACGCGGCCGGAACGTGGAATGCTGGACAGATCCCAACACACTGAAGGAATTAGCTGGGTTCTTCTCTGTCCATGCTGAAGACCAGACGATCCCGGGAAAGGACAGCAAGGCGTGAAGAGTGTGGTGACCGGTGTAATAGTCACAGCCCTCGGCTGTTTTCTCTTCGCCGGCTGCAGCGTAGAGGGCAAGAAGGAGGCAGAGATGCCGGTATTGACTATCAAGTGGCAGCGCCTTGTGGACCAGAAGGGACAGACCTGCCCACGTTGCGGCGCAACAGAAACCGAGGTCGACAAGGCCTTCGGTAGGCTCCGCGAATCCCTGGCAGCCCTTGGAGTAGAGGTTCGACTCGAGAAGGGCGTTATGGACATGCCGACTTTTCAGGGAAACCCCACAGAGTCCAATAGCATCTGGGTTGCTGGAAGGCCCCTGGAAGAATGGCTAGGGGCGCATGTCGGACAGAGTGAGTGTTGCGGCCCTTGCGGGGATACCGAATGCCGCACCATCATAGTGGGTGGGAACACGTATGAGGAGATCCCTGCAGAATTGATCGAGAGGGCTGGCCTCATGGCAGCGTCGGAGATTATAGGAAATGCCCCCTCTTCACACGGCAGATCGCAAGCGTCACCGGGGTCCAGCGCCTGCTGCCCCAGCGACACGTCAAAGCAAGCTGGCGATTCCGGAGGGTGCTGCCCGAAGTAGCCCGCAGAGAGGCATTTCAAGCAAGGCCTGTAAGTCAAGATAACCGTTTCACTACAGACGGTAGGGGCACTGCGGTGGGTACAGGAGTCGTTAGCCGGCGACAGGCAGGTCCGCGATGACGCAACCCGCCTCAAGGCCGTAAAGCGAACACCTGTCAAGCAGCTCTGCAGGCACTACAAGGCGTGAGGCACCCTTTCCTCTCTGCCCTACCAATATAAGAACCCTGTGACAGATTCGGCTTCAGGAGGACTTGTAGAATGGACCAGGTGAAGGAGCCCCCAGTGACAGGCCAAGCGAAGGGTCTATCCGTCTTCGAGAAATACCTTACGGTGTGGGTGGGCCTGTGCATAGCAGCAGGCATTGCACTCGGGCGGGTGGCCCCGGAGGTGGCAAAGACACTCGATGCCATCTCGGTGTATCAGGTCTCAATCCCGATAGCCATTTGTCTGTTCTTCATGATGTATCCCATTATGGTCAAGATCGATTTCTCCGAGGTCGTGAGGGCAGGCAAGACTCCCAGGCCGGTGGGGCTGACGCTCGCTGTGAACTGGGCTGTGAAGCCGTTCACGATGTATGCGATATCCACTCTGTTTCTGGGATATCTCTTCAAACAGTTCCTGCCTGGCACGGAGGTAGTGAAGTCTGGCCAAGAGGTAGAGCTCTGGCGGAGCTATATCTCCGGCTGCATCCTCCTCGGGATAGCACCGTGTACGGCAATGGTTCTCATGTGGAGCTATCTCGCCAAGGGCAATGACGGGCACACACTCGTGATGGTCGCGATAAACTCACTCACCATGCTGTTTCTATACGGCCCTCTCGGAGGGTTCCTGCTGGGTGTGAATGCCATGCCGATCCCCTGGCAGACGATACTGCTTTCAGTTTCCGTCTACGTCGGCCTGCCCCTCCTCTGTGGTTACTTCACAAGGCGCTGGATCATCTCCAAGAAGGGGATCGACTGGTTCAAGCGGCACTTCCTCCCTGTTCTTACACCCATCTCGATCACGGCGCTTCTCATCACGCTGGTTCTTCTCTTCTCTTTCAAGGGCGATGTCATCACTGCGAACCCCGCCACGATAGGCTGGATCGCCATACCGCTCTTCATCCAGACCATGCTCATCTTCTGGGTGACCTATGGTATAGCACGCCTCATGCGGCTCAATTACCGGGATGCCGCCCCGAGTGCGATGATAGGGGCATCCAACCATTTTGAGGTGGCCATAGCGACGGCGGCCACCCTGTTTGGCCTCGCCTCGGGCGCGGCCCTTGCCACTGTGGTCGGTGTTCTTATCGAGGTACCGGTAATGCTGAGTCTTGTTGAGATCTGCAAACGTACAAAGCACTGGTTTCCCCGGGAAGCGTAGGCGATACGGGGCAACCCCGGCCCTCCTGCGATAACGAAAGGTGCTTGACATTATGGCAATATGGTATTATACTCATACATACATAAACAGGGGCTTTGGCGATGAAAGCTAACGATCAGTACAAACGGCAGGCACGGGTCCTCAAGGCCATTGCCAATGAGACCAGGCTCAAGATCATCGACCGTCTGCACAAGGGTGAGTGTCATGTAGGGGAGCTGGTCGATCTGATCGGCTGCGACCAGTCAACTGTCTCCAAACACCTGGCCGTTCTGCGGGGCATCGGTATCGTCGATGATGACAGGCGAGGGAACACCGTGTTCTACCGACTGCTCACGCCCTGCGTTGTCAATTTCTTCTCATGCGCCGCTGAGGTGATCAAAGAGAGACGATGAGCCCGTGACTGGTGGCGTTGGGCCGAGTGGGCGACTGAAAACATGTTTGTAAAGAGATGTTCCGGAGGTAGGTAATGTCATTTAAGAACGAATGGAAGAACCTAATACTCATCCTCTTGGTTTTCGCCGCCTTCTTCTCGCTCCCTGTTGAATCAGCCAAGTTCCAGAATGCCATTCACGAGTCTCTCGCCCTGGCAAAGTGGTATGCAAGGGAACATGTGATATTGTGCCTCGTTCCAGCATTCTTCATAGCAGGAGCGATATCCTGCTTCGTATCACAGGCATCCGTGCTGAAGTACCTTGGCCCTAAAGCCAAGAAGGCTCTTGCTTATGGAGTCGCATCCGTGTCGGGATCCATCCTTGCCGTGTGCAGCTGCACGGTGCTTCCCCTCTTTGCAGGGATATACAAGCGAGGCGCAGGCCTCGGGCCGGCAAGTGCCTTCCTTTATTCGGGACCCGCCATAAATGTGCTCGCCATCGTGCTGACGGCGAAGGTTCTGGGTGTGGAGATCGGGGTGGCACGGGCGGTCGGGGCCATCTCATTCAGCATAGTGGTGGGCCTTCTCATGCACCTCTTCTTTCATAAGGAGGAAATGGAGAAGGCAGCAGCAATGGCGGCCCTCCCTGAGCCTGAGGCTCCGAGGCCGCTCTGGCACACGGCCACGTACTTTGCGAGCATGGTCGCGCTACTTGTCTTCGCCAACTGGGGCAAGCCCGCGGACCCGGTCGGTATCTGGCATGCCATATTCTCTGCCAAGTGGTGGATCACGGGACTTGTCGCAGTAGGGTTCGGCACGATCATGGCATCGTGGTTCAACATTCGAGCAAGAGACATTCTACTTGCAGCGATTCCTGTTGTAGTTGCGGCGATCGTGTTCAGGGGCAGCCCGCTTGTTCCATTTGCTGTTGGTATTGCAACCTTCTCTGTAGTCCTGTCGAGATCGGGCAACGAGGCGGAAGAGTGGCTCTCATCCACATGGACCTTCGCCAAGCAGATAATGCCCCTGCTTCTCATAGGGGTGCTCATAGCCGGTGCACTCCTGGGAAGACCGGATAGCCAGGGACTGATCCCCTCGCGATGGGTGGCCGGTCTGGTTGGCGGAAACAGCATTCAGGCTAATCTATTCGCATCGGTTGCAGGAGCCTTCATGTATTTCGCGACGCTTACCGAGGTCCCCATTCTTCAGGGGCTCTTAGGAGCCGGAATGGGCAAGGGTCCGGCGCTCGCACTCTTGCTCGCCGGTCCAGCGCTTTCGCTTCCTAACATGCTTGTCATCCGGAGCGTGATGGGAACCAAGAAGACCCTGGTCTTCGTGGGACTCATATGCATCATGGCAACAATAACCGGTATGATATTCGGAACGTTCTGGGGTTAATAGGGATGCCGGATACGTCGGGACACACGGGGCAGACGTGGTTGAGTTAAGACAGATAATGGTCGGAGGCGTGAAGGTCGGGCTGGTTGATCTTGACAGTATCCTTGAACAGGCTCGGGGGGAGTCATTCGAATCTGACGAGGCAATTGCTGAGAGGCTGCTCGAGCTCGTCAGACAGGTAAACTACGTTACGCCGTCGAAGAAGGAAGAATACAAGATGGCCCTCCTGAGGGAGTTCAAACGCACAATGGGTGATGAGATTCCCCTGGAGCCTGGCACACTGGAGATCCGCGTGCTCGGTCCGGGGTGTCCCAACTGCGATCGCCTGATGAGCGAAGTGCGGACTGCGTTGGCAGATCTTGAGATCAACGCCGATCTTGAACACGTGCATGATCTTAAGGCGATAGCTGGCTTCGGCCCGGTGGCAACACCGGCGCTTGTGATAAATGGCAAGGTGGTCGCTTCGGGACGTGTTCCGAGGCGGGCCGCCCTCAACCGTATGTTGAAGGAGGCATCAAAATGAAGATCCAGGTTCTCGGGACCGGATGTCCCAAGTGTAAGAAGACATATGAGAACGCCCAGCAAGCATTGAAGGATCTCGATGCGTGCGCTGATCTTGAGAAGATCGAAGACCTCAAGGCCATAATGAACTTCGGAGTCATGGTGACCCCTGCGCTGGCAATAGACGGCGACGTCAAAGTGGCAGGCAAGATTCCGTCGGTGGACGAGATCAAGAAGATCATCACTGAGAATGGGTAGGGCCAATCCATACTTAATGACACGAGGGAAGCAACCATGCGCTTGAAAACGATTCTGGCGTTCATCACGATAGGGCTCGCGGCTACCTTAATCGTGTTTGCTGGCTGTAGTAAGGAGAAGGCGGAACAGCAGGCGGAGTCACCTGAGGAAGCTCTTCAGGCAAGACAGCAACCTGACACGTCTATCAGTATGACAGGGGTGATCCGTCAGGAGACAGCCCAGGTTGGCCAGGCCAGACAAGTGCCACGCCTCGTCGATCTAGGAAAGGGAACCTGTATGCCGTGCAAGAAGATGGCACCCATACTGGAGGAACTCAAGAGGGAATACCAAGGTAGGGCTGTGGTTGAGGTAATAGACCTCCGGGATGACCCGGGAGCAGCCCGGGAATATGGCATCCGTCTCATACCAACCCAGATCTTCTACGACGCCGCCGGCGAGGAAGTCTGGAGGCACGAGGGTTTTCTTGCTAAAGATGCGATCGTGGCCAAATTCACAGAGATGGGGGTCGAGGCCCCATGATTACCGAGATCTTCGAGGGCCTTACCGAGGCTGTCTCTGGGACACCACTCATCGCAATACTCGCATCCCTGGCGTGGGGTGTGCTAAGCATCATTCTGAGTCCCTGCCATCTGGCAAGCATCCCCCTCGTAGTAGGTTTTATAGGCGAGCAAGGAGTGATGACGACCCGGAAAGCCTTCACGCTCGCGCTTCTCTTTGCCTTGGGCATCCTTGTGACCATCGGTTTGATAGGTGTCGCAACCGCCGCCTTCGGGCGGATGCTCGGCGACCTCGGGGCACATATGAACTACATAGTCGCAGTCATTTTCTTCGTGATAGGTCTCCATTTTCTTGGCGTCGTACCCATGCCGTTCTCGGCGGCTCGCGCCAGGACGGGTGGCCGACGGGGCCTTCTGGCTGCCTTCATCCTCGGGCTTGTCTTCGGGCTGGCTTTGGGGCCTTGCACGTTCGCTTACATGGCTCCCATGCTCGGAATAACTCTCTCGGTGGCTCGCACAAACATGGGGTATGGAATCCTGTTGCTCGGAGCCTACGGCGTTGGCCATTGTGCCGTAATCGTAGGGGCGGGAACGTTTACTGAGGTTGTAGAGCACTATCTCAAGTGGTCGGGCAAGTCCCGGGGGCTGGACATTGTGAAGAAGGTATGCGGGGCACTCGTTATCATAGGAGGTATCTACCTCATATGGACAAGCTGACACTCACCAGGGCCCGCATGCAGCTCGCTTTGCAGGTTGTCACCGTCCTGATGCTGATCGCCACTACGCTGGGGCAGCCGCCCCATGCAGCTGCGGGTGAGATCTCCGGCAGCGACGCCGGAGCCGCAAGTAGCTTGTCCCCCATCGGGGACTCCACCTGGATCTCCGGGTTTTATGATGACGTCCGGATCCTTGGGAGTGCCGACAGCATCCCTCGAAGTAGGATTCTGGAAGAGATCCGCCAGGCCTGGCACAATAGAATCGAGGGATTGACGATTGATTCACTGACCATTGCAGACTCCTCTGTCGAGAAGATCTTCGGCATGCAGATCGACTACATAACATCGGTCCTCGAAGGTCAGCCATCCTCTCGGGATACCGCCGGTCCCTACAAGGATGTGCGTCTGGACCAAGCTGTCAGTGCCATCAAAGAGCTCTCAAGCCTTTCTCCGCTTGCCGTGGCAAGGCGGGATTCACTGCGAAGTTCATTGCTGGTCGTATCATCGGTGGGTTGCGCGTGCGAGATGGAGAGATGTTCCAGAATGATTGAGCTGTTCGCTTCAATGCAGACGGACACCCTTGGAGGCCCGGTGGCCATGGTTGACTTGATGCAGGTTCCACCGCTCGAAGACCTGCTGGGCTATGTCACTATTCCCTACTGGATATTCTTCAGTGAGATCGGTGAGGTTTCTACCGTTATCGAGGGAGCTTCCGATGCTGAAGATGTAAGAGCCAGCGTCCTTGCGTGGCTTGGAATGCTCAGGGCAGTACCCAACACGGAGCCCGCCGAAGACTGGAGACGTGGTCAATGAGCCGACCGAAGACAAAGGTCTTATTCGTATGCAAGCATAACTCCGCGCGGAGCCAGATGGCCGAGGCCTTTCTAAGGCATTACGCCGGCGACCGTTTCGAGGTTTACAGTGCAGGGCTCGAGCCGGCAAAGGTTCACCCTCTTGCGGTAAGGGTGATGCAGGAGATCGGAATCGACATAAGCCATCATAAGTCGAAGCCGATCTCCGACTACCTAGGAAAGCTCAAAGTCGACTATGCCGTCGCGGTCTGCGACATCGGCGAGGAGGCCTGTCCCAGCCTCCATCCTTTCACGGAGAAGCTGTTGCATTGGCCCTTCGAGGACCCCGCCTCTTTCAAGGGTACCGAAGAGGAACGGCTGGCCAATTTCAGGCAGATAAGGGATCTCATACATAAGCGGGTCCGCGACTGGGTAGAGGAGATCGCTCTCGGCAATCAAGGCCCAAGCGCCTGACCTTGCACGCAGCTCCGACAGGTGACCGGCAGTGCTTTCGAGGTTGTGGGCACAAACGCCCGCGTGCGAAATGGGTTTCGCCGCCGTGATCATGTCCTCGAGGTCATGACATACAGGCAGGGCATGAAGAAAAGCGCTACCAGGATTTCCATTCCCAGGCCACCAATTGCGGCCACGGCCATGGGCTGGAGCATATCGCCTCCTTCACCCACGTTTAGCGCCAGTGGCAGGAATCCCATCATGGTGGTAACCGTGGTCATGATCCGGGGCCTGAGGCGTATCTTGGCCGCCTCCGCCACCGCCCGGCGCGCCGTCAGGCCCCGGCGGCTCTCGGTGTCCCGGGCATAGGTAAGGAGCAGCACTCCGTCATTCACGGTGGCGGCCACAACCACCAGAATCCCTATGATCACAGTCGCGCCGAGCGGCTGCTGTGCGAAGTACATGAGAAACACCACCCCGGCCAGGCAGAAGGGCACGCTGCCCAGGATCAAGCCCGGGAGCCTCAGGCTGTTGAACTGCACGGTGAGCACGATGAAGGAGAAGAACAGCGCGAAGGCGAGCACCGCAAGCACGGTATCCTTCATGTCGGCCATCATCTCGGCCCTCCCGCCGAAGTCGAACGCGTAGCCTGCCGGCCGGTCGAGCCCGGCCAAGGCGGTCCGCAGTTCCTTAAGCCCGCCGGCCAGGTCGCCGTCCGCTATATCGGCTTCCACGGTGATCTGTCTGATCTGGTTCTCCCGCACGATCTCGACGGGGCCCGAGGCGGGGACGACATCGGCTATGTCCCGGAGGCGGAGAGGCGTACCGCGCGCACTCGTAACAGGCAGGTTTTCCACTTCGCGGCGGGTGGTCAGATTCTTCTCCGGGACCAGGACGCGGACGTCGTAGTAATCCTCCCCGTCACGGTAGCGCGTGGCAACGGCCCCCGTGATGAGCGAGCGCAGAGATCGCGCCACATCCGAGACCGAAACACCGAGCTCCGCGGCCTTGGCCCTGTCCACGGCGACCTGATACTCCGGTTTGGAAAGGTCCATGGACACCGATACGTTCCGGAACCGCTCCAGGCGGTCGATAGCCTCCACCGTCCGGCTCGCCAGGTCGGCGAGCACGTCCATATCCTGGCCCCGGACCTGCACCACGATGTCCGATGCCCGCATGCCGTGAACGCCCTTGATGGGCATCTGCCTGACCATGGCCTTGCCTCCGGGGGGCTGGACCTTGGCCACGAGCTTGCGGAGGCGGGCGACGTATGCCTCGGTGCTCAAGTTGCGCGCTGACCTGGGTACCATCTGGATGTCCACCTCGCCCTCGTTGGCTACTTCATATGTGGTAAGCCCCCTCACCTGCCCGCCGGCCAGGCTGAAGGCGCTCTCTATGAGCGGGTCGCCTGCAATCTGCTGTTCGATTTTCCTCAACGCCCGGTCGGTCTCGTCCACCGAGGCCCCGGTCGGCATTCTTACCTTGACCATGAGCCTTCCGTCGTCGATGAGGGGCAAGAACTCGCCGCCCAGCCGCCCGAGCAGGATCACCGCGGCGGCAAGCGCAATAAGAAAGGCCGCAGCGTAGATCCGCCGGCGGTGGATCACCCGGTCGAGCCACAGCCCGTAACGCTCCGTGAAACTTGCGAAGAGACGTTCAAAACTGCCGGGCCGCATTTTGGGCCGGCTTGTGCCGAACAGGGCGGCCGTAACCATGGGGGTGACCGAAACGGCCACGGCCAGACTGACCACCACGATCCCCCCCATCACCAGGATAAGTTCCCGGAAGAGCAGGCTCGTGAGGCCCGGGACCAGAAGAAAAGGCACGAACAGTGCGAGGAACGACAGGGTCGCCGCCACGATGGCCGGGCCCACCTCCCCGGTGGCATCGACCGCCAGGCCTGATGGGTCCGCATCGGGATGGTCGCGCCTCGCCCGGGAGATGTTCTCAAGCACTACGATGGAATTGTCCAGCACCACGCCGATCGCCACCACGAGCCCGCCCATCGAGAAGATATTGAGTGAAAAGCCGGCGAGTTTCATCAGGCCGAAATTGAGCACCATGGTCAGAGGCAGGGCGATTACCATGATCAGTACCTGCCTTGCGCTGCCCAGGAAAAGATAGACGACCACGATCAGCAATACGGCCGCAGCCACCGCGGCATTGCGCACGCCCCGGAGCGCCTGCTTGACATAGACCGCCTGGTCTTCCACGTAGCCGAGCCGGAGCCCCTCCGGCAAAACGGGCGCGAGCTCATCAAGAAACCGGTCCACGGCCTCGGCCACCCGGACAGTGTTGGCTTCAGCCTCCTTCAGGACCGAGATCTTAACGCAATCCCGACCGTTGAAGCGGCTTATGAGGCGCGCCTCTTCGTGGCCGTCCACTACCTCTGCAATGTCACGCAGATAGACCTTTCGGGCCCCCGCGGACGCCACGACGACGGCGCGGATATCCTCGAGACTCGAATACTCGCCCATGGTGCGGGCGATAACCTCCTTCGGGCCGACGGTGACCCGCCCTCCGGCCAGATCGACATTCTCGGCGGCGACCCGCCCTATGACCGAATCGAGGGCGAGCCCGTGCTTTTCCATTGCCTCAGGATCAAGCAGGATGCGGATTTCGCGCTCGAGCCCTCCCACGACTTCCGTACCGGCCACGCCCCTGACGGCGAGGATGCGGTCCTGAAGCCAGTTGTCGGCCCACTCCCTCAGTTCCACGGGGCCCCAAAGGTCGGAGGTCACCGTGAGTTGCATCACCGGAAGCTGGGACGGGTCGGCCTTGAATACATAGGGTGCTTCGATGTCCTCGGGCAGAAGCTGCTCGGCCCGGGTCAGGGCGGCGAGTACATCCTGGAAGGCGATGTCGATATCGGCGCCGTATTCGAAGTACACGTCCAGCGCATAGAGCCCCTCTGTGCAAGAGGACGAGATGTAGTCCAGGCGGTCCACGGTAGCCATCAGCCGTTCGACCGGCTCGGCGATGTCCGCCTCGACCTCCTCGGGCGTAGCCCCGTGCCACCTTATCTGAATCTTGACCAGGGGATATGTGATGCCCGGTAGATAATCCACCGGAAGGCGCAGGAGGCCGTAGATCCCGAGAACCGCGAGAGCGACGACGATCGCGCTTGTGGCCAGGCGGCGGTGGACCGCGTAGCTGGTTATCTTCACGGCCGGTCGCCTCCCGCCTCGCCCTCGGGGCGAGCGGGGGATTCGTTCTTGTGGCGGGACTTGTCCGCGCCCTGCTCCTCTCCTCCGGCAACGCTCACCGCCATCCCGTCTCTCAGTCTCTCGTTTCCGGCGACTACGACTCTTTCGCCCGCACCGACGCCCGCGACGATCTGGATGCGATCGCCTTCCTCAATGCCGGTTTTCACCTGGCGCCTTAAGGCCTTACCGGCTTCCACAACAAAGACCGCCTTTCCATCGAGCGTGGAGAGGACCGCTTCCGCCGGCACTACCACGGCGTCATTCACCGTCTCAAGCAGAACCCTCAGGCGCGCGAACATACCCGGAAGGAGGTCAAGGGGCACATCCGGAACGATCTCGACGGTGCGGGTGCGCAAGCTGGGATCCAGATAGGGGTAGACACGCTCAATCCGGGCCTTAAGGGTGCTGTCCGGGAATGCATCCAGCCGCAGATCGACCAGCATGCCGGCGGCGATGCCGGCGGCATATCTTTCGGGGACCGCCGCACGGATCACCAGGCCGCCGGGATCGTACATATGGAGCAAGGCAGCGCGCGGCACCACAAACTGGCCTTCCTTCACGATCACCTGTGAGACCACGCCCGTCCAGGGAGCGGTGACGACAAAGTCCCGCGCCGTCTGCTCCGCATCTACCAGTTGGGCGCGGGCCTTTTCATAGGCCGCCCTGGCCTGGTCGAGGTCTTCGACGGGCAGGACACCGCTTTCGACGAGCCGGCGCTTTCTACCTAGGTTGTCCTCTTCCTTCTTAAGGGCCTCCCGAAGCGATGTGATGAGCGCGTCAATGCCTTGTGTCCGTCCAATCGCAAGCAGCGTATCACCGGACCTCACGAGGTCGCCTTCGCGCACGCGCACGTCAAGAACCGGCCCCTCCGCGGGAGACGCAAGCTCGGCCGCACGGTAGGGTTCCACCGAGCCGGTCAGCTCAAGCCCTGAGGAGATCGGGGCCTTTACCGCCGAGACCACGCGTACCGCCGGCGGCATTTCCTGCTTGCCGGCCTGGGCCGGCTCTGAGTCGCCGGAGGTCTTGTTGCGGATCAAGACGACTCCGGAGATGGCAAGCGCGCCCACGACCAACGTTATCAAGCCGATTCGTTTCTTCATTCTTCTGCCGTCTCCGCATCAGACCGAGCCCTCGCGGCATCAAGACAATTCGAACCCCTTAATTTAGTAAACGGGGTATCCCCTCAAAACCCCCGCCGGCTCTAGAGTTGGGGGCGCTACGTGCGGCAGCCTATCTCGGCCACAACGATCAAGGCACGAATTCCACCTACGTGGGGTAAGAAGCCTCCGCGGGGGATCGGCAGGTTCCGTTAAGGCAACAATGCCCATCCGCCCACAGAGGAGGCTTCGGTCGATCTATCGGCCGTGACAGCTTTTGCCGGCCCGGCACTCGCACTGGGGGTGCTTCGTACAGGTTCCCGCTGCATCGCAGACGCCGTCGGCGTCCTTATCCACGAATTCCGGACATGCCGCGCAGCCCTCAGGGCCGTGACAGACGCATTTGCCTTCACTGCCGCAGACCGCCGTCGCGCCGCCGTGACAAGAACCCGCAGGGTGGCAGTCTTGGGCTGTGCATGCGGTCGCATGCTCGGTCGTGTGGCATGTCTTTACGTCACAAGCCTGCCGACCCTGCGCATATGCATATACGGCCCATCCAGCCAGGCCTATAAGAGCTGCCACGGACAACACAAATACAGTCCTTCGCACGTATGATCACCTCCTTTCTCCAATCAGATTCCATCGCTGTTATTATCCCCGTCTGCGCTTGAAGACGCCGCACGGCGGGTCACCTCGTTTCCCGTTTCACAACCTTCACATTCCGGGCCCCCTCCGGTGCAACCGCAGCGCCTCCTCATAAGGTCGAAGAGCGCACTCTGCTGCTCCACGCTGAGGACCTCCTTCTCGGCCAGCAGATGCTCGATGATCAGCCCCTGCAGCCTCCGCTGCCGGCTGAGGATCTCTTCCTGACGGGCCGCCAGCGTGTCCGGGTGGGGGCGGCCGGCGGCTATCATGTCGATGAGCTCGGCCTGTCTCCGCCTGATGTCCCTGCATAAGGCCTGCGAGGTTGTCCGGAACTCCTGTAGTTTCGGTTCCACCATCTCCCATTGTTCATCGCTCAGGCCGAGGTCTCGGTGCAAGGGGCACCAGACGCGCTGCGTCCGGCTCCGCTCGCTCCGCCAGTGCTCGACCGCGGCACGGCCGGCCCAGCTTCCGACCAAACCGATGTTGAACGCCACCGACAGAATGAGAAGCCATTGAGTGCTCTTACGGGACACGGTCAATCACCTCCCGCCCGAGGCTCGGAAAGCAGGGTCAGATAGCAGTCGGCCAGCGAACCGCCGGGAGCATCCCCGAGGTAGTCCAGACTGTAAACCTCAACCGGGTCCGCCTCCAAGGTCTGAGAGACCTCCGGAATCGCGGTCTCGCCCGGGCCCCAATGCCGGCCGACAAGCCAGCCGGCGGCGACACCGATCAAGAGGGCCGCGGTCGCTCCGGCAAAAACCCGCCTAATGAGTCCCGGCACGAAGACGCCGCGCCGCCATGTCCTGCGGGGTACCTCTTCCCGCTGCCTGTTTCTCGCCCGGGCCAGTATGCGCGTGACCATGTAAGGAGGTGGTGGGGGTGCTTGCCAAGCCGTTAGTGCAGGCCCGACGGCGCGGAGATCGTCGAGCGCCTTCCGGCAGGCTTCACAGGCCGCAAGATGCCTCTCCAGCCCAACACACCGCCGGGCCGACAGCCTCCCGTCCAGGTAAGCACTCAGGGATTTGCGGTATCTAAAACACCATCGCATATGACCAACCTCTCTACCACGACAAACGAACCAGGAGAGGGAAACCCCCGCCCGCACTCACAGAATTTCGTTCGCCCCGAGAATGGCCCGCAGGCCCTCCCGCCCCCTGGCCAGAAGGCGCTCAACTGCCTTCGGCGTGGTTTCCATGGCGGCGGCGATCTCCTCGTAATCGAGCCCCTGGTAGTAGCGGAGCACGACGGCCATGCGTTGCTTGGCCGGCAGGGCGTCGAGCGCGGCTTTGACTGCAGCGGCGATCTCCCCTTTTGCCATCACCTCATCCGCAAGCGGCGCCGGATCCGCTGTATCGGGGATATCTTCGACATATAGCGGTTGTCTCTTTCTCTTCCTGTCAACACAAAGGCGGGTGACGATCCTGTTGAAGTAGGTCTTGAAGGAAGCGGTTGGGCGATAGCGCTCCGCGGCGTCCAGGAGCCGCAGGAAGGCATCCTGCACTACGTCCTCGGCTTCGCCGGCGTGCCCGAGGAAGTGATACGCAGCGTTCCAGGCCCAGCCCTGGTGCCGCCGGACGATTTCCTCAAAAGCGGACAGGTCGCCGCGGCCGGCGTCCAGCATCAGTTGCTCATCGCTCTGAGTGTTCAAGCGGCCGCTTCTTTCGGTTTAGGATGTAATGAAGTGCCATACCCGCCGCGGACCCCACTGCCATGTTTACAGCGAGCGAGCCAGCCAGGGTCGCCAGGACAGGGACGATCTGCTTGTTGATGCCTAAATCGCGGCTCATCTTCACCAGCTCGATCCCCACCAAGAGCATCATCGCTCCGACGATTGCTAGCGGGAAGCCGGCGAAGAGGGCGGCTATGCCGCCGGCGAGGAGAACGCCTAGACCGATCTCGATCGTGCCTTCGATGATATTGGCGCCGCCGGTCCTCGCGCCGAAGTAGTACTGGCCGGCGAGCCCTCCGGCTCCATGACAGAGAGGCATGCCCCCGAAGAAAGGCGATGCCAGGTTCATCACGCCCATGTTGATGGCAAGCCTGCGAGGTGTCACCCGGCGCCCGGGCCAGTACCCGGAGATCAGCGCCGCCGTGGCGATTACCGCATTTGTCGCCGTCAAGGGAATCTGGGCGAAACCGGCGTCCCGCATGACGGGCCATATCAGGTGGGGGTCCGGCAGCGTAAAGGGCGGCAGTGAGAGCGAGACTCCCGCCAGCGAGTCGAGGCGGCCCTGAATGGCCATGATCACGATGCCGCCGGCCACCAGCACAATTGAGGCTGGTGCGTAGCGGTTCTTCCTGAGAAGCAAGACGACGAGTATGGATGCAAGCCCGAGCATCCACCACGTGCTTACCATCTTGACGCCCTCAATCGCCAGGAGCGCTCCCAGCGAGAGCTGAATACCGCGGAACACGCTAATGGGCGTCCATCGCGCGATGAAGTCCATGCCTCCCGTAGTGCCCAGAACGAGCCAGACAGCACCCATCATGAGCCCCGCGGTATAGATGTCCCCGGGCGTCCAGGCGTGCGCAATCGCCACGATCGCAAGCACCTTCATGGGCTCGATGGGCATGGGGAGCCTGTAGACCAGCCCGGTGGCGATATTGGCCAGCCCCATCATTACCAGTAGCCCGGCGGGATTCATCCTGCAGACCGCAATGTACCCGATGGCGAGCGGCAGCAACGTGCCAAGGTCGCCCAGCGACCCGGCCAGTTCACGGAGGTTGAACTCAAAGTCACGCAGTTTCACGGTTTCCCTTGCCCTTCACTCCAGGTCAAACAATCCACTTGCGCCGGATGTTCCTCAGACTCACGGCGAAGAGAGCGCCGCAGAAGCACCCCAGTACAATGAAGTCTATGAGGAACGGCATTTGGGCGGACCGGCCTATCGAGCCGTGCAGGACATCCGCCCCGTAGGTCAAGGGCAAAGCATACGAGAGCGGGCGAAGCCAGATGGGCAGGTGCGCGACCGGAAAGAACAACCCGCAGAGAAAGATCATGGGAAAGCGGAAGAAGTTGGAGAAAGTCTGGGCCTCGAAGACCTCGCTCACCGAGACTGCGATAAAGAGCCCCAGAAAAGTGGAGCTCACTGCGATGAGCGCGACGCCCGGAATCAGGGTCAGCCAGGCGATACCGGATAGGTCGGTTAGGAACGCGGCCATCGCCAGGGGCACGAATGCATTCGCCATTCCGAAGAGGATGGCGCCGGTAGTCTTGGCCAGCATCAACACCTCCAGCGGGATAGGAGCCAGCAGGAGGCGCTCAAACGACCGCCCCTTCTTCTCGAAGGTCACGGTGACGGCTAGCATGCTGGTGGTGCCGAAGAGCACCGAGACACTCATAAGACCGGGCAAGAGGTCCGGGACGCTTTCAAGGCCATGGCCGGAGCGAACGAAGAACATGGCGGTCCAGGCCAAGGGAAAGACCAGTCCCCAGCTGATGTTGGGCGGCTTAAGATAATACGAGCGTACATCCTTGAGGAGAATGTTCCAGAAAGCGATCCATGCCTTCACCGGCGGCCTCCCCCTTTCTCTTTTTCCTTACGCATCGCGGCTGCCTCCACCCCGGTGATGCGCACGAACACGTCCTCCAGAGAAGGGCGCATTCTCCTCGCCTCGGTCACCTCGGCTCCGCGCTCCTCAAGAAAGCGCACCAGCGGGCCCACGGGAACCGCCCGGTCGGCCTCGACACGGATCACATCCCTGGACAGTTCCTGCAAACTGAGGTTGGGAAACCTACCGACGAGCTCTACGACCGTGCCCTCCGCCAGGTTGGCACAGGTTATCTCGACAACGTGCTTCTCCCTCACCGGCTGGATGAAGCGCTCCACGGCGTCTGCCCCCACGATACGCCCGGCGACAATGAAAGCCACCCGATCACAGAGGCGTTCCGCCTCCTCGATGTAATGGGTCGTGAGAAAGATGGTCGTGCCGGCCGCATGCAGGTCTGCTATGAGCTGCCGGATCTTACGGGCTCCGGATACATCTATCCCTGTCGTCGGTTCATCCAGAAAGAGGATCTCGGGATCATGTATGATCCCGGCGGCTATAGTGAGCCTGCGCTTCATTCCCCGCGAATAGGCTGCGAACTCGCGGTCGGCGGCTTCGGCAAGGCCGAAAACACGCAGGAGCTCGCTCGCCCTTGCCCGGCGCCGGGCTTTCCGCATTCCATAAAGCGCCCCGCAGAAGCAAAGATTTTCGAACCCGGTAAGCTCGGGATACAGGTTGCTCTCATCCGGGACGATGCCGATCCTGGCCTGGGCAGCCTTGGGATCAACCGTGCAGTCGACGCCGCCTACCAAGATGGTTCCCCCATCCGGCCTCGCCAGTCCCGTGAGCAGGTTGATGGTCGTTGTCTTACCCGCCCCATTGGGGCCGAGGAAACCGAAGAGCTCGCCCCGACCGACCGCAAAGGAAATACCGTCGACTGCCCGGACCGTTCCGTACAGCTTGGACAGATCCCACACTTCGATGGCCGGACGAGGGTCCGTCATTCCCCTTTGCCTTTCTTGCCGCCGGATGTGCAGGGATGCTTATCTATATCCCCGTGGCATTCACTTACCTGCTCCGGCGAGCAATCTCTTGCTCTGTTGACCAGCTTGTCCGGATTCCTGCATTGACTCCTATTGTCGCAGCACATACTCCACCTCCATCCGACTACCTGATTGCGCAGTTGCTCAAACAGGGTTCCTCCAAAAACCATCCCCGCCCAGGTGCTCTACTCCAGCAAGCGCCTCGTGATTTCCCTCCAGCGGCGCAGCGTCGTCTCATTCAGCCGGTAATGAACGTAGTAGCCCCGCTTCTCCGCTGCGACGATACCGCTGTCCCGGAGAATCCGCAGATGCTGGGAGACGGCCGCAGCCGAGATACCGAGACGATGAGCCAGGGCATTGACACAGAGCGCACGGTCCTTTAGCAGTTGCACTATCCTCACCCGCGTGTCCACCGAGAGAACCTTGAACACCCGGGCGAGTTTCTTCGCTTCAGTCATCCGGCAGACCCTTTTATTTAAGTATCATCGCAGATACTTTACCACTCGAATGCCTTGGAGTCAAGTCCGAGAGGGGCTGAGGACTCACACGGAGGTGGGGGCACTTCACGAGGGGGATTCACGCTTCCAGACATTGGAATGGCTCCCCGGGCAGGACTTGAACCTGCAACCCTCCGGTTAACAGCCGGATGCTCTGCCATTGAGCTACCGAGGAGCAATCGTATATAGACCGCACTGCCAAGCGGCTATGTTGTGAATATGA
>Ga0180437_10002421_pt1 | contig 29790 bp, 23 predicted proteins | sample SS_ome_4_FD_132410 | JGI IMG/M metagenome (GOLD analysis project Ga0180437, IMG submission 132410) | Hypersaline lake sediment archaeal communities from the Salton Sea, California, USA - SS_3_D_1 metaG | ecosystem: Environmental > Aquatic > Non-marine Saline and Alkaline > Hypersaline >...
CCAGGATGATTGTCCTATTGACTGAGGACACCATCGAAGAATCAACCGCGGCGGCACGAACGCTCGCTGCCTCCGGCTTCAACGTTTTCATCCTCGAAACATCGCGTCTGACCGACCGACACCTACGTCGGCACGCGGCGCTCGTGGGTCACACGTTGACTTCACTACAAGTCAACGACGCGCTCGCGGCATACCAGGCGCTGAGTCGGCAACGAAAAGCGCAGGCCAAAACGATCTACCTGATGGGCAACGGCAATCAGGCCGTGCCCGCGATTTACGCGGCAGCCGTCGAACCGGGCATTGCCGGTGTCATCCTGGAAGACTGCCCGAATCGGCACGATGGTGAAACAGCGCTGCTTGGTGTTTTGCGATTCGGCGATGTGCCAATCTTCGCCGGACTGCTCTTCCCGCGCCCTTGCGTGTTGACCGGCGAACAGGGCAGGGGATTCGAGTGGACCGCGAACCTGTATAGGGCACTGGGGAGCGAGGCATCATTTCATCAGGTGGAAACAAACGCGGAGTCCGTCATTGCAGAGTTGCCGTAAGGCGACAATACACGTTCGCGTGGGGTCAAGATAGTCAGCCGACCCCGTGGGGCCAAAGAATCGAAGCCGGGAGAAAGGGCTCGGTCAATGGCCTTTTCGGTTCCGTTTGCGAGCCTGCTGCCGCTGCTTCCGCTTGGCCTTGGCCTTCCTGTCCTTCTGACGGTGGCGGCGGCGCCCGCCGGATTCCGTCGACGATGGTCCGTTGAAACGTCGCATCGGTCCAAACCGATGAACCGCCCCCGATCGCTCCGGGACCAGTCCCAGTCCCTCGACCCCCAACTCCTGTCGGATCGCGGTCGAGTGGCCACAGATCGTTTCGTCGACCAAACCGGCGGCGAAGGCGCGCTCGATCACCTCGGCCGATTCTACCGCCTTGAGGTCGACCAGATAGGCAACGAGAAATGCGTTTAGCGAATAGAGTTCAGGCTCGTGCCCTGCAAGCTGACCGGTCAGCGCTTCCACGACCTGCTGGCGAGCCTCCGGATGCGGGGGCCAACACGCAAGACGTGGCGTCACGGTGACGAGAAAGGGACCGGGCAAATCTTGCCGGAACGGCCCGAACGGTGCTTCGCACAAAATATACCCGGTCCCTTTTTCGCTCTAGCTCACGCCCGCCTGACGCATTTTGTCGCGGGCGCGGCTTAAGATCGGGCCGATGCTGTTCTCGGGCACACCGGTCGCCTCGCTGATCTCCTGGTAGCTCTTGCCCTCGAGATGGAACATTCGGACCACCCGGGCCTCGCTGTCCTTCAGCTCGGCCAGCAGCTTGTCGACCTGCTCGCGGTCGGCGACCCGTCGTTCGGGGGGCAGGTGGGGATCGGCCACGGCCCGGGCCGCGTGCGCCGAGTTCTGTTCGTCGAGGCGCACGGCGGCCTTGCGCTTCAGCAGCGACTTGACCACGATCCGTCGGGCCACGACGGTCAGGTAGGTGGCCAGGCTGCTCTCGCCGCGAAAGCTCCGCAACAGCGCAAAGTCGTCGTTGATCACGGCCAGGAAGACCTCGGCGCAGAGGTCGTCGCGGTCCTCGGCGTTTAGGCGGAGGTTCCGCGCCTGGGCGGTGTGGCGGACCACGTGGACCACCAGCCCCATGAAGCGGTCGACGAAGTCCTCCCACGCCCGTGCCTTGCGGGTCAGGCAGCGCTGCAGGAGATTGCGATCGATTTCCGAAAGTGCCACACTTATCCCCTCGCGATGGAGCAGCGCCCCTGCATGGCCCGAGTGGAGCGACACCCATCCGATTCTGCCCTCGATTGTAAATCGGGCCGTGCGCCGATGCAATCCTTACGCCGGGCCCCGGCGGTGCCTACAGAGGGGGTTGCGGGCACCTAGCCCCCCGCGTGGCCACCGGGCCGGCCCCCGGTCGGGCCACGGAAGGAGGCGACAGAGGTCAGGAGGCAGGAGGCAGCATCTCCGGTCGCCCCCTGACCCCTGACCCCTGCCTCCTGACGCTCCCCCCTCTCCTCCTACTGCCCCCCGTTGACCCACGTCTTCCAGCTCTCGTACTTCGGGTTGCTCAGCTTCAGCAGCAGCACGGGGTTTCGGGCCGGCCGGCGGGGGCGGCGCACGAGCGTCATGTGGGCCTCGTGCGGGGTGCGCCCCCCCTTCTTCACGTTGCAGCGCAGGCACGCGCAGACCACGTTCTCCCAGGTGTTGGTCCCGCCCCGGCTCCGGGGCGTCACGTGGTCGAGGCTGAGCTGGTGCGCGGGGAAGTGACGCCCGCAGTATTGGCAGACGTGGTCGTCGCGGGCCAGTACACTGCGGCGATTCAAGTGCAGCTTCTGCTTGGGCAGCCGGTCGAAGCCCAAGAGTCGAATCACCCGCGGAACCTGCAACTCGAAGTTGACCGCCCGGATCCAGTCGTCAAGCGGCTCTTTCAGTTCCGCGTTCAGCTCACTGATCTCGAGCCAGGAGTCGAAGTCGTAGTTGGCGAACGAGCCGTCCTCCGAGTGGATCACCTCGGCCAGCTCGCGATACAACAGCCCGATGGCCCGGCGCACGTTGACCACGTGGACGGCCACGTAGAGCCGGTTGAGCACCAGCACGCTGGCCTGCAAGCCACGAGACGGGGAAGGTTCGGCCTCGGAGCCGTCGGCGGCGGAGGGGGTGGCGGGGCGCTTGCCGGAGCGCCGCGGGCTGCGGGCCCGGTTCATCGGTTTCGCTTCGGTACCAGCCCCGTACACGGCTGAGCTCCCCACGTTGAGTGGACGAAACGGGCCCGTCGGGCCGAAGCCTCGAGGGCCCTGCCACCCCCGACTTCTCTATGTCGATTCTAGTTGATCCTACCGGGCGGTGCCACCCCCGGCCCACCTCCGGAAACGTGAACGCTTGACCATACACTCGACGGCGGGGGGATCGGAACCCCCGTTGGCCCGCGGCCACCGGTGCTCGACGGCCGCCATTTCACCCGTCCACCGTGTTTTTCCGAGGAAAAACCGTCCAGCACGTCTTGCAACCCCACGGGAATCCTGGCTAGGATGGGGAGTAGAGCCATACCTCGAACGTCGCCACGTCGGCCCCGGCCGGCATCCTCTCGGGAGCGGGTCCATGATTCGATATTCGTGCGACTTGTGCAAACGGGACCTCGATCCGGAAGAAGACCTTCGCTACGTCGTGAAGATCGAGGTCTATGCCGCGTTCGATCCGGTCACCACGGAAGAAGAAGACGACCAGGATCACCTCCAGGAGATTCAGGACATCCTGGAACGGCTCGAAGATTCGGAAAGCGAGTACGTCGGCGACGACGTGTACCAGCAGCTCCGTTTCGATCTCTGTCCGGAGTGCCGCCGCCGATTCATCAAGAGCCCGCTGGGCCGTGAAGCCGTCAAGGCGGTGGGCTTCAGCGAGAACTGATCGGCCGCACGAGAAGTTCGTAGTGACCGCATTCATGCGGTCCTGAGCACGCCAAAGGGCGCCTTTGCGCAGCCAGACCCGATGAATCGGGTCACTACAAACGAATTGCGCACCCGGGGTCATTATGAGACGCCGTCCCCGTCGGCTTCCCCGGCGCAAACTGGCGTCGCGCTGGCGCCAGGCCGTAGTGGTTGCAGCGGTTCTCGTTGCCTTCGTCTTGTTGCGCGCAGCCGGAGTCCTCTTGCCGCCGGCGCCGCCCGACCGGCTCGAGCCGGGCCCCTATCACGTGGAGCGCGTCGTCGACGGCGACACGCTGCTCTTGTCCAACGGGGCACGGGTGCGCCTGCTCGGGGTGGATACGCCGGAGACGGTCAAGCCGGACCACCCGGTCGAGCCCTGGGGACCGGAGGCCACCCGGTTCACCAAGGACTTCGTGCGCGGCGGCCGGGTCCGCCTTCAGTTCGACCGCACGCGCAAAGACCGGTACGGCCGGTTCTTGGCCTACGTCTGGGTCGACCGACGCCTCTTGAACGAGGAGCTGCTCCGCGCGGGCCTGGCCCGGCTGAGCCTTTACCTCGACCGCTACCACGAGCCGGACATCGAGCGGCGACTCCGCCAGGCCGCCAAGGAGGCCGAGGCGGCCGGGCGCGGGATCCATTCGGGCCGGGCGGGGGCGGACGGCCGGTTGTGAGCCAAGCCGGCGCCTGGTACAATTCTCCGTTCTCCGCAGTGAAGCTCCGGAAGGACGGTTTTCGATTTCACCATACGCAGACGGACCACGGAAGTGACTAGTGACAAGAAGCTCAAACTGGCCGTGATCGGCGGCGACGGGACCGGCCCGGAAGTGGCCGCCGAGGGGGTGAAGGTCTTCAAGGCCATCGCCGCACTCGAGGGGATTGACTACGAGCTGGCCGACTTCGACTACGGGGGCGACCGCTACCTGAAGACCGGCGAGGTCCTGCCCGAGGGGGCCTTCGACGAGCTGGCCGCGTTCGACGCGATTCTCTTGGGCGCGATCGGGCATCCCGACGTGGCCCCGGGCATCCTCGAGCGGGGGTTGCTCTTGGAGCTGCGGTTCCGCTTCGACCAGTACATCAACCTCCGACCGGTGAAGCTCTACCCCGGCGTCGAGACCCCGTTGGCCGGCAAGGGGCCCGACGACATCGACTTCGTCGTGGTGCGCGAGAACACCGAGGACCTCTACGCCGGCGTGGGCGGGTTCCTCAAGAAGGGGACCCCCGACGAAGTGGCCATGCAGACGGCCGTCTACACGCGCAAGGGCTGCGAGCGCTGCATCCGCTGGGCCTTCGAGTACACCCGCAAGCGGAACCGCCGCAAGCGCCTCACCCTGGTGGCCAAGACCAACGTGCTCACCTACGGTCACGACCTCTGGTGGCGCACGTTCCAGGAGGTCGGCGAGGAGTACCCCGACGTGGAAAAGGACTACAACCACGTCGACGCCTGCTGCATGTGGATGGTCAAGAACCCCGAGTACTACGACGTGATCGTCACCACGAATATGTTCGGCGACATCATCACCGACTTAGGCGGCATCGTGCAGGGCGGCATGGGCGTGGCCGCCGGGGGGAACATCAACCCCGAGCCGGGCGGAACCAGCATGTTCGAGCCCATGGGCGGCAGCGCCCCGAAATACACCGGCAAAGGGGTAATCAACCCCATCGCCACCGTGGCCGCCGTGGCCATGATGCTCGAGCAGGCCGGCCACGAAACCGCTGCCCGCCGCGTGACCGACGCCATCCAGCTCGTCACCGGCACCAAGATGAAGAGCCAGGCCGCGGGGAAGATGGGGTACTCCACCAGCGAGGTGGGCGACTTGGTGTGCGAGGCGCTGTAACACGACGGCGACCTGATGACCTGCCTGGCCGTACATTGCGTGCTCGCTGCTTGGATTGCGGCCGCGGAGCCGTCTTACCGGATCGAGGTGACCCCCGCGCGACGCATCGAGGCGCAGCTCACGACCGAGATCGACGTGCCGGCGATGCGGGCGCGGGAGTGGATCCTCTTTGCGGCCAGGCCGCCCGAGCTACGGGGGCAAACGGACCTGTACGCCGCGCTTTCGCCCTCGGGGCGCTCGGTGACGGAGCTGAGCCCCGAGCACCGTCCCATCCTCTGGGCCCGGGTGCCCACGCGGGGGCGCCGGTGGACGGACGGCATCACCGTGAGGGTCCGCTATCGGGCCACGCTCTTCGCCCGGCGACTCACGACCCGGCCCCCGCCGGGGTCCGAGCAGCCGCCCCCTTCGCTCGCGCCGAACGAGCGCGGCTTCGCCCTGGGGGCCACGGGGTTGATCGACGTCGAATCGCCGGAGCTGCTGGCGTGGATCGACGCGCAAGGGCTGCGCCCCGGTGAGAGCGAAGGCCAAATCGACTTCGCCCGGCGGGTCCACGTGGTCATCGCGAGGGACTTCTCCTACGAGCTGCGTCCGGACATGGACCGCCGCGCGTCGCGCGTCTGCCGCGAGGGTAAGTCCGACTGTGCCGGGCTCTCGGCCCTGTTCGCGGCGGTGCTCCGCGTGGGCGAGGTCCCGGCGCGCCTGCTCGTGGGCCGCTCGGTGATCGAGATCGCCGACCCCCGGGTCCCGCCCGCCCTGCGCGCCCGGCGCCCGCACGTCCGGGCCGAGTTCTTCGTCGAGGACGTGGGCTGGGTGCCCGTGGACCTCTCCCGCGAGATCCTCACCCCCTCGTTTCGTCGCACCGTCTACTTCGGCTACGATCCCGGCGACATGCTCGTGCTGCACGTGGGCGACGACCTGGTGCTGAACACCATCCACTTCGGCCGGCAGACCGTCGAGTCGCTCCAAGGCGTCCGGTTCTGGGTGGTCGGCCAGGGGACGTCGGAAGGGGCGAGCATGGAGGAGGATTGGCAGGTGCGGCGGTTGGCGGTGGAGGAGGAGAAGGAATAACGAATGCCTCTGATGCAAAGCCCCCCCGCCCCGGAGACCGTGATCGACGGGCAGCGGTATCTCTACTTCGCCGGGACCGCGTACCTCGGGCTTCAGGGGCACCCCGAGGTGGTCCGCGCGGCCTGCCGGGCCGCCGAGCAGTACGGCGTCGGCAGCGCGACCTCGCGGGCAGGCTTCGGCGACACCCCGCCCGTCGTCGAGGTGGAACGGCTCGCCGCCGAGCTGCTCGGCGCCGAGTCGGCCTTCTATTTCCCCTCGGGCTACGTGGGAAACCACGTGCTGGTCGAAGCGGTGCGGGAGCAGGTCGGGGCGGTGTTCGTGGACGAGGCGTCGCACTACTGCGTACACGAGGCCGCGCGTCTCTCGGGCCGGCCGGTGTGGCAATTCGCCCACGCCCGGCCGGAGGACCTGCGGCTTAAGCTCGATGCCCGATTGCCCGCCGGGGCAAGCCCCCTGGTGCTCACCGACGGCGTCTTCTCCGCGCGTGGAGACGTCGCCCCGCTGGCCGAATACCGAGCAGTGCTCGCCGACTACGCCGGGTCGGTCCTGACCGTGGACGATGCCCACGGCGTGGGCGTGCTGGGCGAGCGGGGCCGGGGGACGTTCGAGCACGCGGGTTTGTTCGACGTCGGGGTGAATACGGCAGCGGTCCTCGGTGGCCCGGCCGGGCGCCCCCCTGCCCTGCTCTGCTGCGCCACGTTGAGCAAGGCCCTGGGCGGATACGGGGGTATCATCCCGGGCGAGGCGGCGCTGGTCGAGCGGCTGAAGAGTGCCGCGCCCCACTACGCGGGCATGAGCCCCCCGCCCCCGCCCGTGGCCGCCGCGTCGGCCCGGGCCCTGCAACTCGTGCTCGACCGGCCCGACCTGCTTAAGCGCCTGCGCCGCAACGTGGCCGCGCTCAAGGGCGGCCTGCGCGAGCGGGGATTCGACGTGGCACCCACGCCGGTGCCCATCGTGGCCCTCGAGCTGGGCGACGCGGCGAACATGCAGCGAATCCAGCGGACCCTCATGGACCGCGGGATCGTGATCTCCTACTTCCGGGCCTACTCGGGCCTCGGCCCGCAGGGTGCCCTGCGCATCGCGCTTTTCGCCACCCATACCGAGGCCATGATCGAGCGATTGCTCGACGCGCTGGCTGGCGTCGCCTGAACGGTGGGTTGCCGTCCCGGCGGCGGGCAGATAACATAATGGGTTCCGCTGTGAAACATGCTCCAGTGGAAAGCCGCGACCGGCGGTCGCGGTAACGAACCCTCGCGACATTCGGAAACGTTTACCATGGAGAACACCCTCTTCGACCTCTCCGGGCGCTCGGCCCTGGTGACCGGCGGGAGCAAGGGCATCGGCCGGGCCATCGCGTCGCTCTTGGCCGAGGCCGGGGCCGACCTGTTTATTTGCAGCCGCACCGAAGGGCCGCTGGTGGAAGCGGCCGAAGAGATCCGCGCCCGGACCGGCGTCCGCGTCGAGTCGCTTGTGGCCGACATGGCCAAGCGCGAGGACGTGCTCCGCACGGCCGAGGCCGCCGTCGAGCGGCTCGGAAAGGTTGACATTCTGGTGAACAACGCCGGCTGGAACGTGCCGCAGGCCATCGACGAAATCAAAGACGACGACTGGAACATGCTCGTGGAGCTGAACTTCACCAGCGTGATGGCCCTGACGCGCGCGATCGTGCCCGGCATGAAAGAGCGGCACTGGGGCCGCGTGCTCCACATCTCGTCGATCATGGCCCTGGCGAGCACCCCGGGGCGAAACGCCTATTCGGCCACCAAGGCGGCCCTGGTGGGCATGGCCAAGGCCAGTGCGTTGGACCTGGGTCCGTTCGGCGTGACGGTCAACTGCATCGCCCCGGGCCCGATCGCCACGGAGATGCCCATGTCGATCCTCAGCCAACAGCAGCAGGACGCCCTGGCCGCGCGCACCGCCCTGGGACGCTGGGGTACGCCCGAAGAGATCGCCCCCACCGCCCTGCTCCTGGCCAGCGAGGCCGGGCGCTACATCACCGGCGAGACCATCGTGGTCGACGGCGGGGCGCTGGCCCGAGTCTTTTGACGTGCGGAAATGTCTCATCCAGAGCGTCTTTCCACCGGCATCGAACGGCTTGACGAGCGGCTCGGCGGCGGATTGCTGCCGGGCACGCTCGCGGCCGTGGTCGGCTCGACCGGGATCGGCAAGACGCAGCTCGGCTTGCAGTTCGCGGCGGCGGGACAAGAGCAGGAGGGGCGGCGCGGGATCCTCTTCGACCTCTCGGCCCGGGGTGACAGCCAGAACCACGCGGCCTACGCCCGGCGCATGTTCGGGTGGGAGTTGAGCGAGGCCCCGCGCCCGGAGCGCCTCGACCTGGACGGCTTCTTCCATGCCGAGCGCCGCCCGGGCGACTACCTGCACGTCTTCGAGCACCGGGGCCGGCGCGTGACCCGGGCCGACCTCGACCCCGACGAGTGGCGCAACTGGCAGGCCGAGCTGACGCGCCGGCTCACGGCGTCGATCGCGTTCTTCTACGGCAACTTCATTCGCGGGGTGCGCCGGGCGGTGGTCGACGGAATCGAGCCGGCCGACCGGCCCAGCGAGTCGATCCAGATCGAGCTTTTCGAGTACGTCTACCACCAGATTCTGCGCAAGGACCCCGAGTGGGTTGCCCGCGACCTGTTCCGCCAGGACTTTCGCCGGCACGCGCCCGAGGCGGCGGCCCACCGCTACGACCCGGGCCGGGTGGCCTGCGTGCTCTTGCTCACCTCGCACGAGACCACGCTCGACGGGCTTGTCGAGCGGCCGCTCGACGAGGGGGACGTGCTCGCCGGGGCGAACACCCTGATCTATCTCGGCAAGATTCGCGAGGGGACCCGGTTCCGCCGGGCCATGTACGTGGCCAAGCACCGCGGCAGCCCCTCCCCCGACGAGATACTGCCCTATCGGATCGACGAACGGGGGCTTCACCTTGAGTAGATTCGTAGGGTGGGTGCTTGCACCCACGTATCGGCCGGCGCGGCGGAATCCACGCCGCGCGTGCGCGCGAGCACGCACGCTACTTCTTCGCATCCTCGTCGTGGCCCGATAGGGCGTCGAGCTTGCCGGGGATGGAGAGGATCGCGCGGACTACGGCGACCCAGAGGTAATAGATCAGGAAAAGCAAATACCCCAGGAACGGCAGCAGGCCGAAGCGGATTGCCCAGAGGGTGGCCGAGTCGGCGGTCCCCGCGCCGCGCAGCAATCGCATCCCCTCCGGATCGTCCCCGGCAAAGACCTGGTACAGAGCGTAGAGGAACAGCAGCCCCGCGTAGATCACCCCTGCCCCGTAGGCCACCGGCACCAGGCGGCTTAGGGCCTTCAAGAGGAAGGACATCACACCGATCGACTCTTCGCCGGCGTCGGCCTGCTCGACGACCGTGATGTTCAGGCACGCCAGGTTCAGCGAGATGAACGCCAGGTACTGGCAGATCACGAACGCCGCCAGCCCGAACAAGATCGGGGTGTAGTCGGTTTCCGGGCCCTCGCTGGCCAGCGTGTCGATCGTCAGCCAAAGCAGCACGCCGATGCCGGCCACGACGTTGATCAGGGCGAAGCTATCGGGAAACGCCTGCGACTGGATGTGTCCGCTCGTGGTCCGGTTGAGCCGGTCAAGTGCTCGACAGAAGCGGTTGCCCACGTACTGCAGCACGGCCAGCACCAGGAAGACGATCAGCGCGGGGACCATCACCTTGAAGTCCTCTTCCTTGATGGCCACGATCAGCCAGAAGAGCACGACCAGGGCCATCACGCCGAAGAGCCCGAAGTTCCCGCACGCCACGAAGACCTGGGTGGTCGAGTCGATGAACTTCGTGGTGAACTGGGAGCGCAGCGCGTCGAGCAAGGCGTCGAAGACGTGGTCGCCGCGCCGGCCGCGCACGCGGTCGGTGGGCGTCAGCCCGCGCACGCTGGGGGCCTCCGGGGCAAATGCGGCACCCGGCCACTCGGCTGGCGCCGCGGCCGGCGCGACGGCCGGCTCCTCGGAGGGACCCGGCAGCGGCTCGGCCACCTTAGGCGTCCCTTCGAACAGCCCCCGCACGTTGCTGGCCGCCACCCACTCCGACATCCCCTCGCGCCACACGAGGTCGTCGGGCAGAACCCGGCCCGAGGCGGCCAATTGCCTCAATTCGGTCGACGAGACGGGCCCCTGCTGCTGATCCCCCTTGGCGTAGTACCACTCGACCGGGCTCATCAGATCGCTCCTCGGCGCGGTTTCACACCCCGGGTCAGGCCCCGCGGCACCCCGAGCGCGGGGTCGAGGCTACCATCCTGACCTCCGGAGCCGGTCTTTGCAAGGCGCCCCGGCCGTTGGAGTCCCGGCTTAGCCTGCTCCGGCGAGTGCTGGAGTCCAGGCTTCAGCCTGTCCTTTTCAGTCCAAAGGCTGTGCTCCAACGGGCGGCCCGACTGGAAACCGGCGCGGGGAAGATCGACGGCGGCCGTATCCCGGCGCGATCGGGGGGAGAGCGTCTCAGGTGGCCCGACGCACTCCGTACCGGCACGGAGACAACACCCAAGGCGCCGCGACGAGGCGCCCGGACGGAGTGGGGCCGCTGGCCTCGGCAGGTTAGTTCCAGCCGTCCTTCTTGCGTCCGCTTCGACGCTTCTCGGCCGGCGTCAGCTTGTCCTTCATGCTGCTCACACGGTGCTTGATCGCCAGCCGGGCCAGGATCACCGCCTTGTCGGTGCCCACCTTCTTCATCACCCGGGCCTTGTGATTGTCGGCCGTGTTGGGGGCGATCTTCAGAATGGCTGCAATCTCGTTGGTCGAGCAGCCGAGACTCACCAGACGCATCACCTCACGCTCGCGCTTGCTTAGCTGTAAAGCCATGGACATGGTCCTTTCTGGGGAAGTTGGTTATTCCTATTCATACAACGAGCGGAGGAGCAAGTCAAGGGGCCGGGGCGCAAGTTTCCCCCGGGTGAAGGGGGCGGGGCCCGGACCGGCGCGATTCCCACCCGCCTAACTCCACGGACCACCCGAAGAACGCGACGCCGATCTGCCCCGCGATACACGCATTGGGGAGCCTGCTTCACCCCCACGGCCGGAAAACCGCCACTCTAGGAGGTTGCCACCCCCAGTCGTAGTAGTATTGGATCCTGGGGCCGGTCAACGGATGGGCGAAATCGAAGTAGACGTCGTTGACGCGGTAACCGTGGGTTTCGGTTGAGCGAAGCCCGCATCCGTCAGATCAAGCCCAGTTGTATTCTGACAACGCGCTCGACACCCTGCACATCCGCCTCCGACAGGCGGCCGATGCGCTTGGCGACGCGTTGCTTGCTCACCGTGGTCAGTTGGTCCGCCATGGCTTTGTGACGTCTTCGCCTGACGCGCACGTACACCTCACTCGGGTAGAGGCGATCCACATTGCTGGTCAGCGGCACGACTTGCAGGCGGTTGAGGTGGCGGTTGCTGATGTCGTTGCTGAGAATGACGGCGGGGCGCGTCTTGCGGACCTCGCCACCGACCGCCGGATCGAAATTGATCCACCAGACTTCACCTCGCTTCATCGGCGACGTCTCCTACGGTGGCTTCGCTCCACTCGAGGGCTTCGGCCTCGCGGGCTTCGTCCTGCGCCATCCGGCGATACCCGGCCTCCAACTCCTCCTCCAGGACGTAGGGCCGCACCAACGATTCGATGAAACGGCTGATCCGGCGCCGCCCGACCACGTTATGGAGGCCCTCGTAGACCCGCTCGTCCACGGTAATGGTGAGTTTCTTGACCATGGCCAACCCTCTCTTGCAATACGTACAACTACACGTATTCTACCTTCTTGGCGGGCGGAGGGCAACCCCCAAGATGAGCAAGGTCCGACTTCCTGGAGAACTTCCGCCGCAGCTCCTCACCGTGCAAGGCCGCGGATCGCCATCGTGGCGCGAACGGCTACGATTCCCGCCGACGGCACCGCCTCCTGCTCGCCTACTTCTCCGGCTCCACCAACTGGTACAGCGGCAGGTGGCGGTAGGGCACTTCGAGCATCAGGAGGCGCAGGCAGGTGGCGTAGATTCGCCCGCCGGTCTTGTCGTAGCTGTCCTCCGAGTCCCAGGTGCCCGAGAGGTGGCCCTCGGTGTGCTGGGTCTCCAGGAGCGTCTGCTCCATGGCCTCGACCCAGCGGGGCCAGTAGGGGCCTTGGATGTGGTACATCACCTGCGTGGCGTAGTACCAGTAGTAGCTGCTGTCCTTGCCCGGCTGGGGGAGGTGCTTGTCCAGCAGGAACGTCACCCCGCTCACCACGCGCCGGTCGCCCTGCGCCGCGCCAAGGTACTGCAAACACAACAGGGCCTCGGCGGTCATGGCGGCCGAGCAGCCGCGCCCCGGCTGGTAGCGGTACTGGCCGAACTCGTTGCCCTTTCCGGCCACCTTGTCGAGCCAGCGGGGCACCAGGTCGAGCGTCTCTTGCGGCACGGCCAGCCCGGCCATCTGGGCGCTTTTGAGCGCCATCACCTGCCAGCCGACCACCGACGTGTCGGGCGCGTCGTGCGGCTGGTAGCGCCAGCCGCCCGCCTTCTTGTCCTGGGCCCAGCAGATGAAGTCGACCGCCTTCTGAGCCGGCTCCCTAAGCGCCGGGTCGCGGCTCATCCCGTACGCCTCGCAGAGGGCGATCGTGGCGATGGCGTGGGCGTACATGAACGTATTGCCGTCCGGATTGACGTTCAGGTCGCCGTCGTCCTTCTGGTGGCTGACGAGCCACTGGATCCCCTTGCGCACGTTAGCCTGATACTGGCCCTTCTGGTGCGTTTGCCCGTCGCCGAGGAAGGGCAACAGCGCAAACCCCGTGGCCGCGGTGTCCGACCGCTTCTGGCCCCGGTCGGGGTAATTCTTGCCGGGCACCTGGTTGTAGAACTCCTGCAGGCTCCAGTGGCCGTCGGCGTTCTGGTGCTTCGCCAGCCAGGCCAGCCCGCGCCCCACCGCCGCCAGGCTCTCCTCGCTTAAGCCGAACTTCTCGACCAGCTCCACCTTCGAGTCCTCCTGGCGCATGCGGAACATGGCCTGGAGACCCACCGAGTCCTCGGCGTACATGGTCGCAGGGGCCCGGGCCGGAAGCCGGGCCAGGCGCGTGGCGTGCGGGCTGAACGACATGGGGGCGTCGACGGCCTCGCGGTCGAGGCTGCCCAGCACCAGCTTGTCCACGCGCGGACTGTGCGGACCGCCGATCTTGCCGGTCGTCTCCACGTCGATGTTGGCCAAGTGCCCTTCGGCCCGGTCGACCCCCACGTCGATCCCGGCGACCGCGGTCCCTTGGCCGCCGCCACCCCCGCCCCCGGCGACCGGCTGCTCCGTGGCGATCTTGCCCGGCCCCGCAACAGCGAGCCCCTCGCCGGCGCGGCTGGTCCGGGCCAACTGGGCCACGACCCCCGGCGACTCGGGACCCGGGATGCCGGCCGCGGCCATGGCCAGCTCGCCGGGCTGTTCGGCGGCGCCGGGCAGGCCGGGCTGCGTGCCGTTGCCGGTCACTTTGAGCGAGCCGGCGGCCAGCTTTGGGGCCTCGGAGCCCTGCCGCCCCACCTCAACGCCCACGCCGGTCGGGGCCATGCCCGTACCGGTCCCGCTGCCGCCGGGCGTGGAGAGTTCGCCCGTGTCGATCTGCGCGGGGCTGTCGGCAACGATCGAGGCGGCGGCCCTGCCCCGTTTGGCGAGCGGCCCGCCGGTGCCCGCCTTGGGCCCGACCGAGAGCCCGCCCGGGGCAGGCTCGCCGGTCCGCTCGACGCTAACGTCGCCCGCGGCCGGACCAGCGCCTTTGGCCAGCAGCCCGCGGCGCCGGAGCGTCATGGGCACCCCGCCGACTTGGCCCACGGCCTGGCGGTTGACGCCCACGGCCTCGCCGGTCACGGCCTGGCCGGTGCCGCCGGGCACCCCGCCGGGAGTGCCGGCAAGCTGCTCGATGTCCACGGCCTCGGCCGGGCCGGGTCCGCCGACGTTGCGTGTGGCCCGCTCCAACTCCGCCGGTCCCTCGGCCATGGCCCCGCCGCCGGTTCCGACCGGGCCAGCCACCGCCTGCTCGACCTGGATGTCGGCTCGGGCAAGCTGGACGCCGGAGCCGAGCTTGCTGCGCCGGCGGAGCGCCGTCGGCGCGCCGCCGACCTGGCCCGCGGCCTGCTGCCGGGCCACGCCCACGGATACGCCGGTCACTTGGGCCTCGCCCGCAGGGCTGCCCACCGGGCCGGCGAGCTGTTCTGTCGCGACGGTCGGGGCGCCGGGCGTGCTGGCCGGACCCCGCACGGCCCGCTCGAGCGAGCTGGGGTCGCCGACCTCAAGCGAGCCGGCTGCCTGGGGCATCCCTTCACCCACACCCGCTTGGGCCAAATCGACATCGGCCTGGGCAAGCTGAAGCCCGTCGCCGCCGGCGCTCTCCCGCCGCAAGGTGGGCAGAGCGGCCAGCCCCGTGCTCGGGGTCTGCTGGCGGCTCACGGCAACACTCACCCCTCGCGGCGGACCGTCGCCGGCCGAGGGGGCCACCGGCGCGCCAAGGGCCTCGGTCTGGACCTCCGGGTTGCCGGCGGCTCCGGCTCCGACCCGGCTGGTGGTCCGTTCCAGGGTCGCGGGCTGGACCGCGCCACCCACGGCGCCGACGGGTCCTGCGCCCACCTCTTCGGCCTGCACGTCCTCCATGGCCAGTTCGGCGCTGGTGCCGATGGCTCCGGGCCGGTGGAGTGTGCCGGGGGTGCCGGCCACCTGGGTGCCGGGCACCTGGCGGGCCACGCCGACCTCGACGCCGGCGGGTGCTTCTGGACCGGCGGGTCCCGCAACCGGGGCGCCCAGGGCCTCGGTGGCCACTTCCGATGCGGCGTCGGCCGCCGTGGCTGAGCCGGGAGCCGCGGCGGCCCGCTCGAGCGCAGACGGCTCCCCTGCGGCCGTGCCCGGGGTGCCCGTCGCCGCTTCGGCGGTCTGGTCGACCCGGATGTCGGCCCGGGCCAGCTCGAGCCGAGAACCGATTTCGCTACGGCGCCGCAGGGTGGCCGGGGCGCCGACCGCGCCGGGCGCCGCGGCTTGGCGCCCGACGGCCACTTCTTCGGCCTCCGGCTGGCCGGGGCCGGGGTTCGGGCTTACGGGCCCGGCGAGCTGCTCCGTGGCCACGCGGGGAGCGGCCGCCGGCTCGGCCGAGGCCGGGGCGGCCCGCTCCAGCGTCGAGGGCTGGGCCTCGGCCGCGGAGGTGCCGGCCGGGCCCTGCTCGGCGAGCTGCTCGACTTGGACGTTATCGCGCGTGATCGCCGCGCCCGGGTCGATCGGGCTGCGGCGTCGCAGCGTGGGCAAGGCGGCCATTTCCGTGGGTTCAGCGGCCTGGCGCCCCACGGCCACTTCGGCGGCCTGGGGTTGCCGGGGACCGTCGGGGGCCGTCTCGGGGGCGGTGAGCTGCTCGGTGGCGACCTCGGGCGTGGTGGCCGCCTCGGCCTCGGCCCTCTGGCGCTCGAGCTCCGGCTGCTCTTGGACTGCGGTCTCCATCGGCTCTTCCACCGCCCGCTCGGCCGCGACCTTCTCGGCCTGCAACTGCATCTCCGGGTCAAGCGTGCGCCGGAGCGTCTTGGGGGCCTGGCGCATCTCGGCGGGGTTGAGCTGCCGGCGGACGTCCACGTCAAGCCGGGCCAGCTCGGTCTCGGTCGCTTGGGCCGCCTGGGTCTTTTCCAGCTCGACTTTCTCAATCATCCGTTCCAACTCGCGGCGGCGCCGGTCGAGCGTGGGGTCTTCGGTCTCCAGCTCGGCCTCGGGCGGCGTGGCCACGAGGCGGTCCTCGGGCAGGTCGCGGTCGAACCGCGTGGGGATCTCGGGGGCCGGGTTCTCGGTGGGCACCGGCACGTTGGGCATCTCGGTCACCCGCCGGGCGATCTCCGTCTCCTGGCGCTCGATCGACTTCAGGTCGGCCAGCTTCTCGTAAGCCTCCTCGCCCGGCTCGTGCGACTGGTGCAGGTCGGGGTCCTCCATGCGCCCGGCCACGATGATCTCGAACTCCTTCTTGATCTGCCGGTAGATTCCCTCGCCGAAATACATGTAGAACGAGCTGACTCCCAGCAGGATGTGGATCAACAGCGCGGTAAGGAAGAAGCCCGGCACGGGCAGGCGCTTCAACGACACCTCGCGCAGGTACCAGATCAGGGCGGCCAGGAAGGCCAGCGTGAGCAGGAAGGCGACGATCCACCACCAGTTGCGCAGCAGGAAGGCCAACAGGGCGGCGAGCTTGCTCTGGCCCCAGCCGACCCGCTCGAACACCTCGGTGGCCCGGCTGGAATAGAGGCCGTACTGCTCGCCCTGTTCCCCTTCGGCTGCTTCGCCCTCGCCGGGCAGCCGGTTGCGGGAGAAGAACAGCGTGTATCCTTCGCGCGACAGAGCGGGCTCCATCTCGTTTGCTGGTGTGTTCACACCGATTCCGAGGTTCTCCATGTTGGTCACGCGGTCCTCGATCACGCGGGCCCGATAGATGTCGAAATTGGGCGCCTCCTCTTCGCGGACCGGCCGCTTCGACACGAAGTAAAGGAACGCCCCGGAGGGGGAGAGGTAGGGCGACGCCTCGTCGGAGTTCGGGTCGTTGATTTCGTCCAGCGGGACGGCCGGTCCCCAGGGCTCGGCCGGGGAATTGCGCCGGGCCATGTAGAGGTCGAAGGTCGTTAGCCCCGTATCGGCCCGAGCCGTGGTGCGCCACTCGTCGCCCTGCTCGCGTTGGGGCGTGCGGGCCTGCATGGCCGGGCTCTGGTTGCTGGCGAAGAAGAGCCGGCAGCCGTCGGCCGAGACGGCCGGGTCGTACTCGTTGGCCGGGGTGTTGATCGAGGGGCCGAGGTTGCGCGGCGTGCCCCAGGCACCCTCCACGCGGTCGCAGACGTAAATGTCGAATCCCCCGTAGCCGCCAGGCCGGTTCGAGTAGAGGTAGAGCCGCTTGCCGTCACGGCGGATCACGGGGCCCACGTCGTCGGCCTCGCTGTTGAGCACCGCGACCGGCTCGGGGTCTTGCCACTGGTGGTCTTCGTTTAAGCGGCAGCGATAGATGTCGGTGTGGCCGTCGGCCCTTCGGAGCGTGAAGTACAGGGCCGTGCCGTTCTCGGCGTACTGGGGGCGGATCAGGCTGTCGCCGGCGGCCAGGCCCGCCGTGTCGATCTCGACCGGCTCGGCCTTCTGCCAGACGATGCGGTACTGGGGCGGGGCCTCGCCCTGGGCCCAGCGGGAAAGCCCGTCGACCGAGACGATCTCGTGGATCCGCTGTGGGGCCACGAGGTAGACCACGCCCACCAACAGCAGCAAGGCCACGACCAGGTATTGCGGGCGCAAGAGGCGCTTCAAGAGCGACGGCCGGCGGTTCTTCCTTCGGGCCTTCATGGGATCACCTTCCTGACTTAGTGTTCCTCGATCACACTACAGTAATGCGATATTCGTTCGCGTTCGCAAAGGCCCATCACGCGCGCAGGGAATCGGAAAGGCACGCGGTCGTCGGCGCGGATCTGGACGGTTTGCGTGCCGGGGTTCTTCAGCGCCAGGTCGTGCAGGAAGCCGGCCAGGGTCGCCTCGTCGAGCGTTTCGCCCACCACCACGTACTCGCCCTTCTGGGTGATGTTGACGATCACCTCGTTGGGCGGCATGGTGAGCGGCTGCGCCTTGGCCACCTCGGCCAGGCGCGTCGAGATCTCGCGCTCTTCCTCGTCGAAACGCGTGGCCACCAGGAAGAAGATCAACAGCAGAAAGACCACGTCGACGATCGGCGTAAGGTTCAGGATCGTCGATTCCTGCTCTTCGGGTGGAAGTCGCATGATCGGTCTCCCCTATTTGGAGTGCGGCGATTCATCGCCGCTTTTCTGCACTTCTTGCGGCGTCTACCGGCGTCTGCCAACGTTGTCGTCTTCTGAGCAGCGGAGCACGCGGCAGCTCAACTGGGGTGGTTCCCTGGGTTGGGGTAGTCGGCGGTCTTGAAAGCGGCGATGAATCGCCGCACTCCAAAAGGTCGCTTATCCCGTTCCGGCCGCGATCGGCTCGCGCGCCGGCGACGGCGGGGCAAACGGGCCGTTGCCGTTTTGCTGTTCCATGCGGGTGAAGCTGGGCAGCGTCTCCAGGAGCACCTCGTCGATGTCGCGCATGAACTTCTCGGCCGTGGCGTTGAACCAGGCGCCAAACAACAGCGACGGAATGGCGATGGAAAGTCCGATGGCGGTGGTCATCAGGGCCAAATAGATGCCTTCGGCCAGCAGCTCGGCCTTGCCCAGCCCGGCCTGGCTGGAGACGCGGAAAGCGAAAATCATGCCGACCACGGTCCCCAGCAGCCCGACCAGCGGGGCCACGCTGCCGATGACGCTCAAGGGGCGATTGCGGCTTCGCATGGTGGCCATTTCTCGGGCGGCGGCGTCCTCCATGGCCTTTTCCACCTCGGGCAGCGGGCGCCCGGCCCGTGTCAAACCTGCCCGCAAGATGTTGGAAATCGGCGAGTGGGAGCTCTCGCAGAGGATGCGGTAGTTCTCGACGGTATCCTCTTTGCGGCTGAGCATCCCGCGGAGCCGGCGCACGAACTTGCCGGGGATGACCCGGGCACGCCGGAGACGGCTCAGCCGCTCCATGATCACCGCCATCGAAAAGACGGAAAACAGGCCCAGCACGATGTAAAACCCCCACGCGAAACCGGTAGCGTTGAGGAAAATCAAGAAGCCCAAGGACTCGTCCTTCTTCGCGCCGGATTCCTCTTCAGGGGCCTCACCGGTTGCGGCCTCGCCGGCAGCGGCCGGAGGTGCGGCGGCCTCTTCGGCGGCGGGAGCAGCCGCGGGGGCCGCAGGGGCGGGGGCGGCTTCGGCAGGCGCGGCTCCGCCGGGGGCAGGCTCGGCCGCCCAGGCATCGAGCCAGAGCGCCGGCAGCGCGGCCATCCCCAAGAGCATCGCCGCGGCCCAGGCCGCAAACGGCCAACGAATACGGGTGCAGGCGAACCGGTTCATCGTTCCCTCCTGTTTTGCGGGCACAGAAAACCATGTCGTTGCGGCCGCGTGCTAAGGGAGGCGGCCGCAGCCCCCTCGGTCATAACGCCCCGCCGACGCAGTCGGCGGGCTTTTCTTCTGACTCCTGATCCCTGACCCCTGACTCCCGGGTTCTGTCACTTCAGCGCCTGGATCTGCTTCGCGGCCTCCGCGGCCAGGGCGTGATCCGCATACTTATCGACCACGGCCTGGAATGCCTCGCGGGCCTTGTCCTTGTTGCCGAGCTGCTCCTGGCAGCGGCCGGTCTCAAACCATGCTCGGGCCTGCCACTCCGGATAGGGATAGCCCACGGCCACGAGCAGGTACTGCTCGATCGCGTCCTCGAACTTCCCCTCGGCGAAGTCGATCTCGCCGACCATGTACCGGGCCTTGGCCGCGGTCTCGGTCTCGGTCTCGGTGGTCACCTGTTCGGCCAACGGCCGTGCCTCGGCCAGCTTGCCCTGCTTCTGGTAAGAAAGTGCCAAGCCATAGCGGGCTTCAGCCACCTGCTCGAAGTCGGGGAAGCCCTTCAACAGGGCGTCGAAGTGCTTCTGGCTCTCCGGCCACGTCTTCAGCTCCGTGGCACACATGCCGGCGCGGTAGAGGGCCTGGGCCTCGTACTTCGCGACCTTGTCGGCGGCCACTTGGGTGAACAGTGGCAGGGCCTCCTGGAACTTGTCCTGGCGGAACAGGGCCTCGGCGGCCAGGAACCGTCCCGGCCCGACCAACTCGCCCTGCGGATGGTCCGAAATCTGGGCCAAGAGCGTCTGACCGGCCTCGGCGTACTGTTCTTGGCGGAACTGCATGTCGCCCAGCTTGTATTGGAGCTTCTCGCGAAGGCTTCCGGCCTCGGCCTTCGCCAGCCCCTGGGCATAGGCCGCAGCGGCCTTGGCCACTTCGGCCTTCTTCTGGGCCTCGTCCTCCAGCGCGTCGGCCGCCCGCTCGTGAAATCGGCCCACGTGGAACGACGCCTCAGGGGCCAGCGGGCTGTCGGGGAACTTCTCGGCCAGCGTGCCGAAGGCGGCCGCCGCCCCCGCGCCGTCGTCCTTGGCCAGCAGCGCGTGGCCCAGCTCGTAGTACATCTTGTCGCCGTGCTGGTAGTCGGGCTGGGCCGTCAACAGCGCGGTCATCGCGGTGCCCGCCTGATCGAACTGCCCCAGCCCGATCAGGCACAGCACCAGGGCGAATTGCGCGTCGACGGCTTCGGTTCCCTCGGGCTTCGTGTCGAGAAACGCCTGGAGGTCCTTCACCGCCGGGTCGTACTCCTTGCGGCGCTGGTAGACCAGCCCTCGCAGCAAGTGTCCCCGCGCGGTGACCTCCGGATCGGCATCGCCCGAGAGCAGCGCGTCGAGTTCCGTGATCGCCTCGTCGTTCTTCTCCTGGGCGTAGTAGGCGGCGGCCAGCCCGTATCGGGCCGGGGCGGCAAACTCGCTCTCGCCAAACCCCTCGACCACCTGCTTGTAGTGCGTCACGGCCTCGTCGTGCTTCTTCTGCTCTTGGGCCATCTCGCCGAGCTGATACAAGGCCTGGGCCCGGTAGGTGCTCTCGGCGAACTCCGCGATCAACCGCGAGAGCCGCTTCGAGGCCTCCTCTGCATTGTCCGTGGCGCGGAGGCTCTGGGCCGACGCGATCAGAAGCTCGTCGGTGCGCGCCCAGTCCGGCTTGGCCGCCAAGGCCGCATCATAGGCCTTCACCGCCTCGGCGTGGCGGTCGGTGGCGGCGTAGCTCCGCCCGACGAGCAGATTGGCCTCGGCCTGGTGGGCGGGGTCGGTGAGCTTGGCCATCACGCCGGTCAGGTGCGTAATCGCCGCGTCGTACTCCTTCTTCTGGTAGAGGCACCAGCCGATGCGCAACTGCGCACGGGGCACGCGGGCATGGTCAGGGTGGTCGGTGACGAGCTGACGATAGAGCGTTTCGGCCTTGGCCACGTCGTCCGGGTTGGCCGCCTCGGGCCCGGCCGCCAAGAGATAGCTCTCCGCCGCGATGTAGAGCACGGCCGGCACTAGCTCGTGGTCCTTGTACGCCGCGTTGCCCAGGAACGCCTCGGCATGGGTGCGGGCCTCGGCGAATTGCCCTTGCCCCAAGAAGGCCAGCGCCGCCATGTAGCGGGCCTGCGGCGTGAGCGCGTGGTCGGCGTGGTCCGTGACGAACTTCGCGTACAAGGCGGCGGTCCCGGCCCGCTTGTCGGGCAGCTCGTACATCGCGTCGATGTGCGCGAGCTGCAAATAGGGGGCGAACTCGCCGGTGGTGTGGGCCTTCACGGCCGCGTCGAGCACGGTGAAGGCGTCCTGCGGCTTGTCCTGCTTCAGGAGCGTGCGCCCCAGCCAGTAGGCGGCCTCGGGCGCCTCGGGGGTGGCGGCCGAGGCCAGCGGCTGGAGCATTTTCACCGCGTCGTCGAGCTTCTCGGTCAAGTAGTAGCACTTGCCGGCCGAGAGCTGAGCGGCCGACTTGTAGTTGCTCTCGGGGAACTTCGTCAGTAGCTGGGCGAAGAGCTGCCCGGCCTCGTCGACCTGCTCGAGCTCCAGCTTGCACTGCCCCTGGCGGAGCAAGGCGAAGTCGCCGGGGGCGAAGTCGGCCAGCCCGGCCGTGGCGGCGAAGAATGGCTCGGCCTCGGCGTACTTTTCTTGTGCAAAGAGCGACATGCCCAGGCGCAGGCGAACCTCGCCGGCCAGCTCGTGTTTGGCGAACTCGGCGTTGCCCAGGAACTTCTGGAACGTGGCGGCCGCCTGGTCGTATTGATCGAGCTCCTGCTGGGTGGTTCCCAAGGCATAGTAGGTATCGGCCAACAACGGGCTCGTGGCGTGGCCCGCGATCAGCTTCTGGTAAGCCGCGCAGGCCTCCGGCTTCTTGTCCACCGCGTAGAGGGATTCGCCCTGATAGTAGAGGGCCTGGTCTACGTATTCGCTCTTGGCGTGCTTCGTGGCCACGGCGCCCATGGCGTCGGCCGCCTTTTGGAAGTCCTCGGGCTTGTTCGAGGCGGTGGCGATCTGGAAGTAGGCCATGCCCAGGTTGTACTGGGCCCCGTCGGCGTTCTCGAAGTTGGGGTATTTGGTGATGACGGTCTGGAACGACGCGGCCGCCTCGGCGAACTTCGTCGCGTGGAGCTGGCAGATCCCCAGGAAGTAATTCGCGCGGTCCAGTCGCTCGTCGCTGGGATACTTCTTGATGAAGTCGGCCCATTTCACGGCGGCCCGGTCGTACAGCCCGGCGTTTTGCAGCGCCGCCGCCGCGTTGAAATCGCGCACGGCCGCGTTCTTCTTCGCGATGTCGTCCTGGGCCGCGGCCGGCGGCGCCGAAACCGACCACGCGCCCCAGCCGATTGCCAACACCAAGAAGCCCAAGAAAACCGATCGGCACGACCACTTCATGGCGTCCTCCTCATGCTGGCCTTGTGCTTGTCGTGTTGTGTGTTCGAATCCGCCCGGAGCGGCCCGTGGGGAAGCGGCCTTCCCCTCGCGGGAAGCCGACGCGCCACGGCCCCGCCGTGTGCAGCAAAATCGGCAGGTCAAGGCCGATTCTGGGCCACCGTCCGCGCAACGTCAAGCTTTGGGGGGTAGGTTTTGGGGAGGGATGCGCGGCGAATCCCTTCGCTCGGGGGGGTGGTGCGCCGGGCGGCTCCCGCGCGGGACTCCGCCCCTGACCCGCTCCGAGGCGCCGCTTATTCTAACTCCCGCGCCGAGGGATTGCAAAACTCTTCCGCACGGGAAAACGCCTTGTACGACGGCCTTCCAAGGCCGTCGAGGATCTGGCTGCCGCCGCGACGGCCTTCCAAGGCCGTCGAGGATCTGGCTGCCGCCGCGACGGCCTTGGAAGGCCGACGCGTTGCCGAATCCGGCCCCGTTTTCCTGGCCGGAGACCCGCCCTAGCGTTCTTTCACGGGCTCCGAACCACGCTCGCCCGCCGCGCAGCACCACGCCAGGCGCCCCAGCATCCGGCAGTAGACGATCATCGCGTACACGCCCAGCGAGGTACCCACCAGGACTGCCAGCACGGCCGGAATGCCCGGCAGCAGGCCGACGCCCCAAATCGCCCCGGCCACCGCGCCCCACAACAGGGCCGACTCGGCCAAGAAGCCGATCCAGGCCGGCCCGTTGACGAAGAGGCTCCGCCAGACCGGCGCCGAAAACGGGCGCAGCGACGAGCCCGTCTCCAGCATCGACAAGAGCACGATGGGCAACAACAACAGCAGCCCCCCGCCCCAGATCCACGGCACCGCCTCCTCCGCGCCGCGGGCGAGCCAGGCCGCGCAGTACACCAGGCCGCAGCTTAGCGCCAGGCTGTTGATCACGAACAGACCGTCCAGGACCCAGTCGAGGAACGGGACTTCGGTGAACTCCTCCAGCGTGTCGTCGCCGCTGGCGGCCCCTTCAATCACGGCCACGGCAAACGCCGATGCCACGGGAAGCAAAGGCAGCAACACCGCGAACCCCAAGATGTTGCTCAACAGCGCCGCGACCCAGGCGGGCAAGTTCCCCAGCCCTCCTCCCGGTGCGCCCACCATCGTCAAGCCGCGAACCACGAGCCCCGCCGCCACGGCCAGCCACAGCGAGAGCCAAAACCACCGGCTGCGCGCCGCCGGAGACGCGGGATAGCCGAACACCCCGGAGAGCAGCGGCCAGCGCGGCGGCGGGCCCGTCGCGTGTTTGCGGCGCCGGGCCTCGACGAACGCCCATCGCTCGCTGCTCGCGGCAACCACGCGCCGATAGCCCGGCGCCTCGCTCCCCCAGCCAACCTGGTACGTATCCCCCCGCCCTCGCCCGACGCCGGTTCGTTTCTTCGGCGTCTTTTTCTTGGGAGGCGCCCGGCGCGGCACTTCCAGCGGCGTGTCGCAGTCGGGACACGCCACCCGGCGCCCGGCCTGGTCCTCGGTGAAGTGCAGAAGCGCCTGACAGACCGGGCAGCGCACCTTGACGTACGCCCCGTACACCACCCGAGAGTCCGCCGGCACCGGCCCCGCCTCCTCGATTACCGCGTAGGACTCGTGCACCGGCGCCGGGGCGCCCGGCCGGGCCGCCCGCTTCGGCGCCGCGACCCCGGTGGGCGTGCCGCAGTCCGGGCACACGAGCTTCCCGCCGACCTGGTCCTCGGTGGCCTGCATCAGCGTGCGACACAACGGGCAGTGGACCGGGATGTACGTCCGCGTCGCCCCTGCCCTGCCCTGGCCCGGCGGCACGTCTTCGACCTCTTCGAGCACCGGGTAACCCTCGTCGGCCGGATCGGCCTGGGGGCGCCCGGGCTGGGCCTTCGGCGGCGCGGCGACCGGGTCTGGGGCGGGCATCACCACCGGCGTTCCACAGTCGTGGCAGGCCACGCTTCGGCCCACCTGTTCGGCACCCACCACCACCCGGCTGCGGCAGACCGGGCAGACCGCGGCCACGTGCGCCCCGACCGGCGGTGGCGCACCCTCCCCCTCCCAAACCCCATACTGCTCCCCCGCACGCAACGGCCGGCTCTCGGCCGGCACCTCCTGCACGAGATGGCAGCGAGGGCAACGCCGCTTGCTGCCCGCCAACGCCGTGGGCGCCCGAACCCGCGACGTGCAGCGCCGGCAATGGAAGTAGACGTACTTTTCCGCGGACCGACTCACGCCAATCGCCCTGTGCGCTTCAGGCCACAAGAGCCGCGCCCGACCTGCCCTCCCTCATTCTAAGAGGAGCCGGCGAGAGATTACAGAGTGTGAGACCGACTCGGGCGGAAGAGATAAAGGAGCAGGGGGCAGGACTCAGGGCCTGCGGGCGCCGGTTGCCAGCGGAATGCTGACCCCTGATTCCTGATCCCTGACTCCTCCGACCGGAACTCTTGCCTGCTCGGACCAAAAAAAGCCGGACCCCCGAGGAGGTCCGGCTCGCTTGGTGCTTCACCGAAGGCGCCGGCGCGCGGCCGCCGGCCCGACTGGCGGCCCCGCGCCCCGCTGCCCTAACAGGGGCAGCACGTCCTCGGTCGGCAGGTCTTCGGACGGCACGTCTTCGGCGCGCACGTCTTGGGGCGGCAGGTCCGCGCCCGAATCTTGAACGCCCGCATCGGCTTGCACGTGGCCGGCGCACAGGTCGCCGGGGCACACGTGGCCGGGGCACACGTGGCCGGCTCGCAGGTCGCCGGCTCGCAGGTCGCCGGCTCGCACGTGGCGGGCTCGCAGGTCGACGGGCAGCACGTCTTCGCCGCCATCTTCGCCCGCAGCCGAGCGAACAGACCCGGCTTGCACGTCGGCGGGCAGCACGTGGCCGGAGCGCAGGTCGCCGGGGCGCAGGTCGCCGGCTCGCACGTGGCGGGCTCGCAGGTCGACGGGCAGCACGTCTTGGCCGCCAGCTTCGCACGCAGCCGAGCGAACAGGCCCGGCCCGCACGTCGGCGGGCAGCACGTGGCCGGCTCGCAGGTCACCGGAGCACACGTGACCGGGGCACAAGTGACCGGCGCACAGGTGGCCGGCTCACAGGTGGCCGGCGCACAGGTCGACGGCCCGAACAGCCCGGCCTCCGCGGTCCACGCAGACCCGAGCACGACCGCCAGGGCGGCAACGCCCAACACAAACACACGATTCATTCGAGCACCCTCCTTTGAACACGGAAACGTAACCCATTTCAGAGAAACCCGGGGACCGGCGGTTCACCCCCGAGCGAAACCACCCCTCCCCACGGAACCACGAGGTTCTCCAAGACTATAGCATGTAGGAAAGCGCGGTGGCAATTACCTCTTGGGCAATTTAGGGGGATTTTTTGGATACCCCCCGATGGGGTGGGGCGAGGGGGCGGCAAGAGGACGAGCGGGGGCGTCCTGGAGGGTTTGTAGTGACCCGATTCATCGGGTCTGGCCGCGCAAGGGCACCCTTTGGCGAGGTCAGGACCGCATGAATGCGGCCACTACGAACTCTTCGGACAGCCTTTCAACGCGCCGCCTCCGTCGGACTCCCGGAAACCGACGTGGCGGCCCCGGCCGGCGGCAGCGTGGAGTCCGGCTCGCCCTGCGACCGCTCCAGCAACTCCGCCCTGTGACGATACAGAACCGCCAAAAGCTCATCGTCTTCGATATCCCCCAACCCCTTCCCCACGTGGGCGTCGCCCAAGAACCCGAGATGTGCCAACAACTGCCCGAGCCGCACGTCCGGTGACAATCGCCACACCTCGGCCAGAACGGCCAACGCTTCCTTCTGCATCTGAGGAGTCATGGCAGCAGGTCTCCGATTATCGGCAGCGAGGCATAGGCTTTGGGCAGTCATCCGCCCGCGGGCCGATACGCGCCGGCAGCCGGGCCGCCGGCCCGGGCGTCCTGCGGAACCTGTTGCCGGTCCAGGTAGTAGGGGAAAAGCCAGAGGTCGTCCGGCCACTGCCGCACTTCCTCCGGATCGAGGTCCGTCGCGCGCAGATTCGTCAGGTAGAACCGGCTCCTCGGGTAATGCTCACGGAGGAAATCCGCCACGCGGGTGATCTTCCCGGCGGCGTCCCGAAGGAAGGCATCTCGCCTCGGCGCCGCCCATCGCTTCCCGGCGTTGGGGACGCACCGCGGTCCGTCCCAATCGCGGTAGTTCAGCGTCATGCCCCGATGGGTGTAGCCGTAGCGGTTCAGGTCGTCGTTCAGCCAGAAACGGTAGAACACGTAGAGATTCACGTCGAACGGCTCGTCCTGGAGCCCGGTGATCCGCATGGGGTAGTAGATCCCGTCCCGGCCGCCAGTCTTGAAGCGGAAGTGCAGCGGGTGGAGATCGACCGGCTCGGCGGCCTTCAGCGCCGCATCGCTGACCTTCACGCACACGAACACGTAGTCCTTCTCGCGGTAGTCGGCGATCAGATCTTCGCCGCCGCCGATCCGGCGGTAGCCTTCACGATCGAGCCACTCGTTCAGCGCCCCGGGCGTCTTCTCCTTGACGACGGCCGTGTCGTAGGAGCCGACGACCTGGCGGTCGAGCACGTCGACGCCGGCCGCGCCCATGCCGCCCATGCCGCCGAACTTCTTCTTGTGCGAGGCCTTCAATCGCTGCAGCTTGCGAAACTTGACGTACTCGAACAGCTCATCGAACAATTCCGCGTCGGCCTTGGCGATCGCCGGCTCGCCGGGCAGAGGAATCACCCAAGCGAACTCCTCGACGCTTCCGTCGACCCGCACTTTCAAAATCAGGTCTTCGACCGCCTCTTTGGCGGTCCGCGCATCGTGGAACACGATGATGGCTTCCTGCGACTCCTCAGAGACGGCGTTCGCCTCGAGCACGCCCATCTTGGCCAGCATGATGCCGTCGCCCAGCGCGGCGGCGCTCCCAAGGCACCATGTGAACATGGCAGTTGCGATAGCTGCGGCAATTGTCTTCATGGCGGTATCCTCGTGAACGTGGGATTCTCCGCACGGCTCCGTACCATCAATCAGCCTACTCCACCGCGGGGTGCGTATCAACCCGCTGCCGATGTCGGGAACTCGCCTCGCTCGGTCCGTGCTGGGCGCTCCCTAATCTGTGTTCCATCCGTGTTTCATCCGCGGCCCCTCTCCTCCCCCGAACCTCGCTTGCCCAAAATCGCTCTATTGCCTAGAATCCGGTCTCCGCGGTGAGAGGATGTCCGGGACGTTCGTAGTGACCGCATTCATGGGGTCTTGAGCCCGGCTAAAGGCCGTCTTTCGGCGGCCAGACCCGATGAATCGGGTCACTACGAACACTTTGCGGCCAGACAGGACGGCGGCGATGCGGTTTACGAAGATGCACGGGGCGGGGAACGACTATGTCTATGTGGACTGCTTTGCGCAGCCGGTGCCCGGGGACCCGGCCGGGCTGGCCCGGAGGGTGGCCGATCGGCATTTCGGTGTGGGGGGCGACGGGCTCGTGCTGATCTGCCCGAGCGACAAGGCCGACGCCCGGATGCGCATGTTCAACGCCGACGGCTCCGAGGCCGAAATGTGCGGCAACGGCATCCGCTGCGTGGCCAAGTACCTCTACGACCACGGGCTCTGCCGGCGCGAGCGGCTTACGGTCGAGACCGGGGCCGGAGTGCTCTCGCTCGATCTTGTGATCGAGGGCGACCGCGTGCGCCGCGTGCGGGTCGACATGGGCCAGCCGATACTGCGGCCGGCCGAGATACCCACCACACTGCCGGGCAACCCGCTCGTGGACGGCAACTCGCCCGGCGACGGCAGCCCGGTGGTCGACGTGGATCTCGCGGTCGCCGGTCGGACGCTCAAGGTGACCTGCGTCTCGATGGGCAACCCGCACTGCGTCACGTTCGTCGAGAAGCTCAGCGACGAGTGGGTGCTCGGCATCGGCCCGAAGGTCGAGGTCGACGGCCACTTCCCTAACCGTGTGAACGCCGAGTTCGTCGAGGTCATCTCGCCGGCCGAGGTGCGGGTGCGGGTTTGGGAGCGGGGCTCGGGCGAGACGCTGGCCTGCGGCACCGGGGCCTGTGCGGTGTGCGTGGCCGGGGTGCTCTCGAAGCGGACCGCCCACAAGGTCCTGGCCCACCTGCCCGGCGGCGACCTGGAGCTGCACTGGGCCGAAAACAGCCATGTTTACCTAACCGGCGAGGCCGTGGAGGTCTTTTCCGGGGAGTGGCCGGAGTGAGGGGAAGGGAGGAATGTCGAATATCGAACGAGGAAGCGGTCGACAACTGAAGTTGGGGGGCGGGTGGTATGGCGCTCCTAAACGTCTTCGCCACGACGGTCCTCGACGCCCATCATTCCTACTTCGACATTCGATATTCGTCATTCGTTATTCGATATTCATCTTCTGATGACGCCATACCGGCAAGGAAGCCCCTTAGGTGAAACGAACCAACGCATTCCTGACCAAGCTCGGTGCCCTGTTGGGCTCGGCGGCGATTCGGACGTGGATGCGCACGCTCGACTACAAGGCGGCGTTCTACGACCGCACGCTCGACCCGGCCTTCCCCGGACCGGGGCAAAACATCTACCTGTTCTGGCACGAGTACATCCTGTTTCCGCTCTATTTGCGCGGGCACTGCAACCTGACGATGCTGCTCTCGCGCCACGCCGACGCCGAGATCCTCTCCCACGCGGCCCGGCACCTGGGCTACGATTTCGTGCGGGGGTCGACCCGGCGCGGCGGCGTGGCCGCCCTACGCAAGCTGCTGCGCAAAAGCCGCAAGATGCACCTGGCCATCACGCCCGACGGCCCGCGCGGCCCGCGGCGCCGCCTGGCGCCCGGGGCGATCTACCTGGCCTCGAAGCTGGGCATGCCGCTGGTGCTCTTGGGGTTCGGCTACGACCGGCCCTGGCGCGTGCGCAAGGCATGGGACCGGTTCGCCATCCCGCGCCCCGGCAGCCGGGCACGCGCGGTGGTAAGCCCAGATATCTGCGTCCCTCCCGACTTGGACCGCCAAGGGATCGAGCACTTTCGCGTCCGGGTCGAGGGGCTGCTGAACCGTTTGACGGCCGAGGCCGAGGCATGGGCCGAGTCGCCCACGCGCAAGCTGGGCCAGTTCGCCCTCGGCCCCCGCTACGCCACGCCGCTTTCGCACACCCAGCACACCCCCAGCCCGCTCGGCGGTCCCCATTGGCTGGAACACGTAGCGACGAGGGATCGCTGCGAGCGAGAGAGTTGAGAGTTGAGAGTTGAGAGTTGAGAGAAA
>Ga0180437_10002423_pt1 | contig 29772 bp, 15 predicted proteins | sample SS_ome_4_FD_132410 | JGI IMG/M metagenome (GOLD analysis project Ga0180437, IMG submission 132410) | Hypersaline lake sediment archaeal communities from the Salton Sea, California, USA - SS_3_D_1 metaG | ecosystem: Environmental > Aquatic > Non-marine Saline and Alkaline > Hypersaline >...
GAGCTGTACGATGCCGTCCTCTACAGCCGTGGCGAGTGGCCCTATCGGGACAACACCGTTTATCCGTTCTATGCATCCAATTACCCACCGATCTTTCACCTGCTCATCGTCCCGCTGCTTTCGATCTTTGGGCCTCGGCTGATCGCCGGCAGGCTGGTTTCCTTCATCGCCACGCTCGTCACTGCCGGTACCATCTTTGCCGTCGTGTGGCGCAGAGTTGGCGGCTGGTTTATCCCACTCATCTCCGGGCTGGCGTTCCTGGCCTCCAACTATGTATACCAGATTGGGCCGCTGTGCCGCATGCACATGACGATGGTGATGTTCGAGACACTGGCTATCGCCTTTATCGCCGAGTTTGAACATCCCAGGTACGGCAGGCGTAACCTCGTCCTGGGGTTACTGATGCTTTTCTGTGCCGGATACACGAAACAGATGGCTGTGTTCACCGTCGTGGCAGCTCTCGCCTACGTCTTCCTGCGCGACGTCAAGAAGGCCATCGGCGCTGGAGTTGCCCTGACCGCTGTCACCGGTGTTGTGTTCTGGTTGCTCAACGTCGTGACCGACGGCCAGTGGTGGGTCAACATCATCCAGGCCAACGTCAACGAGTTTGACTACCGCCAGACTTTTTTCCTTTTTGGACAGTGGTTCCGTCTGCATACCCTATTTATCCTGCTAGCAGCGGGGTATCTGGTCTACGAGTTGTTCTGGGACCGGCTCTCGGCCTATTCGTTGTGGTTCTTCTTCTCGCTCGGAGCTGGCGCGCTGAGCGGCAAGTGGGGGGCAGGGTTCGGTTATTTCACTACCGCGGTCGCCGCTGCCTGCCTCGTCTCTGGTTTGGCATTGGGACGTCTGCGGCAGGGAGACTGGAGGCTGACGGTCGGGAATGGCAAACTGCACATCGCGGGCCATGCGATTATGGCGCTGCTTGTCCCCCTGCTCTACCTGCTCCAGGCCCCGCGCATGCTCCATATGCCCACCACCGGCCCTGTTTTCGGGCCGCTGGCGCGAGCGTTTGGCGTCGCGGACGCGCTGGTCGACGGCGACTGTACCACATTCCAGTACCACGATACGATGGGCTATACCCAACTGGGACACCTACTTACAACTGACGACTACGCAGCAGGTGAGGAGATTCTCAACTACGTTCGCACTGCCGATGGTCCTGTGTTCAGTGAGGAGGCCATGTTCAGCCTGTTGGCTGGTGAGTCAGTGGTGACCAATCCGACTCAGCTCCTCAATCTGTACAAGAATGACCTGCTGGATACGACCGAGATCGTCGAACGCATCAACCGGCAGGAGTTTGGTGTGATCATTTTCCGGGCCCAGTTCTACCCTCAGCCGGTGTTGACTGCCATCGGGCAGAATTACCAGCCTGTCGAGCACTTGTGTATGAATGGTTTCTATTACCACATCTTATGGCCGCATCGCGCGTTGGTCATCTCTTCCAGGCTGGCGGATAAACCACATCCGTTGGACGGATCGGATGGCCAGACCTGTGCGTCATCCTTGGTGAGGTGAGTGAGATGTCGCGGATAAACCACATCCATGAGCAGACCTGCCCTTTCTGTGGAGCGGTTCATGAGCCGGGTGCCAGAACTTGCCCTTCCTGTGACGCGGATCTGTTTCGCGAGTGCCCGACTTGTGGTGCCTCCAATCCGGTGATCGCGCGCAAATGCCTGACTTGCGGGCAGGAGATGGAGATCCTGGAATCGCTATTTGCTCGCGTGACGGAGACGCGAGCCGATTGGCTGCGCCATGTGCGCGAGGGAGCGCCGGCGGTCAAAGCCCAGGAGGAAGCGGCATCACAGGCTCGGTTGACCGAGATGTGGGCTGTGGAGAAGCGTCGCCGTGAGGATCTGGCACAGGCGCGAGCAGAGCGCGACCGGCAGCAACGCATCCTGGTTACCGTGACCGTGGCCATCGTCGTCGTCGTTGTCGTCGTGATACTCGTCGCATTGGCGATTGCCACCCTGCGCGCTCCGAGCCCGTGCGTCTACCCTTGTTGATGACGTCGTTGCTTCACCGCCTGTGGCGTGCTGTGCCGCTACGCATGTTCGTCGTCTTCCTCGTCGTCTATGGTCTCGTTGCTGGCATTTCGTTAAGCCGCCACTCGCTGGCCCCTCACTTCGTCTATCTGGCTGAGTCTTTCCTGCACGGTCGCCTCGACCTGATCCACGTTCCGGTCCCTCCCTACGACCTGACAACTTTCGAAGGGCGCTGGTATGTCTCGTTCCCGCCGCTCCCAGCGCTGTTGATGCTCCCGCTGGTCGCGATCCGGGGGCTGGCGGTCTCCGACATTGCCTTCAGTGTCGCCATGGGGGCTCTCGGCGTGTCGATATTCTGCGCCGTGCTGACGCGCGTGCTGGCACGCCTGGGAGACGTTGGGATTGGAGACCCGGGGTTTGGGACCTGGTTGTCCGTGTTTTTAGGGTTGGGCACACCGCTTGGCTACTGTGCGACGTTGGGGTCCGTCTGGTACACGGCTCACGTGGTGGCCGTCGTCTGTCTGTGCATGGTCCTGCTGGAGGTAGTGGGCCGGAACCGGCCCGTTCTCTCAGGGTTGTGGCTGGGGTTGGGATTCCTGGCCCGTGCGCCTGTGCTGTTGGCCTTCCCCCTGAGCCTGGTGCTTGGCCTTGCGAAGGCCAAGACGTTGCGAGACGCCGTGCGCTTCTCGCTCTTGCTCGCGCTGGGCATGGCCCCGTCACTGCTGGGGCAGGCGACCTACAATTGGGCACGCTTCGGCAGTCCCCTGGAGTTCGGCTATCGCTGGATGAATAGCCCTGACTCGCTCCTGGCGCGCCAGGCGGCCTGGGGCCAGTTCAGCCTTCATTTCTTGCCGGAAAACCTGTACACGCTGCTAATACGTCCTCCCCTCGTCTCGCGGTCGCCCTTTGGCGTAGCGCCTGATCCGTGGGGAATGGGATTGCTGCTCACCTGCCCGGCGCTGTTGCTGGCGCTGCCAACCCTTGCGCGGGCTGGGCGGCACCTCTCCAACTGTAGCCCCCTGGGCCTGCTGCGGAATGCTCCCGCCTCGGAGACACCGGTGTCCTGCCCAGGCATGCGTGAGGCCTTGCTGTGCCTGGGACTCTGGCTCTCCATCGGGCTCGTTCAGATACCCTCGTTACTCTATTTCAATACGGGATCTTATCAGTTCGGATATCGCTTTGCGCTGGATTGGATGCCGCTGGGTGTGCTATTGGTGGCCTTGGGAACGGGTGGGCGGCTGCGCTGGTGGGGCAAAGCGCTCCTCGTCGTCAGTGTGTTGATTCATCTCTGGGGTGTGTTGTGGATGTATCCCAATTTCAACGGCCAATCCTGGCATCTCCAGTACGCCCAGCTCTTGCAGTGCTTTCTGCGTCAACTGTCGACACGCTAACTGTTGACGTCACTGGATGATGGGACTATAATGAGATAGCCATTAGCAGGTTGAGAGAAAGGACAGGTTGCCTAAATGGTTGGTGTTCTCACTGATACGACTGCCAGTATTCCAGAGGAATTGACGAGGAAACTGGGTATAGAGATCGTGCCGTATTACATCCACCGCGGGCTGGAGACTTTGCGAGATAAGGTGGACATCAGCCCTGCAGAGTTCGCCGAGTGGTTGAAAGGGACGACCAAGTTGCCCACGACTTCCAACCCTGCCCCTGGCGACTATCTGGTCGGTCTGAATCATCTCGCCGAGCGGGTCAAGGAAATCGTCGTGCTCACGATGACCTCAAAGGGGAGCGGCGCCTATCAGTCGTGTCTGGCAGCGGTGACCTTGTTCAAAGAGCAGTTGCCCGATGTGCGGGTGGAGGTGGTGGACACGCTTCAGGTGGCGATGACACACGGGTGGGCTGCCATTGAGGCGGCTCGAGCCGCGCTGGCTGATTTCAGCCTGGATGAAGTCGTGTGTAGAGCCCGCGATGTGGCTGGCAACGGCATGATGATCCAGACGGCCGATACGCTGCGTTACCTTTACATGGGGGGACGCATCGGCAAGGCCAAGCATTTGGTCAGTTCGTTGCTCAACATCAAGCCGTTGATCGGGATGCAGGATGGGATTATCGTGGCGTTGGGCACGGCTCGCAGCCGGCTTAAGGCGTATCGCCGGATGGTCGATTTGATGCAGCAGCGGGTTGGACAAGGCGCGTGCATCAATGTAGCCTTCACTCACGTGGCGGCGTTGGATCAGGTGGAGAAACTGCGTGCGCTGGTCGGGGCCCGCTTCGAGTGTGCGGAGGTAATTGTCACCGATCTCTCCTCCGCGCTTGCCGTCCATACCGGGCCAGGGACCGTAGGCTTGAGTTTCTTCCCCACGCACTAACACCGCTGTGCGTTCAACTCGGTTTTTGGGGAGGGCAGATACGGGATCTGCCCTCCGTTGTATATACCGTGCGTCTAAGCAGGGATGCCTTACCCTTGTGCTACGGTCGTTGTGACCGGGGTCGTTGCGACCACGGCTTCGGTAGCTGGCTCTGCGCTGACGTGGCCCTTCCCCGGTCGTCGCTCGAAAACCAGACCTTTCTCACCTGCGTCAACGGTGACCAGGTCGCCCCGCTCAAAATCGCCTCGCAGCAACTTGACGCTGAGAGGGCTTTCCACGTGGCGTTGCAAAGCGCGACGTAACGGCCGAGCGCCGAACTGCGGGTCGAATCCCTCGTTTGCCAGCCACCGGCGGGCTGCGTCTGTCAGTTCAACGTCCAGGCCTTGCTCAGCCAGGCGGCCGACGATGTCTCCCATTTGCAGGCCCACGATCTGTTCGACGTTCTCAATCGTGAGGTCGCTGAAAATGATGATCTCGTCTACCCGGTTAATGAACTCAGGCCGGAAGGTTTTCTTGAGTTCCTTCTCGATTTCGCGCTGGTTCTCCATTTGGTCAGGATCATTGTCGCTAGCGCCCACAAAACCGAGCGTCCCGCCTGCGCGCGTGTATTCGGTTCCTACGTTCGAGGTCATAATCACGACCGTGTTGCGGAAGTCCACGAGGTGGCCTTGCCCATCGGTCAACCGGCCGTCGTCCAGGATCTGCAACATGGCGTTCCATACATCTGGATGGGCCTTCTCAATCTCATCGAACAGTACGACACGGTAGGGCCGTCGTCGCACTGCTTCGGTTAATTGCCCCCCCTGTTCATAACCGATGTAGCCGGGGGGGGCGCCGAAGAGCCGGCTGACGGTGTGATACTCCCGGTACTCGCTCATATCGATGCGCAGCAAGGCCTCCTCGTCGTCGAACAGGAACCAGGCCAGTGCCTTGGCCAGCTCGGTCTTGCCCACGCCGGACGAACCGAGGAAGATGAAGCTGCCGATGGGCCGGGTTGGGTCCTTGAGGCCAGAGCGGGCCCGGCGGATGGCGTCGGAGACAGCGGCCACTGCCGGGTCCTGGCCGATGATGCGTTGGTGCAGCGCGTCCTCCATACGCAGCAGTTTCTCCGCCTCTGTTTCCATCATCCGCGAGACCGGAATCCCGGTCCAGCTTGCCACGACCTCAGCAATGTCCTCCTCCCCGATGGTCTCGTCGAGTTGATGTTCCTGTTGCCACATCTCGCGTTGAAGATTGAACTGCGCCTGGAGGTTAATGCGCTCTGTCTTCAGTTCGGCTGCCCGTTTGTAGTCCTCCAGCGTGCTGGCAGAATCGATCTCCGTGTGGAGCCGCTGTAAGTCCATCTGCAACGCCTTCAGCTCGGGGGGCAGTGTGTAGAGCGCAACCCGCAGTTTGGCAGCCGCCTCGTCCATCAGGTCGATCGCTTTGTCGGGCAGATGTCGGTCCGTGACGTAGCGATGCGATAGACGCGCTGCTGCCACGATGGCTTCGTCAGAGATGCTCACTTTGTGATGGGCCTCGTAACGGTCACGCAACCCCTGCAGCATCCCGATGGTCTCCTCGACCGTCGGTTCCTCGACGAAGACAGGGGCAAACCGGCGTTCCAGTGCCCCGTCTCGCTCGATATACTGGCGATACTCGTCCAGGGTCGTCGCGCCAATACACTGCAGTTCGCCCCGAGCCAGGGCGGGCTTCATCATATTAGAGGCATCAAGCGCCCCCATGCCGGAACCTGCACCCACGACGTTGTGCAATTCGTCGATGAAGAGGATGATCTCGCCCTCAGAGCGCTGGATCTCCTCAATGGCTCCTTTCAATCGCTCCTCGAATTCTCCCCGGAAGCGAGACCCGGCGACCATCGCGGCCAGGTCGAGCTGAACTACCCGTTTTCCCTTGAGGATCTCCGGGACGTCGTCAATCGCGATTTTCTGGGCCAGTCCCTCGATGATGGCGGTCTTGCCCACCCCGGCATCGCCGATGAGGACCGGGTTGTTCTTGGTGCGGCGACACAATATCTGGATCACGCGTAGAATCTCGTCGTCTCGCCCGATGACCGGGTCCAGCTTGGCCTCGCGGGCCATCAGCGTCAGGTCGCTGCTGAACTTCTCCAGGATGCGGTAGCGAGCTTCTGCCCGGCGGTCGGTCACGTGTTGGCCACCGCGAACGTTCTTGATCGCTTCGTAGATGCGGTCTTTGGTCACACCACTCTCGCGCAGGATGCGAGCTACAGGCGTGTTGCGCTCGTTGGCGACCGCGAGGAACAGATGCTCTGTCGAGATGTAATCGTCTTTGAGTCGATTCGCCTCGTCGTTGGCCAGGTCGAGCACCCGCTTGACGCGCGGAGTGATGAACACCTGGCCCACGCCGCCGCCGCCATAGATGCCTGCCTTGGGACTGGCTTTCAACACGTCGTCCAGCCGTTGTTGTACCTGTTCGACTTCCACCCCCAACCGTTCAAGGATCTGCGGAATCACGCCTTCCGGTTGTTCTAAGAGTGCCAGCAACAGGTGTTCAACGTCAATTTGCGTGTGCCCATAGCGTGTCATGATCTCAACGGCCCGCTGGGCCGCATCTTGCGCACGCTCGGTAAAACGATCCAATCTCATCATGGTTTAACCGTCTCCTTAACCCCCAATACCGCCCCTGGTATGCGTGACGTGGGAAACGCGGCATGTTATTATAGATTATACCGCACATTGGCTTACCAGACAACGGACAGAAGCCCTGTCGTCGGATGGATTTCGCTTTTTGATATTCTTTAGACATTTTTCACTTTTCTGTCACACCGGCGCGGTATAATGCCGACAGGGCATCCCGGTACACGATGCAGCCACGTGACCGGTTTCTCAACCAAAGTTCATCACAATACAGGGAGGAATGCAAATGCGGCGTATTCTGTCGGTCAAGGGCCTCAGTTGCGTGCTAGTCGCTCTGCTGGGCCTGTTTCTGACTTCGCAGGCGGCGTTCGCGCTGCCTGGGTGGTCGTATAGGGTTCCCATTACCATTACCAATGGTTCTGGTTCGACGTTGACGAACTACCAGGTCCTGATCGTACTGGACACGCAAGCCCTGGTCGCACAGGGAAAGATGCGCGCTGATGGCGGGGATGTCCGCTTTTCCACGGACGCGGACGGTACTGCGTTGGTTGACTATTGGATCGAGTCGGGCATCAATACGACCGACACCCGAATCTGGGTGCGAGCCCCTTCGTTACCGGCGTCCGGTGCTACCACGATCTATCTGTTCTACGGGAACCCCGGCGCGACCGGCCAATCGAGCTTTGGCAACACGTTTCCCAACCGCTATCAGTTGATGTCGGGTAGTGACACGCGCGGCGGGACGCAGACCTACGACTGGTTCGAGGTTGGCAGTGGCGCTACCCTCAACGTTCCGGACGGACAGGTGTTGACGGTGCAAGCCCGCGTCATCAGGATTGATGGAGCGGTTGATGGGTCCGCTGCTGGCTATGAGGGCGCGAAGACGAGCGCCGAATCTGATGGTTCGGGGCCCGGCTTCGGCCACGGCAGTCACGACAACGGAGGCGGCGCAGGCTACGGGGGAGAGGGTGGGTGCGCACCAACGTCCGGCGCAACTTCCTGTGCTGCCCCACGGGGAGCAGCTTACGGCACTGCCGACGGCTCAGACATTGATATGGGGTCGGGCGGTGGTGCGGGCAGACGCAGCCCACCCGATGATGCTGGTGGGGATGGCGGTGGGGTGGTGGTGTTTCAGGCCAAGGTCGTCGTGGTTGCTGGTCTGATCGACGTCAACGGTGAAGACGGCATTGCGTCTGGGGCTAACAGGTACGGAGGTGGCGGTGGATCGGGAGGCGGGATTCTGATCCGGGGCGATCAGGTCGATCTATCCGGCGCGACTCTCTCCGCGCGGGGTGGACAGGCGGGCAACCAGTTCGGTGCGGCTGGCGGCGGCGGACGCATCAAGGTCTTCTACAGCGAATCCCTGAGCGGCGCCTACTCTGCGGACGTCGCGGGAGAGACCACACATACGTACGGTGGAACGGTGCTTCTGGCCACTGGCCAGGGGTTGGACGGAACGACCTTCGAGGGGACGTTTGTCTCCACAGAGCCTGCCGTCAGCTTGGGTGAAGAGACTGCCTCCGCTGATCTCTCCATCACCAAGATTGTTGATCCTGCTTTGGCAGATCCAGGTGGGCCGTTGACCTATACCCTGATCTTCAGCAACGCCAGCCTGGTTACGGCGACCAATGTTCTAGTCGTCGATACGCTGCCTGGCGTCGTGACCAATCCCAGCTTCGTCAGTAGTGGCGTACACATCACTTCCACTGGGGGCGTCGATTATGTGTGGGAGGTGGAGGATCTGGCCCCGGGCCAGGAAGGCGTGATCACGGTCACCGGGGTGCTTACTACCGGACTAAGCGCAGATCACACATTCACCAACACAGCCGTGATCACCACCACCGCGGAGTCCGACCCGGGCGACAACCGTGGCGCGGCGGCGGTGGCGGTGAGAAACGTCGCGCCGGTGGCTGAGGATGACGTCGCCATGACGGACGAGGACACGCCGGTGTCCGTCGGCGTGTTGTCCAACGACAGCGACGCCAATGGGGACCCGCTATCGGTCGTTGTGGTGGGCGCACCCGCTGACGGTGTGGCCGCCCTCGGCGGGCCGGATACGGTGGTCTACACGCCTACGGTTGGCTTTATGGGCACCGATACATTCACGTACACGGTCTCCGATGGAAACCTGACTGATGATGCGATTGTGACGATTATCGTCACCTCGGCCAACACCCCGCCGACCATCTCCAACATCCCTGACCAGACGACGCAGATGAGTACCCCCGTGGGACCGGTCCCCTTCACCGTCTGGGATTTGGAGACGCCTGCTGATGCCCTGGTACTGTCGAGCGAGTCATCCAACGTAGGGCTGGTCCCCGATGGCAACATTGTCTTCGGGGGTTCGGGTGCCGACCGCACCGTGACCATCATCCCAACGGATAAAGTGTCAGGGACGGCCACGATCACCGTCACCGTGGGTGACGGGCGCGACACCGCCAGCGACAGCTTCGAGTTGCGGGTGGCGGTTGGCGAGCCGCCAGGTGTCTTAATGTACCTGCCCCTGCTTTTCAAGCACTACGTCGGCGCGCCTGACTTGCAGGTGCAACGTGTCGTCGTTACGGGTGGAGACGTGGAGGTGGTGGTCGAGAATCAGGGAAACGCGCCTGTCACCGATGAGTTCTGGGTGGACGTGTACATCGACCCCGGTTTGCCCCCCGCCGCCGTCAACCAGAGCTGGGATCAGCTCTGCAGTCAGGGCCTCGTCTGGGGTGTCACCGAGAGGGCCCTGCCCGCGTTGGGGCCGGGGGGGGCGCTCACGTTGACCATCGGCGATGACTACTTTGTGGAGGCATATAGCCTGTTCGACGGGGCGCTGTCGGCGGGGACACAGGTCTATGCCCAGGTGGACTCCTACAACGCGGATACGAGCTACGGCGCGGTGTTGGAGGACCACGAGATCACTGGTGGCGATTACAACAACATCGCCGGCCCGGTGGTTGTGACCAGGACGTCATCTGAGACTGGCGAGGAGAGTGCGGGATCATTTGACACGATTGACCCCGACCTGGCTCCCCTGGGGAGCTTGCCGCACAGGCAGTAGTGTGACTTATGCGCAGAAACCCGGGTTTGCCCGGAAACCGGGTTTCTCCAGTGTACTTATAGGAGGAAGTGTAGAAATGGCCACAACGAACCACAGATCAAGGTTCTATCTGTCCCCCGTCGCCCGGATTCTGATCCGCCCACGGATTCTGATCCGCATCGTCGTGTGTGTGCTGTTGGTCGCCGTGCTACTGCGGTCGTGGACGCAGATTGCGCGGGCAGATCTGCCACCCCGGCCCTTGCCCCAGCCGCTGTCACCATCTGCGCCCCAGCCCAGCCCCACCGGAGGCTTTGTCGAGCTGCGTGTCGCATTCCCCCACACGTGGCAGTCGGCCGCAGGTCACTGGCAGGAGATGTGGACCGTTGTGCAATGGCAGGATGATAAGGGGATCTGGCGTGATGTGGATGGCTGGCAGGGCACGCTGGACGAGGTTCAGGACGGCCAGGGAAAGAAGGTGTGGTGGGTGACCAAGGCTGATCTAGGTACAGGCCCTTTCCGCTGGGTCCTCACCAAGGGGCCAGGCGGTGCGTGGCTGGTCGTCAGCGAACCGTTTCACCTGCCCACCCGTGTGGGTGAGACAGTGCCTGTCCAGGTCTCCCTCGCTCCGTAGCAACAACCACGAGGCGACTCAGGTGCCTGGCACTTTCTGAAGTGCCAGGCACCTCAACGATTCAGGCTTTCTCGAATACCACTCGCCCATCATGGGCGTCCACGTGAACCGTGTCACCCTCGACGAACTCTCCTTGTAGCAGCGCCAGTGCCATCGGGTCCTGAACCTCCCGCTGGATGACCCGCTTAAGCGGTCGCGCGCCGTAGACTGGGTCATAGCCTGCGTCAGCCAGGTGCTGCCGGGCTGCATCCGTCAGTTCTAGCCCAATGTTCCGCTCCCCCAGCAGGACGCGCAGGTGGCGGGTCTGGATGTCCACAATCTCCAGTAGATCCTCTTTCGTCAAGCTGCGAAAGAGGATGATCTCGTCGATCCGGTTCAGGAATTCGGGCCGGAAGGTGTGATCCAGTTCCTCCATCACCCGCTCTCGGGCGGCCTCCGCTCCCAACTCCTTGATCCAACGACTGCCCGTGTTGCTGGTCATGATGACGATGGCGTTTGTGAAGTCCACCGTCCGTCCGTGACCATCGGTGAGCCGTCCTTCATCCAGCAACTGCAGCAGCGTGTTGAAGACCTCCGTGTGCGCCTTCTCGATCTCGTCGAACAAGACCACGCTGTAGGGTCGGCGCCGGACCGCCTCGGTCAGTTGGCCCCCCTCGTCGTAACCCACGTAGCCGGGTGGCGCGCCGATGAGCCGGGACACGGTGTGTCGCTCTTGGTACTCGCTCATGTCGATGCGTACCATTGCCTCCTCGGTGTCGAAGAGGAACTCGGCCAGCGCCCGTCCCAACTCGGTCTTGCCCACGCCCGTCGGTCCCAGGAAAATGAAGGTGCCGATGGGCCGGCTGTGGTCCTGAAGCCCTGCACGGGCGCGGCGGACGGCGTTGGAGACGGCCTGCACCGCCTCGTCCTGGCCGACCACCCGCCGGTGAAGCGCCTCCTCCATCCGTAATAGCTTCTCCGTTTCCCCTTCCAGCAGTTTGGCGACCGGGATGCCGGTCCATTCCGCGACGACCTCAGCTACATCCTCGGAGCCAACCTCCTCCTTGAGCAGTGGACGTTCCCCCTGCAATTGGCGCAACCGTTCTTCCTGCTCCTGTAGTTGTTGCTCTAGCTCAACCAGTGTGCCGTATTGCAGCTCTGATGCACGGGCGTAATTCTGAGCCCGCTGTGCTTCCTCGATCTGGTGGCGCACCTGTTCGCCGCGCTCCTTCGTGTCGCGCATGGCCTGGATAGCGGCTTTCTCCTGCTCCCAGCGGGTGCGCAGTGCCCCGCTTTGCTCCTGCAGGTCGGCCAATTCCTTCTCCAGTTTCTTTAGACGCTCTTTGCTGGCTTTGTCCTTTTCCTTCTTCAGTGCCTCTCGTTCGATCTCCAACTGCATGATGCGCCGGTCTACCTCGTCCAGCTCGGCGGGCTTGGAGTCGATCTCCATCCGCAGCCGTGAGGCTGCCTCGTCAATCAGGTCGATTGCCTTGTCAGGCAAGTGCCGGTCGGCAATGTAGCGTTGGCTGAGTGTTGCCGCCGCGATGACGGCCCCATCCTGGATGCGCACACCGTGGTGCACCTCGTACCGCTCCTTGAGGCCGCGCAGGATGCTGATGGTATCCTCCACCGATGGCTCTTCCACGTACACCGGCTGGAAGCGCCGCTCCAGCGCGGCATCCTTCTCGATGTACTTACGGTACTCGTCCAGCGTCGTCGCGCCGATGGCGTGTAGTTCCCCTCGCGCCAACATCGGCTTGAGCATGTTGGAGGCATCCATCGCACCCTCGGCCGCGCCTGCCCCGATGACGGTATGCAGTTCGTCGATGAAGAGAATCACCTCACCCGCTGCGTCGGTCACTTCCTTGAGCACCGCCTTAAGCCGCTCCTCGAACTCGCCCCGGAACTTGGCCCCCGCGATCAGTGCGCCCATATCGAGCGCGACGATGCGTTTGTTCTTCAACCCTTCGGGTACGTCGCCGCGGACGATGCGCTGGGCCAACCCTTCGGCGATAGCGGTCTTGCCCACGCCAGCATCACCCACCAGCACCGGATTGTTCTTCGTGCGGCGGCTCAGAATCTGCATCACGCGCCGGATCTCTTCATCCCGCCCGATGACTGGGTCGAGTTTACCCTGTTGGGCGAATTGGGTCAGGTCTCGCCCATATTTCTCCAGCGCCTGGAAGGTGGCCTCCGGGTGCGGGCTGGTGACCCGCTGGCTGCCCCGGATGCTGGTCAAAGTCCGCAGGACGGCATCCTCGGTGATGCCGTGGGCCGCCAGGAGTCGGGCCGCCTCCCCGCCGTGAGTCCCGGTGAGCGACAGCAGCAGGTGCTCGGTGCTGGCGTAGTCGTCGCGCATGCGGGTGGCGATCTTCTCTGCCTCGTCCAGTGCCCGCGTCAAATCGCGCGAGAGCCCCACCTGTGTCGTCGCCCCGTAGACTTTGGGTTTGCGTCCGATCTCCCGCTCCAGCGCCAGTGCCATTTCGCCGGGATTGCCACCCAACTTCTGGACGATCTGGGGCACAATGCCATCCGACTGGCGTAGAAGTGCCAGCAGTAGGTGTGCTTGGTCGATCTGGCCGTGACTGTACTCACCGGCCAGCGATTGAGCACCGACGATTGCCTCCTGTGCTTTTTGCGTATACTTATTTAGATCCACGGTTGTCACCCCTGCACAACTAAGGTAATGATTGATTCACTCAGGGGGCGCAGCCTGATGCGCAGCGCGTGAGACGTAAACACGTCATACGCAGTTGCGCATCTGCAATTATTCTCGCCCCGCGTTCACTGAGATTGTACTGCGCTCCCATTAGAGAATCAGTAGCACAGTATTGGATTCGTATAAGAAAGAATGCGGATCTTTAGCAAACTGTAACGCATACGTCACTCGCACGGTTCGTGTTTTGTGGTATGATAGAATAGCTATGTTGTTTTCAGGTCGTTTTCGTTTGGTGATAGGGTCACTTGTCCCATTCGTTGAGGCCGCTTGATGGACACAGGCACTGCTTCTGACGCACCGGAATTCCAGCTCGCGACGCTGGAGGATCAGTTGCGACGCTATCTGCCAGCTCAGTTGGCTGAGCGCTTGCTTCGCCGGCCGAGCCTGGCGACGGCGCGTCCCTGTGACGATCATGTGGACGCGCTCCTACAAGCGGTGTCCACCTATCTGCCTCGTTACTTGGTGAACGAGCAACTGCGTGATCCCCAACCTGGACGAGTCAGCGGGCGATTCCGTGATGCGACGATCATGTTCGCTGACATCTCTGGCTTTACCGCCATGTCGGAGCGGCTCTCCAGGCAGGGCGAAGAAGGCGCGGAGCAGATCACTAACATCGTCGGCGACTACTTCACCACCATGCTCGACATCGCGGCTTGCCAGGGCGGGGACCTGCTCAAGTTCGGCGGTGATGCGCTGTTGGTTGCCTTCTTCGACCGCGAACATGCCATCAATGCCTGCCGGGCCGCGGCCCAGATGCAGCGGGCGATTGATCGCTTCAAACAGGTCGAGGCGTTCGGCGAAACCTTCAGTTTAAAAATGACCGTCGGCTTGGGGTCGGGCCTCCTGTTCACCGCGAACCTGGGCACCCCGGAGAAGATGGAATACACAGCCATGGGTGAGGCCCTGGCCAACATGGCCTATGCCGAGGATCAGGCGCGGGGTGGCGAGATATTCATAGACGAGGCGACCTATCAGGCGGTCGAATCTCAGGTGCAGATGGGGGAAAGGCGAAATGGGTGCTACCTGATCACTGCCGTCGAGGGCAGTGAGTCGCCGGGCCCCTATTCCCCCACGCTGGAGACAGTGCCCGAGCTACGTCTTGAGCCTGGTGCATCCGATCTCGCATCGATCCTCTCGCACGTCCGGGAGACCCTGGCCTGCCTGGACGTGTTGGTGCCCTTCCTGCCGCCAGGTCTGCTCGATCTGTTGCGTTTCGACCCCACGCGCATGGCCGGTCGTGAGAAGGGCGAGTTCCGCCCTGTGACCGTCGTCTTTGCCAACTTCTATGGCATTGAGGAGATCATTCATCATCTGGGGCCGGGGAAGGTCGCTGAGATCACGGCTATCCTCAACGCGCATTTCTCCGGAATGCACGAGATCATCCACCGGTACGAGGGCGTGATTGACAAGGTGGATAGCTACGTCACGGGGCACCGGATCATGGCGCTCTTCGGCGCGCCCCGTACACACGTGGACGACCCCGAGCGGGCCGTTCGGGCTGCCTGGGAGATGCAGGCTGCCATGGCCACCTTCGATGCATTGGAGACTTCGGCTGGCGTCTTCGCCCTTAAGCAGCGCGTCGGCATCAACACAGGCCGTGTCTTCGCCGGGAACGTCGGCTCGGACGTGCGGCACGAGTACTCCGTCATGGGTGACGAGGTCAACCTCACCGCCCGGCTCATGTCCGCGGCCAGGGAGGGCCAGGTGCTCATCAGTCAGAGCACGGCCACCCAGGTCGGCGCGCGGTTTCGATTGGATGAAAAGGAGCCCATCAGGGTCAAGGGCAAGAGTCTGCTGGTGCCCAGTTACGAAGTACTCGGCGTCACCGAACGGCGTGAAGCCGGTGAACCGGTTCGTCGCCCGCCGCTCGTTGGGCGGGGCGAGGAGTGGCAGACCGTGTGGCGTGTGGCCCAGCGGGCTGCCGGTGGCGAGTGCCAGGTGCTCGCCATCCACGGCGAGCTGGGCATGGGCAAGTCGCGCCTGATCGAGGAACTGATCGATCATTGGCACGGGCGGAGAGGTGACGGCGGGCTCGGCGGGGCCGCTTTCTCTGCTGGCTGTCTATCTTATGGGCGACATATGCCTTATGCGCCCTGGATCACTATCCTGCACGACGTGTTTGGGTTGCGCGAAGGTGACTCAGACCAGGATCGCCGCGAGAAAATCACGAGCCGCCTGGCCACCGTCAACCCGGCGTGGCGCGACTGGGCCGCGCTATTCGCTCGTCTATTGGGTATACCTATGCCGGAGAGTGACCTGCTCCGGTCGTTGGATCCCAGGTTGCGCCAGCAGAATCTGCAACGTATCGTCGGGAGCCTGATCGCATCAGAGGCCGAATATCATCCCACACTGCTCGTCATAGACGATGTCCAGTGGATCGATGAAGCGTCTCTGACCCTGCTGAAACATCTCACCACGCACGTCAGATCTCGCCCGTTGCTGACTTGCGTCGCATATCGACCCGAGGAACCGCTAGACCTCTCGCTGGCTGGACAGGCCAATTACACCTCGGTTGCGCTGGACGCGTTGTCTGAGGCAGGCAGTTTGGCCCTGTTGGATAGCCAGTTGCCTACCGCGCCGGAGATGCCCCGTCGGCTCAAGGAGTTGATCCTCAAGAACGCCCAGGGCAATCCGCTGTTCATCGTCGAGATGGCTCACGCCTTGATCGAGAACTACTTGAACTACGACGCTGAAAGCGGTGTCTACCGCGCTCGCGATGACCTGGATCGGGTCCACGTGCCCGATACCGTCAGCCGGGTGATCCTCAGCCGTCTGGATCGGCTGGATGAGCAGAGCCGCAGTATGCTCAAAGTTGCCTCGGTGATTGGCCGCGCGTTTCAACGATGGCTCCTGCAGTCCGTCTATCCCTATCGTGCCGACGGGGTGGAGATGGAGACCCGCCTGCTGGACCTGTGCGCGAAAGAGATCCTCGATCGCGTGCAGGTCGCCTACCTGTTCCGGCACGTGATGACCCGCGAGGTGGCTTACGACAGTCTGCTCTTCGCCGAGCGGCGTGACCTCCACTTCAAAATCGCTCAGTCGATTGAGGCCCAGAGCGCGCACGTGGACGAGTACGTGGAGGTACTGGCTGAGCATTACACACTGGCGGAGGCCTGGCCCCAGGCGGTGAAGTACCACCTCGATGCGGCCCGTCGTGCCCAGGCGATCTACGCCAACGAGGATGCCGTTCACCGCTATCAGAAAGTGCTCGAAATCGTTCAGCATGTCCCTGACAGCCAGGGCGACCGGTTGATTGCTCACGAGGGGTTGGGAGATACGTATCAGCTTGTCGGTCGCTATGAGGAATCTCTGGAAAGTTATGCCCAGGCTCGCAAAATCCTGGCTGATATGCCTACGGATTCTGATCCGCCGGATTCTGATCCGCCCTCGCTCGACGTGAAACGCCACCACGCTGACCTCTGCCTGCGCACGGCCCGCGTTTACGAGTACAAGAGCGAGTATGTCACCGCGCACGCGTGGCTGGACAGAGGACTGGAGGCACTGGGTGTGGACGAGCAAGCCCTGGAAGCGGCGCGCATCTACTTGCTCCGCGCGGGGATCTATCACCGCCAGGGAAACAACCAGGAGGCCATTCAATGGTGTAAGCGTGCTATCCAGGTTGCGTGGGAGGCTGCGGATGAGGAAAGTGTCAAGGAGAGAGCCCACGCTGCCTATCTGATGGGTGAGATCTACCGTCGCCTGGGCGACAACGATCAGGCCGTACAATTCGCGCAGCTCAGTCTGGAGATCTACACAGGCTTGGAGGACATCGTCGGTCGAGGCCTGGCACATAACACCCTGGCGAATGCCTGCTTTGAGCAGAGCGACTGGTCGGCGGCGATGGAGCACTATCTTAAGAGTATGACCATCAAAGAGCGGGTGGGAGACGTCTACGGCCAGGGGGTACTCGCTATCAACATCGGTGAGATCTACCGGCTCACGGGTCAATTGGAACAGGCCCTCGCGTCGTACCAGCGCGGTCTCCAGGTGTGGGAAGAGTTGGGCGCTACGTATGGTAAGGGATTGATCCACAATAACCTGGGGGCCGTCTACCTGCGCCTGGACGACCTGGAGCAGGCGACCGAGCATCTGGATCAGAGTGAGGCCCTGTTCGCCCAAATTCCGTCCGACGACTTTGTTGCCGAGACGTCTCGCTATCGGGCCGAGATTGCCCTACGCCGGAACCATCTGGATGAGGCGTTGGCTTCTGCCGAACGCTCGCTGAGGTACGCGTTGGACCAGGGACTGAGGGCGGACGAATGTGCGACGCGCCGTGTGCTGGGAGCGATCTATCGCGAGAAAGGCGACCTGGCGCACGCTGAGACTCGCCTCATGCAGAGCCTGGACCTGGCCCGCGAACTCGATAATCGTTACGAGATTGGTCAAGCGTGGTTTCAGATTGGCCTGCTACAGCGTCGGCAGGGGCGACCCGACGAGTCCTATGCCTCGCTGCTGCAGGCCCAAGCTATTTTTGAGAAACTGGACGCCCGCCTGGACTTGGCGGAGGTAGACAGGGAGTTGAGGTCCCTGGATAAAACTAAGGGAGGCGTGTGATGAGAAAGTCGACTCTGTTCCTGTTGACACTGGTCGCAGCGGTGGGTCTGCTCACCGCGACGGTCTGGGCGATGGGAGCGCTCGGATTACGATCCGCATCCCCCGATGTGTATGCCGCGCCCGCTGGAGACGTACCCCTGGCCAGGCAAGCGTGGGGAGGCGATCGCCGCACCACCCACGGAGTGAGTGGCCTGGGGGCGTCGCTAGGCTCTGATTACCTGACCTTTGGGTCAACCTACGTGGGGGGACTGGATGGGGATGGCGTCTATCTGCCCCTCGTGGCCCGCAACTATCGCGGGTGGTTCACCGTCATTCACGTCACGGCTACGTCTATTGATCATTACACGTATCCCACGGCGGACATCCGGATCACGTTCTATGACCTGACCGGAGCTGCCGTGCATACCATCACCGACACGATCCCCCACCTCGGGAGCCGCATTTACGCCCAGAAGACGATGTCCGGCTTGCCGTCAGACTTCGTCGGCTCGGCGCACGTCGAGTTCCTGTATGGTATAGATATGTACTACAATGCGGCTGCTACTGTCAGGCTCATCCATGCTGGAGCAGACGCGGATCAGAATCCGTTGGGTGATGGATTGATGAGCTATGCAGGTTTGGCTACCAATTATGTTCCTTCTGATCCCCACTATGTGCCCATCGTTCGCAAGGGAGCGCCCGCTCTCAATACTTCGATGAGTGTGACTACCACGCTGGCGATTATGAGTGCGGATCCCAATTTCCCCACCGATGTTACCGTATCCATCCGGGACCGGATGGGAGCAACGGAGATCGTCAACCGGCCCGTGTCCATTCCTTCCTGGGGGACCTATCTCTACAACCTGGGCGACGACAGTGCCATTCCCGGTGGTTTCGTCGGCCAGGCCGAGATCACTTCTGAGGGTCCAATCGTCGTGGCCGTCTTGGACATCGACGAGAAAAATGCCCGTGGAGCCGCTTATCTGCACCAGCCAGACAATGGCCTCGTCGTGGCTATGCCCGTGATTTACAAGGCGTACTCTGGTTGGGAGAGCGAATTCTGGCTCTATCCGTTCAGTGCGGGCACGGTCGATCTATTCTACCACAGCTCCGGCGTTGTCATTGACGAGAGTGAAGACGTGGTGGCAGGAGCGGTGGCCGGGCCATTTCCGTCCGCCGGGGTCTTGCCCGATGGGGAGGCGCGGGCGACGACTGCCGAATCCTACTCGACGATGATGAACGGGGTTGCTTATCACTATAATGAGATAGATGGTGTGCTGTGGTCCCACCAGGCGATACTGCCCTCTGCTGACTGGGCTGTACTTCCCAACATCGTCCGCTCTGAGGTCCGGAACACGAGCATCTTGGTCCAGAACCCTTTTGCCGCGACGGTCGATGCGACCATTATCTATTACGACCTGGCTGGAACCGCCATCTATACCCAACCCATCATGATGCCGCCGGATACAACCTACGTTGCCCATCAGAAGCTGATGGGTGCTGAACTGGGGAAATCGTTCTTTGGTTCGGCCCGGGTCACGTCTCAGTCGGAGGATCCTCTTGCCGTTATCGTGGTTGAAGAGGAAAGGTTTTCTCGTCAGGGCAGCGATGCTTATGAGCCTAACGATGGAGCCATGATCGCCGCCGACATCCGGCTGGATAAGAACTACTATGCCAGGATCGGCTCTCCAGAGGACGTGGATTGGTTCAGGGTGTATGTTTCCGAGCCATCCATCTTGACCGTCACCCTGTCCCAATTGCCCGCCGACTATGATGTAGCCACCTTCTATGATGTGAGTCAGGGGCCTGAGCTGAGTGGTTCTGATCTCGTGGGAGATGTGCAGGATGATTCAGATATCGATGCGACAGGTCGAATGAGCTCGATTGGTCGGATGAGCTCCATCGGACGCATGAGCTCCATCGGACGCATGAGCTCTATTGGACGCATGAGCTCCATCGGTCGCATGAGCTCTATCTCAGCCAATCCAGGCCAGTTGGACGAGACAGCGGTTTCTCTGGCCCTCGAACGAGGATGGTACTACATTCTGGTCGTCGGCCACGACAATGCCCACGATCCCTATAGATTCTACCGTCTGCGGGCCGAGTCGTACTCGTTTGGCGACTTCCCGGAGTGTACACAGGAGCTTCCGTTCAGTGGGACGACCGAGCCTATGCAGGTCCGCACGATCTGGCCGCCAACCGACGTCGAGACACTGATCCTGGTCAACAAGCAGCAGATGGATTACACGTATGGCGTCACCCGCACCCGGGTGCTGTCCGGTCAGTTGAGCTTGTTGGCTGACGATTCCACAGTCCACGGGGTGCTCTATCCTGTGGAGAGCAACTTCGGCGTTGATATCCAGTATGGACTGTGGAACGCCGATGCCTGTGACCCCTACCATGCCAACGGTGTGGCGGAAGCCATTTACCAATATGTGATCCAAAATGCGTTGTTCAGCTACCCCAACATCCGGCACGTCGTCATCGTTGGCGACGACAGCGTGATACCCTTCTATCGTGTCCCCGACACGTCCACGCTGGCCAACGAGCGTGAGTATCTACTTTCGGCCGATCTGCAAGGCGGAAATGCTACCTGGGCTGCGTTGGGGTGGGGATTCCTTCTCACCGACAACTTCTACGGCGATCTGAACCCCAAGTACTGGCGCGGGCATGGCCTCTACGTGCCTGACCTGGCTGTGGGACGGCTGGTGGAAACGCCGGAGGAGATCGTGCGTACCGTCCAACACTACCTGGCATCGGGAAGGCACGGTTTCAGCCCCCGGACGACACTGGTCACTGGTTACGATTTTCTCACCGATAGCGCCGATGCGACGGAAGACCTGATGGTAGACCAGGGGTTGAACACGACCAGGCTGATCAATGAGACCTGGACGGCGACAGGTCTCAGGAACGCCTGGACAGAGAACCCTACCCGCAAGGATTTGGTGTCGGTCAGCGCTCACTTTGAACACTGGAACGCGATACCTGCCTCCCCGACGGGCGGTCTCTTCTCCAGCGCCGAGATCAGTGGCGCGTCCACTTCCCCGATCAGTACCGTGGTTTGGTCAGTTGGCTGCCACGCCGGTTATAACGTCCATGATGCGCACAGCGCGAACACCACGTCGGCCCTCGACTTTGCCCAGGCGTTTGCGTGGGAACAGGTGGGTGGTTTCGTCGGCAACACCGGCTACGGGCTGGGCGACACTACGGAGATTGCCTATTCGGAACAGTTGCTACTCTACTTCGCTCAGGAGTTGGGCGGGCAGGAGGATATGCCGGTCGGTGAAGCACTGGTGAACGCCAAGCGACGGTATGTTGGCAGTGCATCCAGCGGCGGGTTCAGCCGCTATGACGAGAAGGTGATGATCGAGTCCACCCTGTATGGTTTGCCGATGTACCAGGTCACCGTGCCGATCACGGTTCCCATCGAGGACAGTAGGATCAGTGCTGGCCCAATGGGTATGACCGTGACCACTTCCAGTGCCAGCTCGACCGCTCAATCGGTCGAGGAATATCACTTCTCGTTCGGGTTTGAACGGCACGACGTGCCCGGTTGGGGTGCTTACTACACTATCCAGGGCTCTGGAGACACTCAGACTAACGCTGGACGACCCATCCAGCCGTTGGCGACTTATGACGTCACCCAGGCGGGCCTGACTGCTCGTGGTGTCGTCGTGGCAAGCGCGGAGTTTCACACGATGACCCTCGACCCGGTGATCGCCACGGTCGTCACCGATACGTCCAGGAATGAGCCGGATTTCGTGTACGACGGCTGGTATCCGACGAACATCGCGGCCATCAACCGCCTGGGCGGTCAGGACAACCTGGTTATTGTCCCCGCCCAGTTTCACTCTGGGTATGATATGGAACGGCTTTACACCGCCCTCGTGCTGATGGTCTACTATGCCGATAGCGCGGACTACACGCCCCCTGCCATCTGGTCGGTCGACAGCGAGGTTTGGGACGGCACAGCGACTCTCCTCGTCGAGGCCAGCGATGACGAATCCGGCGTCGCTCACGTGTGGATCACCTACGAATACACACCTGGTCAGTGGATGAGCGCCGAACTGATTCCTGCTGCGAGTGGCGAGTTGTGGGAGGGTACGGTCGATAGTTCTCTCGACGAGTTCAGCTATCTGGTGCAGGTCGTGGACGGTGCGGGGAACGTCAGCACCAGCAGCAACAAGGGGCTCTACTTTGCCGCTCAGCCTGAGCGGGTCTACCTGCCCACCGTCTTTCGCAACGCAGTCTGGTAACACCTGTGGCGACCAGGAACTACCTGTCCCTGCATGTTGCGGTTGATCGGTGTTGATCAACGAGGATCGGGGGCCGCAGCCGCGGCCCCCGATTTGTCTGTGCTGTGAAATCCGTTTCCTATTCCCGAAACACCGTCTAGTATCGCAGCAGTGCTCCCACGCCGAATTCCTCGATTTTGGGTTGACCATCTATCACTTCCACCTTGCCGCCGTCCTCGATCACCTTTGTTACCAGTGCCTCGGTCGCGTCGGCAATCTCTCCGAACTCGCCGCTGCAGAAGGGACACGTTTTTAAGGGTTGATCTGTGATGTAGGCGCAGTTGTGACACTGGTAGCCCGGTTGGTGGTAGTCTCGGGCGATGACCAGCGTTTGGATACGGCCTTCGTGGGCCGCGCCCAGCGTGTCGGCCAGGCGGATGACCCCCCCGCGACCTTTCGCTGCGGCTGTGAACACGGCCTCCACCAGGGCTGCCTCCCGCTCGGTCTCCACCTGCTGTAGAATCTCGAAGGAGCGTTCGCGTATCTCCGGTTCCGATTCGTTCATGTCGGCGTTGAACGAGCCGATGACCTTTTCTTGAAGTGTCTTGGGCAATGTTTCGCGGAATTTGGTCACCGTCGGCTCAGCGCCAGCGACAATCAGGCGCTGCGGCTTATATCTGCGGCAGAACTGTTCCGTCACCTTGAGGGCCTCGCGGATGTTGCGCTGTGCCACTTCCTCCTCGCGCCGGCTGGATATGGGGGCTCCTCCTCGCCGCCCAGGCCCGCCCGATGAGCCGCGTCCCTTCTTCAGCTTGCGGACTTCTTCGCCCACGTGTTCCTCACTGGTCTGCAGTTCACCCATTTCAAAGAGCAGCAGCCGTGTGCCCTGTCGGTCTATCAGCGCCACTGCGTAGCTACCATAGGCGTCCACCAGCGCCGCCAGAGGCCAGATGTAAGGTTTACGGGCCACCGTCACCCCGGAAGCGACGGGAACGGCCAGGATATACGTGTGCCAGAAATCCTCTGCAGAGTCGGAGAAGATGACTACCCCTCGCCCCGACCAATCGTACTCATGATCGAAGAACCGCACGACGGCTTTGATGTCTTCGGGTGCAGCCAGTTTCTCCGCCTGCTTCAGCATCTGCCGCAGTGCCAGCTTGTACTCATCCGTCGTGTGTTCCGTCGGGTCTACGTTCAAATAGGCGCTCAATATGGGTGTCTCGGCTTGATACGATGCCAGTTCGCGCAGATCCTCTTGTGTGAACACTGTTCCTACTCCTTTCCCTAGCCGCTACTTCAACCTGTTGATGATCGCTCGCTTGGGTTATGGTCGCTCTCCCAATGTTACAGGAATCTCCAGTTCCTCGCCATCGCGAATGACGGTTAACCAAACCTGTTGTCCGATCTGAGTCTCCCGCACCAGGTAGGCGATCAGATCGTCAAAGTTACGCAGTTCGTAGCCGTCGATGGAGATGATAATGTCACCACCGGCTCTGACCCTCATACCCATGACCTCGACCTCACGATCTCCACCCCGCAGACCTGCTTGAGCTGCGGCCGTCCCCGGCTGGACCTCGGCGATCAATGCACCTCGTATCACCGGTAGCTCCAAAGGCCCCGCCAGTTCTGCCAGTGTGAAACGGTTGTCGGAGGTGATGCCCAGGTACGGGTAGCGGTAGGTTCCTTCATCGATCAGGTGAGGCATAATGTGCTTGAGGGTGTCGACCGGCACAGCAAACCCAATGCCGGAGTTGACGCCTGTCTCCGAGCGGATGGCGTAGTTGACGCCGACCACCCGCCCATAGGCGTCCAGGAGTGGCCCACCGGAGTTGCCTGGATTGATCGCTGCGTCGGTCTGGATGATCTCGGGGTTGGAGAAGCTGCCGCTTTCCTGGAGCACCTGGGCTGCCAACGTGCGCCCCAGGGCACTGATGATTCCAACGGTCATCGTCCCTTCAAGTCCGAAGGGATTGCCAATGGCGATGACCCGTTGGCCTACCTGGAGCGTGCTTGAGTCGCCCAACTCCAGAGGCGTTAGTCGCTCAGGTGCGACGTCTACCTGGATCACCGCCAGGTCCGAGTACGGATCCTGGCCTATGACAGTGGCGTCCGCCAGACTGCCATCGAAGAAGATGACCTGGACCGCATTGGCTTCCTTGATGACGTGGTTGTTGGTGACAATGTGGCCCTCCGTGTCTACGACGAAGCCGGACCCGGAGCCAAGCGGCATGAACGTGCCCTCTTGCTCCACCAGCACTTCGATGTAGACCACGGCCGGGTTGGCCCGCTGGTATAGGTTGATCAACAGAGCATCCTCTGCGTCCAACTCGGCGATGACCCCTGGTGGTATAGGGGTAGGAGTGGCGATGACCACGGGCGCGGACAGAGGCACCGGAGTTGGCGGTGCGGTCGGAGTGGGCACAAACAGGAACTCCTGGATGTTGCAAGCGCACGTTAGCACGATGAAGAGCAGAGACAGAGCCAGCAAGACGAGTTTGTGTGAGGTCATTCTACCCCCATGTGTATGCAGCGACTCCTGTGGGTGCTGGGCTGACTTTGTTAATGAGTCGGATCCAGGTCTTCTCGGATCTGGGCCAGTTCCTCAAATAACTCTCTCTCGCGGGCACTCAGCCTTTGGGGGACCTGGATCTGAACTGTGGCTAATAGGTCGCCGTGCTGCTTGGAACTACGTGGGTTGGGCATTCCCTTGCCCCGTAGACGGAAGGTCTTGCCACCGTTGGTGCCTGGAGGAATCTTCAACGAGACATCGCCATTCAACGTCGATATCTGCACCTGACCGCCCAACACGGCGGTGTATAGATCTACGTTAACGTTGCAGCGCAGGTTATTGCCCTCGGGCTTGAAGAGCGAGTGTGGCTTGACCGTGATGTTCAGGTAGAGATCACCGGGCGAGCCACCTCCATAGCTCAGAGCGCCCTTACCTGCGATCCGCACTTTTGATCCACTGCGCGCGCCGGGTGGAATCTTCGCCCGAATCCGGCGACCGTCCCGCTCCAGCGTGCGGGTGGTACCATGATATGCCTCTTCCAGTGTGATCTGCACCTCGGCCTCAACGTTCTGTCCCTGCGCAGTCCGCCGGCCGGTCGTGCTGCGGAACACATCATCGGCAGTGCGAACGTTTCCTCTTTGCCCCATGCTTCCAAAGATGGTGCGGAAGAAGTCCGAGAACATATCCGCTCCTGCGCCGCCGAAACTGCTCCCTATGTCGCCGCTCCAGTCGACGCGTATGCCCCCTGGTGTTCCGGCGAACCATTGGGACCAGTCAAATTGACCCGGGTCATGCCCCATGCGCTGCCATTGCTGCCAACTGGCACCCAGCCGATTGTACTTGGACCGCTTCTCCGGGTCACTCAGGACTTCGTAGGCCTCGTTGATCTTCTTGAACTGATCTTCGGCTCGCTTGTCGCCCGGGTTGACGTCGGGATGAAACTGACGAGCCAACTGACGGTAGGCCCGTTTGATGTCCTTGTCGCTGGCGTTCCGATCCACGCCCAGGATTTTGTAGTAATCCTCGTATTCCATCACACCACTCCGCAACAGCGTGCCGTGCCCTTTGAATCATTCTATACCGTATCTTTCTCTATGTCAAGAAAACGCAGTTGGGGTGGTCAAAAAAACGGAGGCGAGCTTGGTTCCTCGCCTCCGCTCCGATTCTTGCCTGGCTGCTCCCTATTCCTCTTCGCCAGTTGATTTCTCTTCCTTTGCTTCCGTGATGACCTCGACCTCCTCAGCCACGGGCATCAGCAATTCCTCTTCTTCCACGATTTCCTCTTCTTCCAACCGTACCAGGTGCACGATCATTTCATCTGGATCAGTGAGGACGTCGATGCCGGCCGGGATAGCTAGGTCGCGTACGTACAGCGCCTGGTCCAACTCGACCAGATCTGATAAGTCCACCTCGATCGCGTCTACCAGGTCACCAGGCAGACACTCGACTTCGATGGAGGAAAGATCTTGCAGCAGAATACCCTCTTTCTGCTCGATCACCGGGGATTCACCTACCATCTCCAATGGGATCTCGGCCGTGAGCCGCTCGGTCATCTTCACGTGATAGAAATCCACGTGTAGCAAATTGTGCCGAATAGGGTCACGCTGTACCTCACGCACCAGAGCCGCTTCGGGTTTTTTCTGTCCTTCGATCTTGATGTTGATGAGTTGGCTGCCGCCAACGCGCGAGAGCAGATGCTGCAAGCTTCGTGCCTCGAATTGCAGGGGCACGGAGTCGAAATCATGGCCGTACATCACGCCTGGTATCCACCCCTCTCGCCGCAGTTGCTTCACCTGCTTGCCTTGTACAGTGCGCTTGTGAGCAGTCAACTCAACTCGTCCTGCCTGTTGGTTCATTCGCTACCTCCCGAATACCCGCCTTGCCTGATGGCGGAATCAAAGTTCTCTCGACCAAACGGGCGGGACATGACCCTGCCCGCAATGGTGCTTTATTGTAGCGCAAACCCCTGCTTTCGTCAAGCATCGTGTCAGCCCTTCGCTGCACTTGCGCATAAGGGCGACATTCGTTATTATAGGCACCGAAAGGATGGTGAGGGATGAGCATAGCCAAGATCATTGTCAATCCGTATGCTGGTCGCTGGAAGGCCAGAGCCGCCATTCCTGACATTGAGCGAGCCTGTCAGAGAATCGGTCTGGCGTACGAATTGGAGATCACGGAGGAGCCAGATCACGGCATCAAGCTCGCGCGGGAAGCGGCGCTGGCAGGCTTCTCACCTATCGTCTCCGCTGGCGGTGACGGGAGCATCAGCGAGGTAGTCAACGGACTGATGCAGGCTGCTGGCGGCGGATCAGAATCCGATGGAGTTGCTGGCCCGCTGGGTATCATTCCCCTCGGTTCGGCTGACGATTTCGCCGACATGTTGGACCTGGAGAAGGAGGTCGAGGCGGCTTGCCGGGTCGTCCTGGCGGGACACACGCGCGTCGTCGATGTGGGGCGCGTCAACGACCGCTTCTTCGACAACAATTCGGCGATCGGACTGGAGCCAATGGTGACGATCACCCAGGCGGGGATGAAGCGGATCAAGGGCACGCCGCGCTACATCCTGGCCGCGCTCAAGACCATCCTCAGCCATAAGCCGTGGCACATGCGGCTGGTCTGGGATGACGCGCAGTACGAGGGACCGAGTGCGTTGGTCTCTGTGGGCAACACCCGCCGCACTGGGGGGGCGTTCTGGATGACACCTCTCGCTGAGGTGGATGACGGCTATCTGGATTTCGTGTTCACCAGCAGGCTGGGGCGGCTCAAGTTGCTGCGCTTGCTGCCGACCACGTTCGATGGCAGCCACATCGAGCGACCAGGGGTCAACTGCGCCCGCACGACCCATCTCACTATCGAGTGCGATCCACCTACCCCCATCCAGGCCGATGGTGAGGTGTTCGAGCTGTCCGCAACGCACATCGAGTATACGATCCTACCAGGCCGGCTTGAGGTGATTGTACCGGCCCCTGGAGAGCGCGGATCAGAATCCGTAGGCGGGTCAGAATCCGAGGGGGAGGCAGCGTGAGCTCGCTATGGATCACAACACAGGCCTAGAGCGTTCGGATTCTGATCCGCCGGATTCTGATCTGCTGGCTACCTGGCGACGGGGGCGACGGGGGGTCGGGGCGCGACTGGAAGCCGGGCTATGCTTGGCGCTTGTGGTGGTCCCGTTGGTCATAGGCCTGGTGTGGGGACCGTACCTGGAAGATGGCGCGTACGTCGCGTTTCGCTGTGCCCACAACCTGGCAGCGGGACGGGGGGTGGGGTATCACCTGGCATCCGGGCCTGCCTTGAGTGCGGACGTAACGTCCGTTGCGGGCGGAATGTCCGTCAGCGAAGGGTGGCAGACGTTGCTCCGAGCGCCCGTGTACGTATTGGCGTTAGCGCTGCTGGGCTGGTTGGGGGTGCCGATGGTGGGTGCCGGACTGGCTTTGAGCGCGCTGGGGTGGGGGGCAGCGGCGGTGGCGGTCCACAGGGTTGGGCGGGCGATGCGGTGGCCAGTGGCGGGGACAGTTGCGGCTGTGCTGGTGGGTTTCAGCCCGGTCGTGGTGGCGACGCTGGGGACAGAGGTGTCGTGGGTGGTTGCGTGGGCGTGGCTGGCTATCGGGGCGTCGATGAAAAGACGATGGGATGTGCAGGCGTGGGCGCTGGGCCTGATGCTGAGTACGTATCTCGGCTGGAGCACGCTGGCGCTGGCGGGGACGTTATTAGGCATAGCATGGATTGAGGCGGATCAGAATCCGAGGGGCGGCTTTCCATTGTGGCCTGCCATGGTGGTGGGAACTGCTGCGCTGGGATGGGGGCTGATAGTGATTGCAGATCGTGGCTTCTCGGCAGCGCTGATCGCTCGTCATTGGACATCGGTAGTCGGTCAGTGGGAGCAGGGCGTGCGACGACTCTTTGGCGAGAGCGAGTTCTACTGGCTCTTCGTGCCGCTGGGCCTGTGGGGGCTGGTAGGACTGCTGAGGGAGCGGCGGCGGGGGCGATGGGGATGGGTTCTGTGGGGAGCATGGGTGAGCGTATCCATCCTGGAGGGTGGGGCGGTGGCGTTTGGTGTGCTGACGACGGTGGTGGTATTCCTGGCCGGCCTGGGCGTTGAGTGGATCGTTGAGTCAGTCAGGCAGCGCGGGGCGTTTCGTTTCAGTCAGCATGTGCTGGCAGTGAGCCTGGCGGTAGTGTGCGGGCTGCCGCTGGGAGTGGCGCAGGCATCCTCGCTGGTGGAGCGGTACCTATTCAGGCCGGTGGTTCGGCAAGAGTTGGAGGATCTGGCAGGGGAATGGTTGCGAGCGCACGCGGATCAGAATCCGAGTGATCCAGGAGCAACCGTGCTGGGTTCGGCGCGGGTGGGATACCTGGCAGACCGCAGCACGCTGGTGTGGGATGGAAATGTGAGCGATCAAGCGGCGTTGATGAGCCTGTTGGTCCCTCTGGTTGAGAGCCCGACGACGTACTGCGTCTCCTCCAGGAGCATTGCCTGGGATCACCTGGTGCAGACCGGCTGGTTTCGGCAGAGTTATGTGTCCCTGCGCACGTTTGTAGCCCCTTATGACGCCGCATCGCCTGTGACAATCTGGGGATATCGGCACGATGCTGTGGCCAAGCCGGTAGGTGCCATCCTGGGGAACCAGATCAAGCTGTTGAGTTTCGCGGCACCGGACAGCGTGGCGCCCGGCACTGAGCTTGAGGTCAGGCTATACTGGGAGGCGTTGCGTTCGCCGGAGGATGATTACACCGTGTTTGTGCACCTGCTGGATGCCAGTGGCCAACTGGTCGCGGGTCACGATGGACCGCCGATGGATGGGCAATCCCCTACCCGGACCTGGCTCCCGGGAGAGATCGTGTTAGATGTCCATCGTATCGTGCTCAATCCCGGGACTCCCGTGGGGACCTACCGTCTGCAAGTGGGCATGTATCGCTGGCCCAGTGTGGAGCGCCTGCCGATCTGGGACAGCCAGGGTGTGGAGCAAAGGGATCGCGTCATAATTCTGCAGTCGATTGAGGTTCGCTAGTCGGCCCTGGCGTGCAGCCTGGAGGTAGTTCCAGGCCCCGAGAGATTGAACCCGCGTGTCATTCCCGCGCACGCGGGAATCCATCCGTGGGGCACCAGGTTGTCGCGCGATCCCAGGCGGTGCCGGTGGGGCCGCCAACCTCCACGCCTCTCGCCGCATTGTTAGCCCAATGCAGCCACCAGGCTATGGGCATACTTTGAATTGCGGCTGCGTGGAACGGGGAACTGAGCGA
>Ga0180437_10002424_pt1 | contig 29767 bp, 19 predicted proteins | sample SS_ome_4_FD_132410 | JGI IMG/M metagenome (GOLD analysis project Ga0180437, IMG submission 132410) | Hypersaline lake sediment archaeal communities from the Salton Sea, California, USA - SS_3_D_1 metaG | ecosystem: Environmental > Aquatic > Non-marine Saline and Alkaline > Hypersaline >...
GAAGCCGAAGCGGCCCGGTGCCCCACCGAAACGCTCCGCTTCTGGGAACCGCAGTGGCCGGTCGTGGTGGTGGGGCGGTCGTCGCGAGTCGACCTGGAAGTGCATCGCGAGGCCTGCCGGCAGTCGGACGTCGCGGTGCTACGCCGCATCAGCGGCGGGGCGGCCATTGTGGCCGGGCCCGGCTGCTTGATGTATGCCCTGGTGCTCAGCTACCAGTTGCGCCCCTCGTTGCGGGCGATCGGTCGTGCCCATCGCTTCGTACTGAACAAACTGGCCGCAGCGCTCGGCCCGCTGGTCCCCGGCGTGCAGTGCGTGGGCACCAGCGATCTGGCGGTGAGAGATCGCAAGTTCTCCGGCAACAGTGCCCGCTGCAAACGCAGTCACGTGCTCTACCACGGCACGCTGTTGTACGATTTCCCCTTGGAGTTGATCGACCGCTACCTGGCGATGCCCCCGCGCCAGCCCGAGTACCGCCGGCAGCGGCCGCACGGAAGTTTCCTGACCAACTTGCCGCTGGACGCGGCGACCATCCGCCGGGCGCTGATCGCCGCGTGGGACGCGACCGAACCGCGTACCGATTGGCCCCGCGAACTCACCTCGCGCTGGGCCGCCGAAAGGTACGGCCCCCTCCTATGAAGCCGCGACCGGCGGTCGCGACGGAAGCGCCCGCCGGGCGGTCTTCATGCGGATTCGTCGCGACCAACGGTCGGGGCTTGATAGCGCGAGGGCTGATCCGTGAACTCCCTGCCGGGCGGCCGTCTCAGCACATAGAACCACAACCCGACCGCGAACACCAGCAACGCGAGGCTGACGTTCTGGGAAATGCTCAAGCCGGTGCCGAACACGGCGGACTCGTCGGTGCGGATGATCTCCAGCAGAAACCGCGTGATTGCGTAGACGGACAGCAGCAGCGCGGAGAGCTGGCCGTCGCGGCGGCAGAACGGATCGTAGGCCAGCAACAGCAGGCACAAGAACAACGCGTTGATGGAGCCGTAAACCTGTGTGGGATGGACCGGCAACACCGCATGATCGGCACACGATGGCCCGTCGACGCGCCACCGGCGGATCCGCCCGTTTTCGGCGGTCGCGATCGAAAGTCGGTCGGCCTCCAGCAGCGCGCCGACGGCCCCGGCCACCGTGGCCACCGGCTGGCCGTTGACGGCGGTGATCCGCTGCGTCGGCTTCAATCCGCACTGCTGGGCGGGCGAGCCGGGCTCCACCTCCGCAATCACCGGTTGATGCCGGGAATTGCCGGCGACCTTCAGCCCGTGAATGAACGCGCGCCCCGCCGTAACGTCGCGAACGTATGCGGGGTCGTCCTCCGGCGGGCTGTCGGGAGGCCGGGCCTCGAGGGTCCATCGGGCGATGTATCGGCTGCCTTCGGTGGCGACGGAGACTTTGTTCGCGCCCAGCAACGCGATGGTAGCCCCGCGGGGCGTGCTCACCGTGCGCCCGTTGATCCGCGCGATCTGCTGCCCGGCCACAAGTCCCTCCAAATCGGGCGGCGAGCCGGGCTGCACCTCCTTGATGACCGGCTGCCCTTCGGGGCCGGCGGCGATCTTCAGACCGTGAACGAACGTGTGCCCATGCTCGACCTGATAAAAATGCACCGGACTGTCGCAAGGAAACGTCACTGCCCAGGGCAAATCGCACGGGCCGCCGAAGCAGCAGCCGTTCATCAGGCAGCCGACCCGACCCAAGGCCAAACCTAACGCGAGGCCCGGCGCAATCAGATCGCACAGCGGCAGCGTTGGCAGCCGGTCGCGGCGCGCAAACGCCAGCAGTCCCAGCGCGGCCCCAAGAAACGAGCCGTAGACGACCAGTCCCCCCTGGGTCAAGTTGACCACGGCGGCCATGACCGCCCGAAACCCGTCTTCCTCCAAGATGGGGCCGTATTGCGACGGCCAGTATTCGATGACGTAGAACGCCCGGGCGCCGATGATGCCGGGCACGAACATCCAGAAGGCGAGCGAGAGGATCAGATCGGGATCGATCCCCAAGCGACGTGTCCGCCAGATGACCAGGCCGGTTCCCGCCCCCACCGCCAGCACGACCGTCGTCCCGTAGCCGCGGATCGGCAGCCCACGCGCCTCGCACAACGCCGGCAGCAACCACCAGATCATGGCCCCGACCAGCACCAGCAACGGCACATAGGCCCAGGTATCCGCATTGAATCCCTGCCGCCATGCCAGCCACCCCAACAGGCCGAGGCTCAGCGCGACCCAAAGCCCCAGCAGCAAACCGAAGCCGAATACGGGAATGCCGGCGATTTGGTGCGGGATGTAGTAGACGGTCTGAAGCATGGTGCCGGCGGGGATCAGGTTTTCGCGTGAGACGATGGTGAGGGAGTGACGAGGTGAGGGGGTGAAGGGATGAGGGGGTGAAAGGGTGAGGGGGTGACAAGGTGAGGGGGTGAAGGGATGAGGGGGTGAAAGGGTGAGGGGGTGACAAGGTGAGGGGGTGAGGGGCTGGTTGTGGTCATGGCGCCCGGCCGCGGTTGCGCGATACGATCCGAGGCCGCATGAACGCGGCCACTACAAACGGTTCTAAACGAGTTCGAAATCCTCACCTCGTTCCCGATGTACATCACCCCCTCACCCTCTCACCTTGTCACCCCCTCACTTTGTCACCCCCTGACTCCCCCGCGGCGTCAGCAGGTAATTATCTATCAGCCGCGTGTCTTCGATTTTCACTGCCAATGCCACCAAAGTCCGGGCTGTGATCTGGTCGACCGGCTCGAGCGTCTGGGGGTCGACCAGGGCCACGTACTCGATCCGCGCGTCGTCGGCCGTCGCAATGACTTCCCGCATCCGCTCGGAGATCGTGTCGCAGTCGCGCTCACCCTCCCGCACCATTTGCTCGGCCAACTGGAGACTCTTCCATAACACCAATGCACGCGCGCGGGCGTCGGGGCTCAGGTACGCGTTGCGGGAACTCATGGCCAGTCCGTCCGGCTCGCGGACGATCGGGCAGGTGCGGAGTTGGATCGGCACGTCGAGATCTTCGACCATCCGCCGGATCACCAAGGCCTGCTGATAGTCCTTTTGCCCGAAGTAGGCCACGTCGGCGCCGACCATGTTGAACAACTTCAGCACGATCGTGGCCACGCCGCGGAAGTGTCCCGGCCGGCAACGGTCCTCCAGCAGCTCGGCCACCGACGCCACTTCGACCCAGGTCGTGTGCTCCGCCCGATAGACGTCCTCATTCGACGGAACGAAGGCCAACTCTACTTCACAGCCGGCCAAGGCGTCAAGGTCGGTCTGCAACGTGCGGGGATAGGCGTCGAGGTCCTCGTTCGGGCCGAACTGGCTCGGGTTGACGTAGATCGAAACCACCGTGAAATCGCACTCGGCCTTCGAAGCGCGGACCAGACTCAAATGCCCCTCGTGCAGCGCGCCCATGGTCGGCACCAGGCCGATCCGCTTGCCCTGGCGACGAACGACATCGAGCGTCGTGCGGAGTTGGGCGACGTGGGTGACGAGTTCCGGGCGGGATGCGAGAGGCATGGGGGGAGTGGATAGTGGGTTGGCTTGGTGGGTGCGGACAATTTGGGCCGGCCTTCGATTACTGCATGGCTTCCACGGCGGCCAGCCCTTCGTTGAAAAGTTGTTGGGGATCGTCTTGGGTTAGCCGCAATAGTGGACCTTGATCGGGGCCGGTCGCCTGGGCAAGGAGTGCCTGGTAAATTCGCTCGAGTTGCTCTTCGCTGAGATCCTGTTCGCACGACCGGCCGCGCCGCAGCACGCGTTGCAACAGCCGATGGGCCGGGACCTCCAGCAGCACGATCAGTCGGGGACGAACCACCCCGGTGCGAGCCGACTCCCAACGGCGGCGATATGCGTCCTGCTGTTCGGGCGGCAGCCACACCCGGGCAAAGGCCGCTGACTGGTCAAACCAAAAATCGCTGATCGTCAGCCGCGGCTGGGACCACTCGGGCAAGTCGGCCGCCAGCAATCGGGCCCTCTGCTCGAGGAATTCTAACTCGGTGTCCCAACTGTGAGAAGCCGGATCGGCATAAAAGACCGCCAGCCGCTCGAGGTCGAGGCGTTCGGCAATCAGCCGTGCCGAAGTGGCCTGGACCAGCCGTTCGGCCAAATAGGTCTTGCCGGCGCCGATGGAGCCGGTGATCGCTAAATAAGGAGGAGACGTGTCAAGGTGGTCCAACAGGCGCGAGATCGTCCATCCGGTCGGGGGGTGGACCATCGATCCGGCCACTTCGGCTGCCGGCTGCAGGACAAAACGCCGCCAGGCCATGCGTGGGTGCGGCAGGATCAGCGTCGGCGTGTTCAGCACCAACCGGCCGTATAAGAGCAGGTCGAGATCGAGAGTGCGCGGGCCCCAGAGTCGGTCGCGGCGACGGCCCAACTGCGATTCGATCGTTTGCAACGCGCCGAGGAGTTCCTGCGGCTCCAGCGCGGTCTCGACGACCGCCACGCCGTTGAGAAAGGGTGATTGCCCCTGCGGCCCGCCAATCGCGGCGGTCTGGTACCAGGAACTTCTTGCGGCGAGCCGTATCTGGGGATGGCGGGCAAGTCGGGCAACCGCCCGCTCGAGCGTTTGCCGCCGATTCCCCAAGTTGGAGCCCAGACCGATCAGGCAGCGAGGCATGGCCGCATCGGACTAATAGCCGCCGTATTGACCGGCAAAGAAGCCTTGCGGCTCATGCGGTCTGGCGTGCCAGGGATAATCGAACAGATGGCGATAGTTGTAGGGCTTGCGGTAGTAATAACCGTGGAAAGCCGGATAGCGGTGCATGTGTCGGTTGTTGCCCGGATAACAGCCGAAACGCGGCGCATAACAGGTCTGCGGCATCGGTCCGCAACAAAGCCCCAGGCATCCGACCCAACGATCACCGTAAGGGTAAGCCGGTCCGGCTGCACAGCCGGTTTGGCAGGCCACGACATTGTAGCCGGCGCTGGGTGCCATCATGACGGCTTCCCCGCTTTCGCAACAGGGTTGAACGCCGATTGCCAGCAACATAGTCAAAAGGGACGCATGCATCGATCCGATCCTCCCGTGATCACGTGCTCCAAGCGAGCGAAGTTGCCCGTTGGAATCATCGAATGATATCTCAGAACACGGGCAGCCCAAGCCGTCCTTCCGGCGAGCCAACCTGCCCTGATGTTGGTGGATCGGTTCGATATAACCGAAGAATCAAGTTCAATTAGCATGACCGGCACAGCCAAATTAGTTTACGCAGCTTACCAAAACGCCCCGCAATACCGTCAAATCCGTGACTTATGACGTAAACGGACATTAACATTTTGGCAATTTCCAGGTTTTTCGTCGCAAAGCAGGATTAGCGCTTGTGAGTTTTGAAATCGCAACTAAAATGAAAGGAATATGGCGGTCAGGCAAGGTGGGTATAAATGTGCCCCCTGTTTTGCAGGGCAACCCTTGACGTTGCCTGTCGGCCAAACGCTCCCGGCATCCGGACGGTCGGATCCGTTCACCTTAGGCATCGCAACAACGAGACAACGTGGAAGCCGAATGAGCCACGATTCGTTAATTCTCGACAACGATGAACTGGCGGTCGACTTGCCGGCTTACTTCGCCGGTTTGCCGCACCGCGTGTTGCTCGGGCAGACGCGAAACCTGGTCACCTTCACGCCGTCGATGTTTCAGATGCTTGACGAGTTGAAGGTGGCCGCCGCCCACGACGTAACCGTGTTGTTTGTGGGGGAAACCGGTTGTGGCAAGACGTTTTTGGCTCGGTTGCTTCACGAATTGTCGCCTCGTCATGAGGGGCGTTGCCTGACGGTGGCATGCGGTGCGTTGCCGCCCAATTTGATTGAGAGCGAGCTGTTCGGCTACGTCAAAGGCGCATTCACCGGCGCCGACGGCAACCGGCAGGGCAAATTCGCCGCCGCCGCAGGAGGCACGCTGCTGCTGGACGAGATCGACGTATTGGCCCCGGAACAGCAAGCAAAGCTGCTGCGGGTGATTGAGACGGGTGAATACGAGCCGGTCGGCAGCAACGATACCCAGACCTGCACCGCACGATTGGTCGCCGCGTCGAATTACGACCTGGAACAACTGGTCGACAGTGGCAGATTTCGCAAAGATCTTTACTACAGACTAAACACGCTGAACTTCCACCTGCCGCCGTTGCGCGAAAGACCCTGGGACATCGAATACCTTTGCCGCAAATTTGCGCGAGACCATAGCCGGGCACACCACATCGAGTTGCGCCGAATCGAGCCGGAGTTTCTGGCCGCCTTGCGAGAGTATCCTTGGCCGGGCAACATTCGGGAATTGGAGAACGTGATGCGGCGAGCCGTGTTGTACTGCCGCCAGGGTGTGCTCGCCACGGGCGACTTGCCCAGCGCGTTGCGACCGGCGACGACTGAAAGAGCACGATCCAACGGCAACGGCAAACCGCCGCGGACGCTGGAAGAACACATCGATCAGATTGAACGGCGGATCATCGAGGAATCGCTCCGCCGTCATAATCATCACCGTACGGCCACGGCGAAGGAACTGGGGATCAGCCGCGTGACGCTGTACAACAAGATGAAGAAGTTTGGCATGCTCAGTTGAGGTCGTCGGCGAAGGATAGGCGGAATATTATGGGAAATTGCCGGGAAAAAATTGCCCTCCGCATCCTTCGTTACGGTACGGAAAATGTTTCCGGTATTAAACGTTACGGGATAGTCCGTTCAGGAAATAGTTTAGAAATTGAAACATTCGGTCCGGCAGCTGCGTGTAAGAAGGTCGGGGCCATTGTCGTAACCCCTTACGGGGACTGGGGTAACTACGGAACCTGGTAAACGGGAGAAAGCGGGGCGGCTTGGCACGAAAAGTGCACATATTACGGTGGGAGGCTCTCCACTTACGGGCACATCGATATGCGTGGTAGGGCCGTCGGTTCAGTGTAGGACCGGCAGTTTGTTATCTTCGTGGTACAGGCACAAGGAGCTACAGTAGTGAAAAGTTTGTTGAATCGCGTTTGGCGGGAAGATGAAGGCGTGTTGACCTTCGAATGGATCCTGTTGATCACCTTGCTCGTCATCGGCGTCGTCGGCGGAATCAGCGCAGTCCGTGATGCTATCCTCACGGAACTGGGCGATCTGGCGACAGCGATCGTGTTGGTGGACCAGAGCTACGCGGTCCAAGGCCCCTGGGAAGTCGCCGTTTCGACGATCATTCCCGATGGTGGCGTGGGCTGGAGGTTCACCGATGGGTTTAACATCGACGAGGAGCAAGTCGTGACCACCAACGCCGTCGGCGTCCAGTCGAACAACTCCGGCGCGTTCGGGTCCAACATCCCCTCCTTCGAAATGAGCGAGCCCAACTAAGTTCTCTTGGTTCGCAAGATTGACCCCTGGGGTTAACCGGCCGAAAAACCAGGCCTCCGCGGTACGGTCAAGCACCGTACCGCGGAGAGACCTCGGTTGGTCATCCGCCTCGGGGCGACAAAACACAATGGGGCACCTGGGGCAGGTTTTAGCGTGAGTCGGCAACAAGCGGGCAGACCTTTTCGGAACGGGGATACAGGTAAAGTGAAGATTATTTGCGGTCGCGTTCTGCGCGAGGATGCGGGAGTCCTGACTTTCGAGTGGATCCTGCTGATCACCCTGTTGGTGCTCGGGATTATCGGTGGGCTTACCGCGGTCCGAGACGCAGTGGTGGATGAACTGGGGGACGTGGCCGGCGCCGTGGTGAACTTCGATCAGAGTTACACTGTGGTGGCGCCCTCTTGCCCTCTCGGGGAACACCTTGGCAGCAGCTTCGGGTTCCAAGACTCTCCCCCTACGTCCGGATCCACAACCGGCGTGGTACGTATGCGGTCGGAACTGCAAGGCCAGGGTGACTTCGACGAACCAAACTAGCTGAACTGCGGAACATCAGAGTGGCACTGGCACCTGACGAACCAACATCAATGGCATTTTCGGGAATTCAGAGGTAGCAGGGGATGTTCGTGATCGGGTTGTGGATCCTTGCCGGAGCAGTCGGACTGTACGTCGCCTTGGCGGCGGCCACCGATCTTCGCATGCACCGCATCCCCAATTACCTCACCGTGCCGGCGGCCGTCTCCGGATTGGCTTATCACACGTTCTCGCCGACCGGTTGGGGTTTTCTGGTGTCGCTCGGCGGATTCGGCGTCGGATTCGCGCTGTTGTTGCTCCCCGGGTTGCTGGGCGGCGGCGGCATGGGCGACGTCAAGCTGCTGGCCGCCTTGGGCGCCTGGCTGGGAACCAAGTACTTGCTGATCGCCTTCGCGGTAAGTGCTTTTGTCGCGGCGATGATGGCCTTGGCCGTCATGTTGTTCGGCGCGACGCAAGAAGGGGTATCGAAAACGAAAAAGCGTTATCTGGGAGCGCAGCGGTCGTCCGCAAAATCGAAGCAGAAACGTCCGGCACGCGTGCTCCCCTTTGCCGTACCCGTGGCCATCAGCACCTATGTCGTGTTGGGTTGGCTCGTGGCACGGGGAGGCCCATGACGGCCCAAGCCTTGGCGGCCGTTTGCAGGACGCTTTGTCCGGCAGACAGCCGCCGATCCGTTTCTTCGAATTGTTCTGACGAATGCACCTGAAAGACAACAACGTGACCCGCCACCGACCAAGCCGAAAAATGGGTGACATGGGCAGCATGCGTAAAGGCGTGCTGAGCCTCGAACTGGTCATGGTCCTGCCGATTCTGCTGCTGGTCTTGCTGGCGGTGGTGCAGTTCAGCACCTACCTGTTGGCTACCCAGGCCGTTCAGGCGGCAGCATTGGTCGGTGCCCGAGAGGCAACTCTGCCCGGCGCGACCAAAGAAAGCGTGCACGCGGCGGTGGGCCGGGCGCTGGACGGTTGGCGATTCAAGGGGAGCATGGGCGAAGACGCCGTGGTGATCGGGCCGCAAGGTTGGGAGAAAGCTCCCACCGGCCAAAGCGTCGGCGTGGTGGTGCGCGTGGACGCCAAGAAAGCAGCAACCAATTCACTGAAGTACCTGCCCGGTTTCGCTTGGACGGACGAGAAGATTACCGGCAAATACGTTATGCGAAGAGAGTAAGTAGTCGGAGCATGGCCGCCGCGGCCCTCCGATTGAATATGGAGCCATCAACGAGACTTGCAGCTTAGCAGGAGAAGTTTCCAATGAAACGCATCAGTCCCGGCACCGTCACCGTGGCAGTGCTCGCCATCTTGTTCGGCTTGGTGACTGCCTATGCGGTACGTCAATACCTGAGGCCGGACGAAGTGGTCCCAGCGCCAGCGCCGGCCGAGCAGACGCCGACAATCGGAGTGCTTGTGCCGAGGTTCAATCTGCCGCAGTACACCCGCATCCAACCGCAGGACGTGCACGTGGTTCAGGTTCCACTGACGCAGCTCCCCGACGGCAAACCGCCAGAAGGGGCCATCCGCGTCGCGTCGCAAGCGCTGTATCGCGTGACGAAACAAACGATCATGGCCGGGCGACCGATCCTGGACGAGCACCTCTACGGGATCGGCGAGACGCCCAGGCTGGCCGATCAGCTTTCCACCGACGAGCGGGCCGTGACCTTGACCGTCACCGCCGACAGCGCCATCGACGGAATGATCCAGCCGGAGTCGTACGTCGACATCAACATGACGGTACAGGATGAACACCCTGATTTGCAGGGCATGGCCACCGTGACGCTGCTGCGGCGCGTAAGGGTGCTGGCCACCAGCAATGCCCGGTATCCCCGCCACGACGACCGACCGAGAAATATGCGAAACATCACCGTGGCGGTGCTGCCCAAGCAGGCCAACAAGCTGATCCTGGCCCAGCGGTACGGGACGCTGAACGTCACGCTTTGCAGCAACGACGGCGACACGGTCGTCCGCAGCGAAGAAGACCGCGAACTGACCAACCCGTACGACCTGCTGGGGCTGGTCGCGGAAGCGGAGCCGGTGGCTATCCAACAGAAGGCCCAGATTTGGCGGGGCGGATCGATGACGGAGATCACCTTCGGGGCGTCGGAGATTCAGGAGGCCGAGAACGCCACGGCACTGGAGGAAGGTCGCGAGCCGACGCCGATCGTGCCGCAGGGCGTGCGACCGTCGGCGGCGTTGCCCGATCGCTCCACCGACAAGCTCCCCACGCTGGCACCGATCCCCGATTCGTCGGCATTGCCCGCGGAGAGTCGTACCGAGCTGAAGCCCAGCGGCCAGGAAATATACGTCCCGGTGGAAGCCGAGGGAGCTTGACGCGAAGCGGGCTCAGCGCGACGAATTATTGCACGGGCGGCGATGCCAGGTCGTTGGCGCCGCCGGACCGAGGCGGGCAAACTATTCTGGGAGCCGGAACTCGGGAAAGGTCCACACGTCCATGTCGGCCAGACATCCCACCATGTTATTGCGCCCAGGGGCGCTCCGCAACCGCCGCTTCCGGCGTGCGCGCCACGGGGTGGTTGCGCTGTTGGCGGTCTGGATGCTGGTGATCTTCCTGCTGATGACGGCCTGGGTGCTCAACTACAATTTCCTGGTACTGGTCAATCGCAACATGCAGCAGAAGTGCGACGCGATCGCGTTGGCAGCGGCTCCGGCCCTGCTCGACGAAGACCTCTTGCGAGACTATCCCGGTCCGGCCATACCCTACCAGACCGATGATTTCGCCGAAGCGGTGACGATCGCCGAGCAATACCGCCAGTGGAACAACCAGGGCCAGGCGAAGGCATTCGAGGTGCGGTCGGACGACATGCAGGTACAGTCGGGTTTCGTGCCGGACATTTCGGGCTGCACGCCGTACCAGTTCGACACCTCGATCCCGTTGGACGAACCGTTTCCGCTACACAATACGTTGCGTGTCCGCAGCCAGCGCCCGGCCAAGGGCAACCACCCGGTCCGCTTCGTGCTGGACCTGTTTCACGGCGGCAGCGGCCGTCGGGCGGCCGACGTCAGCAGCAGCGGCTGTGCCACGCTGGACAACCTGCTGGTCGGTTTCAAGCCCCGACCCACCGCGGCGTCCCCGGTGATGCCGTTGGGGATCGACCTGGCGGCGTGGAAGACCGAGCGGTCTGGGGGCTCCGACGGAAACGCAAATCAAATCCGAGAAATCGTCTTGCGGCTGGATACGCCCGACCCGGAGGCGAGCGACGCCAACGCGGCGCTGTTGTTCTTCGATGACACGCTGGACGTGAGCGTGCTGAGGCCGCAGATGGCCTTGGGCCTGTTTCCGGAAGACCTCCCCCCGGACGGCACCTTGGGCCCCGTTACCGATGCGATGCCCTTGTCGGTGTTGGCCATGCGACGAGTGGACCTGGGCGCCTATCCCAACCTTAACGCCGAGTTGGCCCTGTTGTTGAACGATTTGGCCAAGGACGGCGAAGCCCAGCGGGTCTTTCCGGTATACGAATCCTTCGCCGACGCAAACCAAGACGGCGTGGGAAGCGTAAGGCTGGTGGGCTTCGTCGCGGCATCCGTGCTGTTTGCGGGCGTGGTCGACGACCGGCTGACGGTGACGGTGGAACCGTGCTTCATCATCCACCACACGGCCTGGACGGTCGGAGCGGACCATCCCTGCGAGCCGCAGCGGAATCGTTACGTCCACAAATTGAGACTATCACGCTAGACACTAGCAGATTATCACACGAAACCGTTTCGAGGCACTTGAATGCGGATTGTATTGGCAGACAACCAACGGCAGCGCGGCGATGAGTTGCGGCGGGTTTTGTTGGGCGAGGGATTGATCTGTGACGCCCAAGATCTGGTCGACTACGACGGCTTGCCGGGACGTCTGGCGGGCGTGAAGGCCGACCTGGTGGTGGTCTCGATCAATGGGGCCAGCGAGGCCGCACTGGCTGCGATTCGCACCGCCCATCAAATCACCGAGGCCCCCATCCTGGCCGCCGGCCAGCCGGCAACCGTCGAGGCGGTCCGCGAGGCGATGCGGGCGGGCGCCCGCGAATTCCTCAATGTGGATCAGTTCCGCGCGGAATTGTCGGAGGCCGTGATCAAGCTGGGCGTCGATTCGGGATCGGGGCAGCGGGGCGACGTGATCTCGCTGTTTTCGCCCAGCGGTGGCGTGGGCACCTCCACCGCGGCGATCAACCTGGCCGTGCAGATGGCCGGCTCCACCGCCGACCCGGTGGCCCTGGTCGACTTGAAGCCGGCTCCCAGCGACCTGGCCTTGCTGCTGGACGTGGAACCGAAATACACCCTGGACGACCTGCTGCGGCAATGGGAACGGATGGACCGCAAGATGCTCCAGGCGGCCGTGACCAGACACTCGTCGGGTCTGCACGTGCTGGCCCAGACCGGATATCCCCCGGACGGCGGCATCCCGGAAGACACGCTCAGCACGGGCGCCGTCGGCCGGCTGCTGACGTTGATACGACGGATCTACTCGATGTCGGTCGTCGATTTGGCCCACGCGATTTGCCCCCGGCAGGTCGAGGCGATGCGGCTTTCCAGCTTTGTGGGCCTGATCGTTCGTCCCGACGTGCCCGGGATCCGTCGCGCACGCTGGGCGCTCGATACGGCGGCGGCCATGGGGGTGCGGCGCGATCGGTTCCGGCTGGTGTTGAACCGCTGCGGCCGGCGCGACCAGATCGACGCGGCCAAGGTCCGAGAAATCCTGGGAATCGAGGTCTTCCAGCAGATTCCCGAAGACGAGCACGTCGTCGGCCAGGCGATCAATCGGGGCGTGCCGCTGGCCGAAGCATCGAAGAAATCACGCATCAGCCGCAGCTTTTCCTCGTTTGCCCGCAGCGTGCAAACCTGCGTTGGAAAGGTAACCACATGAAAAAAGTCTACGACGAGAAATCAGACGTCGAGTTGGCGCAAGGCGCCGTGGACGCCAAGCCCTCGACCGACCGTTTCGAAACCGAATTCCAGAAGCTCAAGACGCGGATCCACCGCGAGCTGATCGATTCGCTCGACCTCTCGCAGATCGGCACGATGGAGGGATCGCACCTGCGGGCCCATATCCAGAACCTGGCCGAAGGGCTGCTGCGTTCGCGCCCCGAGATGCTCTCCAGCATCGACGAGGAGCGGCTGGTCGACGAACTGATGGCCGAATCGTTCGGCCTGGGCCCGCTGGAACCCTACATGCAAGACCCGGACGTGAGCGACATCCTGGTCAACGGCCCGGACGAAGTCTACGTCGAGCGGTTGGGACGGCTGCAAGAGACCAATACGGTGTTTGCCGACGACCAGCACCTGATGCAGATCATCCAGCGGGTGGTTTCGCAGGTGGGCCGCCGGATCGACGAACAGTCGCCGATGGTCGACGCCCGGCTGGCGGACGGCTCGCGCATCAACGCCATCATCCCCCCGCTGGCACTGAACGGCCCCGTGCTCTCCATCCGCCGTTTCGGCCAGCGACCCTTGCAGGTGGACGACCTGCTCTCCTTCCACTCGATCTGCCCGGAAATGGTCACCCTGTTGCAGAAGGCGATCGAGGGGCGGATCAACGTGATGATCAGCGGCGGCACGGGCGCCGGAAAGACGACGCTGTTGAACGGCCTGTCGAAGTTCATCCCCATCGAGGAACGGCTGGTCACGATCGAGGATTCGGCCGAGTTGCAACTGCGGCGAAAACACGTCGTCAGCCTGGAAACCCGCGCACCGAACACCGAGCGCCAGGGCGAAGTCACGCCCCGCGACCTGGTTCGCAACGCCCTGCGCATGCGGCCCGACCGCATCATCCTAGGTGAGGTCCGCGGCGGCGAAGCGCTCGACATGCTGCAGGCGATGAACACGGGCCACGAAGGCTCGCTGACCACGATCCACGCCAACGATACCCGCGATGCCCTGTCGCGGCTGGAGGTGATGGTCTCCATGGCCGGTTTCGATCTGCCGGTGTCGGTGGTCCGCCGCTACATCGCGTCGGCGATCACGCTGGTGGTCCACCTCGCCCGGCTCAAGGGCGGCGTGCGTCGCGTGATGCGGATCTCCGAGATCGTCGGGCTGGGCAACTCGTCGGCGGCCGTGGGCGATTACGAAATTCAAGACATTTTCGGGTTCAAGCAGGCGGGCGTCGACCGGCAGGGCTCGGCCAAGGGCGATTTCTACGCCACCGGCAACGTGCCCCGCTGCCGCCAACGCCTCCAGCAACTCGGCATCGAGGTGCCCGAGTCCCTCTTCCAGCAACGCACCCTCGGCGCTGCCATCACGGGGGGACACCTTTCCTTTGAACAACCGGCAACTCCGGAGGCCCTGCGATGATCACTGCTGAGACCATCATGGCAATCCTCTCGTTTGTCGCGGTGACCGGCATCGTGCTGGCCGTGGCACTGTTGATCCGCGACCTCCGCCGCCCGGACCAGGACGTGCAACGACGTCTGGACCTCGGACTGCGGGGCCTGCAGAGCGATCCGGCCTGGAAACGGACCTATCCCAAGTCGGGGCGGATCGATCAGGCCTTCTACTCCCTGATCGAAGGGTCCGGCAGGAAAATCGATCAGCAGACGGCGATGGCGATCGTGATCGGATTTGCGGTGATCGGCTGTGCCGCGCCGCTGTTGCTGCTGGAGAACCTCCTGGCGGCCGCCGCCGGATTGCTGCTGGGCGCGATGCTGCCGATTTGCTGGTGGGGCTATTGGCGGGCGCGGCGACTTCAGGCCATGCGAGACAATCTGCCCGAAACGCTGGATTTGCTGGCCGACAGCATCCGCGCCGGCCAGACGCTTGAGCAGGCGTCGGGGCTGGTGGCCCAGTCGGTGCCGGCCCCGTTGAACGAAGAGTTCGGCTACTGCGTTTCGCAACTGAAGCTGGGGCATCCTCCCGTGGCCGTCATGGAACGCATGGCCTGGCGGATCCCCCTACCCGAGTTCAAAATCTTCACCACCGCCGTGGTCGTCCACCAGCAGACGGGCGGCAACCTGTCGCTTTTGGCCCATCGTCTGGCCGGCTCGGCCCGCGACCGGCAGCACTTCCACGGCCACATCAAGGCCGTCACCGCCGCCGGCCGATTTTCCGTGGTGGGGATGACCCTGGGCACCTTGATCGCCCTGATGGTGCTCGCCGGGATTCGGCCCGAGTACCTGCAGGATTTCCTCAACCACCGGTTGGGTCCCCCGCTGTTATTGATGGCCGGCGTGCTGCTAGTGGTCGGCATCGTTTGGGTCTGGCAAACGTTGAAGGTCCGTTTCTAACCTGTTGCAACTGGAAAGTGCTCGCATGAACGATTTTCTGTCCATGATCGACGCCACGTCCGTGTTCGTGTTTGTCGTCGCGACGCTGGTGTTCTTGCTGATCGCCCGGATTTACGCACGCAGCAAACAGGACCCCGAAAAGGAACGGCTGGACCGCATCGCGTCCGAGCAGTTGCATCAGCAACGGACCAGCCAGGGGGCGTTCGGGCCACTCACCGAGGCGCTGGCCGCGCAAATCCCCGAGTCGGCCAAGGAACGCCAGGACTTCAACCTGCTGCTCCGCCAGGCCGGTCTCTATCACCCCAGCACCCGAATCACCATCTATGCGTTGCGATTCGTGCTGTTGGTGGTGCCGCTGATCATCGCGGGCATTCTGGCCGTAGTTGCCGAGCCGGACCAGACTTGGCGGATCCTGCTGTTCGGCGGTTTGATCGCGGGCGGCCTTTCGATTACGCCGCGTTTGTACGTGTTCTTCCGCCGTCGCCGGCGGTTGCAGCAGATCCGCCAGGGAATGCCCGATACGATCGACATGCTGAGCATGTGCAGCAGCGGCGGTCTGGGGCTTAGCGAAAGCCTCGACCACGTTTCCGGCCAGATCACCGGCTACCCGGCATTGGCCCAGGAACTGCAAATCCTCAAGCGGCAGGCCGAGGTGGGCAGCCTGGACCAGGCGCTGGTTGACTTTTCGGTCCGCGTCGATCTTCCCGAGGCCCGGCACCTGGCCAACTTGCTGACTCGCGGGGCTCGCCTGGGTACGCAGTTGGCCGGCTCGCTGAACGAGCAGGCCGACCACCTCCGCATCGCGCGCCGCCAGATGGCCACGTTGCAGGCCAACAAGACGCCGGCGAAGCTGGTCTTTCCGATCCTCTTCTGCTTCGCCCCGGCCGCGTTGATTCTGTTGACCGGCCCGGCCATGCTGGAGTTGCGAGATTTCCTCCGCCCGCCCGAACAGGCCACCGCCGCCGGCGAGGGCTTCGGCACGGGTAAGGTGATCGACACGATGCAGACACTCGACCCCCGGACCCCGGCACCCGAGGTCGGCGGCCCGCGGCCGATCGAGCAGCCGTAGTCCACGTGTTGCGCCAAGCACGGACTCTCATTGACGGCGTGCCACTGCTTCGCGGAAGCAGTGCGGTGAACGTGGATCGGATCCGTTCGCAGTGCCCCGATTCATCGGGGCTGCGCGGTGGAATCTTGCACTAGGCCGCATGAATGCGGCCACTACAAACGGCTCCAGACGGGTCCGGCGACTGTTGACGTCGTGACGGCGATGCTCAGCGGTCGCCGGGACGGTCCTTGCGGACCAGAAAATAGGGCCGCCTTGGAATCTGCACTTCGGCCGCGTCGAAACGGAGCTTCCGCCCCACCGCCGGGGCCGCCGGCTGCTTCTTCGGGGACGGTTTCTTCTTGGCCGGTTCCATAGCGAGCCGTGTTGTGCGCTTCCACGAAAGAGAACGTGGGTAGTCGACGTCGACGCCCACAACGATCATGATACCATCGGGCCGTTCGAATGACAAGAAGAATAAACAACCGGGGTTTAGCCGCCGACGGAACGTCGGCGAGCGGGAGCCCATCAACTTCGCCGACGAGCCGTCGGCGCCTAGACGTTTAGGGCACGGGCGCGCGTCGCACGGCGGTAGGGCTTCGGAGGATCATCTCCAACGCCTCCTGGATCCGGCCGGCGTTGGTCTTCTTCAGCGGAATCAGCTTCAACCCCCGGGAAGGGCTTTCGCCGGCCGCCTCGTCCAAGGTCTGGGCCAGCTTGGTGATGTCGTCGATCAAGGGCGACGGGGCCTTGACGATCAGCGAGTTGGTCATCTGATCAACGCTTAGCTGCGACGAGAGCCAGCTGGGCATGGCCGTGGCCGACGTTCCCGTCCGGGCCGAAGTCAATTGCGTGGCGAAGATCTCCCGGATCACCTGCTCGATCTCCGACGCCCGGGTGTTTCGGATCGGAATCAGCTTGGGCTGGCGGGAGGCCTCCGTTTCGGGCACCTCGTCCGTATCGAGGATCGTCAGCAGGTTCTCGATCTTGGCCCGATCCGAGCGGCTGCCTTGCACCAGCAGCGTGTTGAGGCGCGCGTCGGGCACGATCACCAGCCGGCTGCGCGGGGTGCGAAGTCCCAGCGGGTCGGCCGCGGTCTGGTTGGCTCGTTCGGCGCGGAGCAGTTGCATCAGCGTGGCGGCCACCGCGGCGGCGCTGGTATTGCGGATCGGATAGATGCTGAAGTCGCGGCCGATATAGCCCGTCTGCGACGACATGGTCCGCAACAGCGATTCAAACTGGTCCAACGCCGCCCGGTCCTCCGAGGCGACCGTGATGCTGCCCTCGCCGAGCACCACCAGCACCGGCGGCAGCGGTTCGCCGTCCGGTACTTCCTCTTTTTCGTTCGCTTTCGCCGCGCCCTCGGTCCCTTCCGCCCCCGCTGCGCCGGGCTCGCCCTCGGCGCCGGCGTCGTCCGGCGTCGTCTCCTTGGGATTCTGATCCGGCGGCGCGGCTTCCTGCAACATGGGGGCCACGGCCGCCGGAGTGACCACGCGAATGGGATTCTTGCGAAGCTGCGGCCAGATGCGTTGAATCTCGCCGACCGCCGCCTTGGCATCGCCGTGGAAGGGTATGATTCGCAAGCGGTCGCTGCTGCCGCTTTGCACGGCCGTCAGCCCGATCTCGCCCATCTTGATCAGCAAATCGCGGATCTCCGCCAGTTGCCCCTTGGTGGCCCGGACGAACAACTGCTGGGTATCCGGGTCGGAATCCACATCGGGCATGTTGCTGTAGCCTTCGTCGCGGAACAGATTGCTGATGGCCAATTCGGCCGTGGCCAGCTCGATGTAGTCCAGCTGGTAGATCGCCAGCTCGCGCTCCTCGGTCTGCATCTGCTCCAGCGCCTTGCGGATCGAGTCGTGCACCTCGGGCGCGGCGATCGCGATCAGTTGATTGCTGCCGGTATCGATCGACAACTCGGCCTGGACCCCCTGGCGCTGCAGCAGCGTTTCCAGCACGGTCATCACGGTGTACGTATCCACGTTCTTCAGCGAGTGCAGCTCCAGCACGGTATCGGCGGCGGCCGCCTCCACTTCCTTAATCAGTTCGCTGATCGTCTTATGCTGCTCGGGCGAGGCCTTGGCGATTACGGCATTGTTCCGCGCATCGAGCGAAAGCTGAACCTCGGGATGGTCGAGGAACAGCGTCTGCAGGGCCGCCATCAGGTTGGTCGGCTCCGCGGAGGTGAGCCGGTGGATCTTCAACGTCGGACTCCACTCGGGGTCCTCCACGTCCATCTTCTCGATCGTTTCCTTGATCTTCTCGTGGTCGTCGGGCAATGCGCTGACCACCAGGCTGCGATTGCCCAAGTCCAGGGCAATCTCCGCCGCAGGCACCAACGCGGTCAACACGCTCAAGGCCGCCTGCGGATCGGCCTTGCGAAAACGGTAGACGTGCGAGGTCGGCTCGACCGGCTCGGGCAGCTTCTGCACGAACTCCTCCACCGCGTTCTTGACCGCCTCCTGGTGCTTCGGAGTGGCCCAAACCACCAGGCTGTCGCGGTTCGGGTCGGGCACCAGGCGGACGTTCTGCTTGACCACCGGATCGAGCACCGACATCAGCGACGGCACGTCCTCCTTGCGGATCGGATAGACGGCCAGCGTCCGCTGACTGTCGGGCAGCACGTCGGCCTCCATCTGCTCGATGGCCGATTTGATGATTTCGTGGTCGGCGGGCCGGGCCCAGACGATCAGCTGCTGCGGATCGGTCCCCACGGAGAGCTTCGCCTGCGGCACGGCCGACAGCAGCAGCTGCATGGCGGCGGCCGCGTTGGTCGCTTCCAGCGAATAGACCTCCACCCGGGGCGCCGTTTCCGTCCCGTCCAGTTGATCGAGCGTTTCCTGGACCTTCTGATGATCGTCCGGCCGGGCCCAAACGAACAACTGGCTGGGATCGGTTCCGGCGGTCAACTGGGCGTTGGGGACCGCGTTGGTGAGGACTTCCATCGCTTCGACCGCCGTGGTGGCCTTGAGCGTGTAGACGGTCAGCCGGGCCGCCGTCTCCGGCGGTTCGGCCACGTCGAGCTTCTCCAGCGCCGTCTTGATCTCTTCGTGGTCGGAGGGCCGGGCCCAGGCCAGCAGTTGTCCGGGCTCGTCGCCGACGGTCAGCTCGGCGTTCGGGGCCACCTCCGATAGAAACGCCAGCACGTCGGCGGCCGTCTTCGACTTCAACTGGTAGACCACCACGGTGGGCCGCTTGTCCGGCGGCAGCTTGTCCGACATCTGCTCCACGATCGCCTTGATCTTCTCGTGATCGGACGCCTTCGCCAGCACGACCAGCTGGCCCGGTTCGGCGCCGCTGGTGAAAGTCGCGCCCGGGGCCACTTCCCGCAGCAGACGATAGGTGTAGGAGCTGAGGCCGTAACGGCCCGTTTCCAGCGTGTAGATCACCACGGTGCGCCGCTTGTCCGGCGGTTCCTCGGCCGACATCTGATCGATCACGGCCTTGATTTTCTCGTGTTCCGTCGGGCGGGCGAACGCGACCAACTGGCTCGAATCGACGCCCGTGCTGAACGTCGCTCCCGGAGCCACTTCCCGCAACAAACGAATCAAGTAGTAGCTGCTGCTGGTGCCGTTGCTGCTGGCTTCCAGCTTGTAGACGGCCACGGTGCGGCGTTTCTCGGGCGGTTCCTCGGCCGACATCTGATCGATGACCGCCTTGATCTTCTCGTGCTCCTTCGGGCGGGCGAAGGCGACCAGTTGGCTCGGATCGGAGCCGGTGGTAAAGGTGGCCCCGGGAGCCACCTCCCGCAACAGCCGCGTCAGGTAGTACATGGCGTAGCTGCCACCGCCGTATCCGGAACTCGAACGGGAACCGCTCAACTCGACGGTGTAGACCACCACCTTGGCCGCCGTTTCGGGCGGCTCTTCGAGGTCGAGTTGCTCCACGATCTTCTGGACCGTCTCCTGATCGGCCGGCGTGGCCCAGACGCTGAACTTCTTCGGATCGGCGGCGTCCTCGATCACTTCCGCCTGGGGCACGGTGGTCCGCAAGACGTCGCTGACGCTGTCGGCGGTGGCCGCCTTCAGCGTGTAGACGACCAGCTTGGGGGCCTTGTCCTCCGGCGGCTTTTCTGCCATCTGCTCCAGCAGCGCCTTGATCGCGTCGTGATCGGCCGGCCTGGCCCAGGCAATCAACTGGTTCGGCTCGGAGCCAAAGGTGAACGTGGCGTTCGGCACGGCCTCGCGCAGGAGCCGATAGGCGTAGTACGTGCTCCGGCCGGCCGAATCGAGCGTGTAGATCGCCATCCGGGGCGCCGTCTCGGGCGGCTCTTTCTGCGAAAGGCTCTCCACCACGCTCTTGATCACGTCGTGATCGCTGGGCCGCGCCCGGGCGATCAGCTTGTGCTCGTCGGTGCCGACGCTGAGTTGGGCGTTGGGGACGGCGCTGGAGAGCATCTCCATGGCCGTGGCCGCGTCGGGCCCCTCCAGGGTGTAGACCTCGACCGTCGGTTTGACCTCCGGCGGCTGCTCGAGGTCGATCTGTTCCACCGCGCTCTTGATCTTCTCCTGATCCGAGGGCGTTGCCCAGGCGATCAACTGGCTAGGGTCTTCGCCCACAGCCACGGTGGCCTCGGGAACGGCCGTGGCCAGGAACTCCTGCAGGGCGGTGGCCGTGCCTGATTTCAGAGTATACACGACCACTCGCGGCGCCGTGGCGGCGGGCTCGTCCACGTCGAGCTTCTCGACCGTTTCCTGGATCTTCTGGTGATCGGCGGCTCGGGCCCAGGCGACCAGCTGGTTCTCCGCGGGCCCCGCGCTGAATCTGGCGGTGGGAATCTCGATCTCCAGGATCGGCAGGGCGGCCGTCGCGGTGGTCGATTCGAGCGGATAGACGACCATGGTCATCGTTCCCTCGGCCGGATCGCCCGTGTCGAGCTTGGCCAGCGTGGCCTTGATCTTTTCGTGATCGGCGGGCCGGGCCCAGGCGATCAACTCCTGCGGATCATCGCCGGCGATCAGCTTCGCGTCCGGCACCGCCGTCTCGAGCACCTCGATGATCGTTTCGGCCGTTTTCGACCTCAGCGCGTAGACCTCCATCGTGGGCGTGGTCTCGGGCGATCCCTTGCCGGAAAGCTGATCGACCAGCTCCTGGATCACCTTGTGGTCCTCCGGCCGCGCCCAGGCGATCAGTTGGCTGGGATCGGCGCCCAAGGTGAAGGAAGCCCTGGGGACGGCGTCGCGTATCAGCCGCAGGGCGTAATAGGCCGAAGTGAGCGAGTTGCGCCCCTCCAAGACGTAGAGCACCGGCTTGGCGGCCTGGTCGGCGGGTTCTTCGGTGTCGAGCTGGGCGATGCTCTGCTTGATCACGTCGTGGTCGGCCTGAGGGGCCCAGACCATCAGGTTCTGCGGATTGTCCTCGTCGACGGTCAAGTGGGCGTCTGGCACGATGTCGTCCAGCACGTTCTCGACCGCCGCGGCGGTCTTGTGCTTCAGCGCGTAAACCACCAGCTTGGGAGCCTTCTCCGCCGGCCCCTCCTGCGACATCTGCTGCAGCAGCGCCTCGATCAACTGGTGATCGTCTGGCCGGGCCCAGGCGATCAACTGGCTGGGGTCGGCGCCGATGGCGAAAGTGGCTTCGGGCACGGCGTTTCGCAACAGCCGGTAGGCGTAGTACGAAGTCCGATAATCGCCCGACTCCAGCGTATAGACCACGGCCCGGGCCGCCGTCTCGGGCGGCTCCTTCTGCGACATGCCTTCCACCGCGCTTTTGATCAGCTCGTGGTCCTCGGGCGTGGCCAGCGCGGCCAGGGTACGTTTCTCCTCGTCGGCCACCACCTGGGCGCCCGGGACCATCTCGGCGATCAGCAGTTGCATGGCGGTCGGGTTGCCGTGGCCGGTGGGATAGACTACCAGCGTCGGCTTGCGCTTGCCGTCGGGGCCCGATTGCATCTGCTCGAGCGCCCCGGCGATCAACTGCTGCTCCGTCGCGCTGGCCCGGGCGACGATCGTGCCGGCCGTGGCGTCGCTGCGGAGCGTCACGTTGGGCAACAATTCCTGCAGCATCTCGATGGCCACCTCGGGATCGGCGTCGCGGACCGGATAGGCCACGAACTGGTCCTGCCCGTCGCCCGCGCCGGCCGGGTCCATCTGCTGAAGCGCGGTGGCGATCTCCTGCTGCTCATCCGGCCCGGCGTAAACCATCAGGCGTTTCGTCTTGGCGTCGAGCACGAACTTGTTGTCGGGAAACAGCTCCTCCACGACGGTCAACACGCTCTGGGGGTCGGCCGAGCGGATGGGGTGGGCGACCAATTGATGCTTTTGCCCTTCCGGTACATCGGCCTTGAGCTGCTCGAGGATCTGGCCGATCACCACGTGCTGCGTCGGCTTGGCCCAGACCGACAACTCGCCCGGCGCGGCGTCGGTGATCACCCGGACGTCGGGCATCTCCTCGGTCACGCTCTCGAGTACCGCCTCGAACCGTTTTCGCTGGGCGGTGGTGACCGGGTAGACGACCAACTGGCTCTTTTCCTCCATGGCCACGCTCACCTGCACCTGGTCGAGCGTCTGCTTGACGATCTCGTGATCGTCGGGCGACGCCACCACGATCAGCCGCTTGCCCTTGGCGTCCAGCGTGAACTGGGCCTTGGGCACGAGCTGCTTCAACGCCGTGAGCAAATCGGACGGCGGCGTTGGCCGCGGCGGCAACTGCCCGGTCCGAAGCGCTCGCCAGCTCTCCCGCCACGAACTGGTCGGCAACGAACTGGTCACCACGGGCGGTGCCGCTTGTTCCGCGGGATATGGGTACGGGTAGATTCGCAGCACCGGGGCCTGGGGCCCCAGACTCTCCGGCTGCAGTTGCTCGACCACTTGTTTGATCTTCTCGTGGTCCTTGGGCGTGGCCCAGGCCACGATCGTGCCCGCGGTGGCGTCCTGCTGAAACTTCACCTCCGGCAACATCTCCTGCAAGATCCCCAGCACGACGGTCGGATCGACGTCGGAGACGGGATAGACCATCACCTTCTCCTGCACGTCGGCCGGCACACCCTTGTCCATCTGCTCAATCGCCTGGCGGATCGCTTGGTGATCGGTCGCAGCCGCCCAGACCGCCAGCCGGCTGGCCTTCTTGTCCAACACGATCTTGGCGTCGGGGAAGAGGTCCTCCAGCACGCTCAACACGCTCGCCGGATCGGCCGAGGTGAGTTGATAGGCCACCAATTGATACTGCTGATCGACGGGGGCCTCCGGCTGCAGCCGCTGGATCATCTGCGCGATTTCCACGTGCTGCGTCGGCTTGGCCCAGATCGCCAGTTCGCCCGGCTGGCCGCCGGCGATCACCTTCATGCCCGGCATCTCTTCGGCCAATTCGCCCAGCACCGCCTCGAAGCGGGTCCGCTGGGCCGCCGTGACCGGGTAGACCATCAGTTGGCTCTTCTCCTCGGGCGGCAGCGTTTTCTCGACCCGCTCCAGCGTCGACTTGATTACCTCGTGATCGGCCGCGGTGGCCACCGCCATCAGCCGCTTCTGGTCGGCTTCCACGCTGATCTTGGCTTCGGGGACCAGTTGCTCCAACATCGTCATCACGCTGGAGGGCGGCGGCTGCAACAGCGGGTAGAACCGCAGTTCGGGATCGTCGGGGCTTGGCCCCTGGGGCTGCAGCTGCTCCAGCAGCCCCTTGATCGCCTGTTGGTCGGCCGCCACGGCCAACGCGATCAGCCGGTTGGAGCCGGCGTCGAGGGTCAGCTCGGCGTTGGGCAGAAGGCTCTGAAGCAACGCCAGCGTCGTGCTCGGATCGGCTTTGGTCAGCCGATACACCTCCAGTTGCGGCGTGCTGCCCAGAGCATCGAGTTTGAGCTGTTCCAGGATGCCGCGGATCGTTTCGTGCTCAGCGGGCCTGGCCCAAATGGCCAGCTCACCCGACTCGGCATCGGTAATGATCTTCACGTCCGGCAACTCGGCTTCGATCGTGGGCTGGACCGCTTCGAATCGCTTCTGCTGGGCCGGGGTGACCGGATAGACGGCCAGCTGCCTCTTCTCGCCGGCCGACGCCAACTGCTCCAGGGTGATCTTGATCACCTTCTGGTCGGCCGCAACCGCCAACGCCACCAGGCTTCTGGTCTTCGTGTCGACCGACAACTGGGCGGTCGGCAGCATGTCCTCCAACAGCTTCAGCGTGGCGTCGGGATCGGCGCCGGAGAGGCCGTACACCTCCAATTGCGGCGTCTCTTCCAACGTTCCCCCGGCCACACCGCGGGTCAGCTTCCCCAAGGCCGTCTTGAGCATCTGTTGCTCGCGCGGCGTTCCCCACGCGACCAGGTTGCCCGTCTTGTCGTCGTCCGAGAGCTTCATCTCGGGAAACAGCGGCTGGAGGGTGGCGATCAGATCGTCGACGTCGGCCCCGCGGATGGGATACAGCTCGAACCCGGCCGTTTGCTCCGGCGGCGGCTCGCCGGCGAGCTGATCGAGCGTCTTCTTGATCACGGCGTGATCGGCGGCCGTGGCGATCACGATCAAACGCTTGTTCTCGGCGTCCAGGGTGAACTCGGCCTGCGGGACCAGGCTCTGTAGCGCCGTCAGCAGGCTGGGCGACCCCGTCGCAGCCGGCGGCGTGCTCGAGGACGATGCCGACGAGGACGACGAGTAGGGGCGATACCGCGAACTCGAACCCGAACGCGATCGATAGCCGTCGCGGAGCAGCCTAGGGGGCGCGGGCTGGGTGGCCGGATAGGGAAACGGATAGATCCGCAGCTCGCGCTCGTCCAAGCCGTTGGTGCCGGAGCGATGTGGCTGCAGCTTTTCCACCGAAGCCTGCACCGCCTCCTGATCGGCCGGCCGGGCCCATACCAGCAGACGCTTGCTCTCCTGGTCGAGCACGATCTTGACCTCGGGAAACATCTCCTCCAAGACGTTCATCACGCTCTCCGGTCCGACCGCGCCGACCGGGTAACTTGCCAGCTGGTACTGCTGGTCCTGGGGCACCTCGCGGGTGAACTCCTGGAGAATCTCGGTGAGCACCTCGTGCTGCTGCGGCTTGGCCCAGATCGACAATTCCCCCGGCTCGGCGTCCTCGACCACGCGAATGCCCGACAGTTGGCTGGACAGACTGGAAAGCACGGCCAGGAACCGTTTCCGCTGGGCTTGCGTCACCGGATAGACGACCAGCTTGCTCTTCAGCTTCGCAAACGCGGCGTTTTCGATCTGGCCGATCGTGGCCTTGATCTTTTCGTGCTCGTTGGGCGTGGCCACCACCATCAGCCGGTCGCCGTTGGCTTCCAAGGTGATCGTGGCCCGGGGTACGGTCTTCTTCAACGCCGTGATCGCGCTGCTGTCGAGCGTCAGCGCCAGGGGATAGTACCGCAACTCGGGGATATCGGGACCCGGCCGCTCCGGCTGCAACTGCTGCAGCGTGCGGCGAATCACTTCCTGATCGGCCGGAACGCCGACGGCCACCAACACCCGCGACTGCGCGTCGACCGCCAGTCGGGCGTCGGGTAGGATGCTCTGCAGCATCGACAGGGCCGTCTCCGGCTCCACCCGCGTCAACCGGTAAACCTCCAGCTGACGCGTGGTCGCCGGCGAGCCTTCCCCACCCAGCTTCTCGATGGTCTCCTTGATCGTTTCATGTTCGGCCTGCGTACACCAGGCCACGACCTTGCCGGTCGACGCGTCGAGCGTCAGCCGGGCCTCGGGTAATACCGTCTGCAGCGTCTGCAACAGCCCTTCGGCCAGATTCTCGGCCACCGGATACGTCTGCAGACTCGGCTGCTTCTCCGGCGGATTGCCTTCCTTCATGGCTTCCAGCACGCCCTCGATCATCGTGTGGTCGGCGGGAACGGCGTGGACGTGCAGCTGATCGGCCGCCTCGTCCAGCACGACCTTGGCCGAGGGGGCCAACGACTCTACGGCTTCCATCAGCAGCTTCGGATCGGCCGGCGCGATGCTGTAGACCCTCATCTCGGGCACTGGTGGCGGTCCGACCGGCGGCGACGGAACCAGCGGCGGTTCGCTAATCGACTGGATGATCGCGTCGATCGCCCGCATGATCCCCGCCGTATCGGTCACCAGAACCTGCGACGTGGCCGGCAGCGCCACGACCTTGCCATAGGGGCCCAACAGCGGCTTGATTTCGCTTTCGACCGTAGGGACCGGCCGTCGACCCAGCGGAAACTGGACCGTGACCAACTCGAACTTGCCGCGCTGGGCCAACTCCTCCAGACTGACCTGTGGCACGAGCCCTTCCGGGACGCCTTCGCTCAGATCGACCACCAACAGCATGCGACCGCGGCGGATCAGCGTATAGCCCTTGGTCAATAGCACGCCGTTAAGCAAGTCGATCGCTTCGGTGGGCGTGTACTCCTTGGTGTCGGTGTAGTTGAACGTTCCCGGCGGCGGGGCGTCGACGACCAACGACAGGTCGGCCTGCTCGGCGAGCCAGTCCAAGACGTCTTCCCAGAGCTGAAAACGGAAACTGAATCGCAGTTTCGGTTCGCTCTTCGCCGAGTCACTCTTTGCCGCATCAGTTTCGGCCGCATCATCGCCGGGCGGTTCCGCCGGGACGGGCTCTGCTTCGGTCGGTCCTTCCGCGGCCGGCTTCGCCTCGTCGGACGACGCTTCGGTCGCGGGCTCACCTTGTGGCCCGGTAGGCGACTCGGCCTCGACCGGCGGCGGCGTTTCCGGTGGTTCGCTGTCCGCCGGCTGGGCATCCGCCGCCGGAGTCTCTGCGGGTGCGTTGTCGGAGGCGGCGTTTGTTTGCTCGGCGGCCGTGACCGGAAACGCCAGACTCAGAAGCAACGCGATCAAGAGCGGGATCGAGACCGAAACGGACATGGGGAATCGAGTACCGTGGAGCGTCATGGCACTTACTCCGGAGACGGGCGGGGTACGAAGGCGGGAAACTCCCACCAAGGTACCCCAACCGGCGAGACAGGTAAAGCATCCGGCCCGGATTTCCCCGCCAGCTTGCCACGGCACCCCATCTTCCGCAGAGCACGCTCCTGCAACGCGATCCAGGTCGCGCAAGTTAAGCCACGGCGGCCACACGGTGATCGCGCTTACCTGCCTGTCTCGCCGGCCGGGGACCATCCCTGACGGTGTGGTGAGAAATAATGCGGATTACCGCGTTTTTTGCGTTTTCACCGTGCGACGGCGGCAGCTTGTCGGCCGATTGGCCGAAACGCCATTTTCTGCAAAAGAAACTACTTGCACCGCGTCAGCGCAACAGCACTACACTCAGAGAGGGTAGAAGACCGTCCCTGATGAGTAGCGAGGTCGTTCGCACACCTCGTCCGAACCCTGTGCCGCACTACGGGACCGAATGGCCCAAAGAGCAACGCGTTCAATCCTCGATCTGGATCGCCTCCACCGGACACTCGTCGGCCGCTTCCTGGCAGGTCTCTTCGAATTCCGGCGGGACCTCGTCCACCTTGGCGACTGCGATGTCGTCTTCGAGGTCGAAGACGTCCGGGCAGAGATCAACACACGCGCCGCAACCGGTACAGTCTTCCGCATTGATGCTGACTCTCATTTCGTCCTCCCGTAATGCTATGTGTCAGCCGCCCACCGCCGTGCAGCGGAGGGATTCCAGCTACTCAAACTGCCAAGCCGCCCGTGGCGTCTCAATGGCCCATCACGCGGCTGCCGGCTGGCCGAGGATCGCTTTGAGGTCTTCCTCGGGCGTGCTGATCGGGGCGATGTTGAAGTTCTCGACCAGCACCTGCAGCACGACGGGCGTGACGAACGCCGGCAGGCTCGGCCCCAAGCGGATATTTTTGACGCCCAGGTGCAGCAGTGTCAAGAGGATCGCCACGGCCTTCTGCTCGAACCAGCTAAGGATCATCGACAGCGGCAAGTCGTTCACGCCGCAATCGAACGCCTTGGCCAACGCCAGCGCGATCTGGATCGCCGAGTAGGCGTCGTTGCACTGGCCGATGTCCAGCAGACGCGGAATGCCGCCGATCTCGCCGAATTCGAGCTTGTTGAAACGGTATTTGCCGCAGGCCAGCGTGAGGATCACGCAGTCGTCGGGGACCCGTTGGGCGAAATCGGTGTAGTAATTGCGTCCCGGCTTGGCCCCGTCGCACCCGCCGACCAGGAAGAAGTGGCGGATCGCCCCGCCCTTGACCGCCTCGATCACCTTGTCGGCCACACCCAGCACGGCGTTGCGGCCGAAGCCGATGGTGATCGTCTTCTCCGGCGCGTCTTCGGCGAAGCCGGGCGCGGCCAATGCGGCCTCGATCACGGGCGTGAAATCGCGGTCGGGGCCGATATGGCTCACCCCCGGCCAGGCCACCAGTCCCGCCGTAAAGATGCGGCCCTGGTAGTCCTCCTTCGGCTTCTGGATGCAGTTGGTGGTCATCAGGATCGCGCCAGGGAAGGCGTCGAACTCTTTGCGCTGATCCTGCCATGCCCCGCCGTAGTTGCCCACCAAGTGCTTGTACTTCTTCAACTCCGGATAGGCCAGGCAGGGGAGCATCTCGCCGTGCGTATAGACGTTGACCCCCTTGCCTTCGGTCTGCTTGAGCAACTCTTCAAGATCCTTCAGATCGTGCCCGGAAACGAGAATCGCCTTGCCTTTGATCGGCGTCACGCGGACCTGTGTGGGCTCCGGATGCCCATAGTGGCCGGTGTTGCCGGCGTCGAGCAACTCCATCACCTTGAAGTTCAACTCGCCGGCCTTCATGGCCCAGCCGACCAGCTCGTCGGTCGTCGGGTTCTCTTTGGTCAGGAAGTCGAGCGCTTCGTGGAAGGTGGCGTAGACCTCCGGGTCTTCCTGGCCGAAGATTTGGGCATGGTCGGCATAGGCGGCCGCGCCTTTCAGGCCGTAAAGGATCAGTTCCTGCAGTCCGGCCACGTCCTCGCCCAGGGCGGTGCGGCGATCGGCGATCCCCACGCGTCGGCCCTGGTCGACCAGGGCGTCCAGATCGGCCGCCGGCAGGCAGGTGGCCGGGATGCCGAGCGGCTCGGGCGTCTGCCCCGCGTCGGCACAGGCCGACTCGTAAAGCGACTGAGCCTTCTGCAGGAGGACGGATGCCTCCTGCAGGTGCTGCTGAAGCCGCTGGGGGTCGAAGTCAACGTTGGTGACCGTGGCGAAAAGGGCCTTGATCACGAATCGGTCGACCTCGCGGTCGCTGGCCCCCAACTGGGCGGCACGGTGGGCAACCCTCGAGATGCCCTTGGCCGCGTGGACCAGGAGATCCTGCAGCGCGGCCGTGGCATCGTCTTTCCCGCATACGCCGACCTTCGTGCAACCGGTGCCCTTCGCCGTCTGTTCACATTGAAAACAAAACATGAGATCAGGTCCTTTCTCAACCAAGGTATACAATAGTGGTGTTTTCTGCTCGTGGTTCGCGGCTGGCTGTTCGCCAGCCTCACTCTTATAATAGGCCGTGGGTCTCCGACACACCTTGATCTGGGTCAAGTCGGGCAAGAATTCAGCAGGTTTTCTTCCGGATCGCCTTCCCGGAGGCCTCGTACCGCCGCCAAGGGTCGCATCTTGACACTGAACGTCGCCGATATCCTGCACGAGTGCAAGCTGTTTTCCGACGTGCCGCCCTCGAGTTTCACCCGGCTGGCCACCATCGCACGAATCTGCCGCTTCCGCAAGGGCCAGTCGATCTTCCGCGAGGGGGACGCGTGTCCGGGCGTGTACGTGATCGGCAGCGGGTCGGTGCGGGTGTTCAAGTCGGCCGCCGGGGGCAAGGAGCACGTGCTGCACATCGTCGGTCCCGGGCAGACGTTCGCC